>Ga0224501_10005273_pt1 | contig 10202 bp, 7 predicted proteins | sample SF_Oct11_sed_USG_4_FD_169105 | JGI IMG/M metagenome (GOLD analysis project Ga0224501, IMG submission 169105) | Sediment microbial communities from San Francisco Bay, California, United States - SF_Oct11_sed_USGS_8_1 | ecosystem: Environmental > Aquatic > Marine > Sediment | place: USA...
AGGTAGGAACGAAGTTGAGGAATAACTCGGTGCATCGAACTTACGTGGAATAGCAGCCGCAAAGCGATCGCTGTCGCTAGCGAGTAAACTCTCTCTCAGTTCCTTCCTGCCAACATCTGGTGGGCCGATCAGAACAATCGGTCTGTTCCTGTTGGGTTGTGGGTAATATTTCGTCACCTCTTCATATGTCAGTATATCTTCCGGGTCAACTAAAAACAAAAATATGTATATAGTTTGAAATACCTAAGTGGGAAACCCAAGGGGACAGCCTAATGAGTGACTAACTAGTATGGGCTCAACTGCAAGGTCTAATCCAATAAATGTACATGCTAGTGGGCACTCAGTGGTGGCTAGCAAAATTGATTGACAATAGTGAATCAAATTGGTTGTCAGGACAACAAGTAGATAAACGTTGACTTGGAAGTATGGTTCTTTTCAATTTTGCAATAAAAGCGCTGGACAGTATCAAAACCGCAACATCTGGCAACATCCTGCAATGACGAGCGAGATGTCGCTAGCTGCACTGTGATGAAGGGCGATGTGCCTCGGGAGTTTCTCCACCCGATTGTGGATTGGCTAGTTAATTCTACCATTAGGCCAGAAGTTTTGAGGGTTGCGACTCAGATCAAATGCGGGTATTAAGCGCGAATAAAAAATACTTCCGCAAAATGAATAGTGGGATAGCTCAATGGGTAGGGCATTTGGCTCGGGACCGAAAAGTCCTGGGTTCAAGTCCTGATCGCCTACAGTGAGAGTGAGACCCTTAACATAATTTCTAGCTACTACAGTTGAATATGATGGTCAAGTGTCCGAGTAAAAAATTAAAAAAAACCCTAAAAGTAAGGAAATCTTACTGTCATCAGCATTGTATTGACTCTTTTTCCTCTTTTTTCGGCTGCTCGGACAGCATCCTCCTTGTTGCTCCGCTTCAGCCGTCTCAGCCAGGATAGTCAGCCTCAGCTGCTCTCTAGTTTCCCAGAATGTCTTGCTTGGCACCAACCCAGCCAGGGCCTGATCCTCCTCTCCCTCTCGATATGCCTATAACATGACCAAAAGCACTGCATTTCCTGATAATTTATGCGCAGGAAACTGTACACAAAAACTACTAACTCGGCTATAATGGAGAGCAACTGACTTATTTCCACCACCTTTCAAACAATAGGTATTCTCTAAGGACGATAACTCCGTGAGCCCAGCACATGGTCGAAATTACTACATTGGTTTCTTCACTGCCAAAGATTGTCACGAAAATGGCTGTGATCGATCGCACGAAAAATTGATCAAATGAGGGCACATGTATCTATATACCTGCCACCAGTAAGGATCATCCTGGTTAATAACATGAAGGATATCTCCTGTCTGGAAGCCGACACCAAGCTCCTGGCAAGGAATAAATGTGTCATCTTCCGGATCATAATCAAACAGCGCTCGCACCGAAACCTACAGAAATAATAGTGAATCAGAATTATGCATCAGTTCTAAATAGTGGAGCACAATTCCCTGTATGAGCCACAGGACACACAGCCACCCTTTTTGCACTGAGTCTAGTGCTATATAGCGCTCTGATAGAACAAATCCCCTTTATTGTTTGACTCACAACCGACTGTAACATAGAGGGGGGTGTAATCAATAAAAGTCATCACATTTAAAATATCAGGCAGCTGGTCACCACGGGATTTCTAAAAAGGCACAGCTGCAGGCTGATGCTGATAGGGTTATGAATAACTGAATTGAATTAGGGGGCACGGTCACTCACCGGTTTAGACATAACTTCTCTTGGTTCTGTGTTGCTACTGCTTGGCACCACCACAAACTGAATGGGACCCGTCATGCCGGCCAACATATCAGATACTTCATTTATCATTTTGCCACGCATAGGTGTATCTGTAAATAAATTCAAACATGACGGCTTCTACTGAATGGCATTCCAAAGACTGACTATCCACCGAGGGCCAAGGACATGTACACTGCAGTCCATGAAGTTATCCCAGAGACTGCAGCCACATTAGGCAATTAGATCTAAATATTGAATACGTAGTTGCTAGGTAGAGCAGGCATTCTGTCATGTGTGAGGCATCTCTGGTAATTCAATAGTCCAAAAGTAATAGACCAGAAGGCAAGAAGGTAAACAAACTGTCAGAAAAATGATGGGTCACAGGTCACCAACAGGCACTTTATATCTAGCGTTGCTGCATGTACCAATGACCAAAAGGAGTGGGTATGAGATCATAGTCAGTCACTTGATTTCATCCTGGTAACAAACTATATGTGATCACATTATAGTCATAGGAAAACATTACGGACCAAAATAGCTCAGTGAGAAAAAAATTAAGTTTCTCTCCCACTGCCAATGGGGTTTTCCTCTTTACGGGCCTTCAGCAAGAATCTCACTCCAAGTTCCTACCGTATTTTTGAGCCCCCGCGGTATAAATAATGGAGGGCATAGCCAGTGGAGTCAAGGCGGTTGTTGAAGATTTATCTCTGCCTTCTTGAGAAAGAGTAGCCAAGTGATGCGTATGTAAACATGGCTTACGTTGACTCAACCCAAGCCCCAAGGATTGTCCGCTCAATCCTGTAGCGCGATGCTCCACACTGAGTCAGTGGTTACCCCGGTAGAAAGGAGTTGGGTCTAGTCAACTTTCACAACAACGACCCTATCGACCTTGTAGCGTTGCTAGATGCCATTATCGGCCATGACAGACGGATGCTAACATAACACCTACCGTTAACCTCAAGGATTTCATCTCCTTCATGAAGAAGTCCAGTTTTGTCAGCCACTCCGCCTTTTACTATTCGCCCAATAACAACTGATTCGCCATCATTACGCACAGTAGCACCCTACAAAAGGAATAGGGGTCCTTAGTGGGATAACTTGGTACACACATTATTTGCTCTTAGTGGTTTATACTGTACTGGCGATGACCTGATGTTGAGTTACAGCTCCATAGAGTTATCCTAACCATACGCCTCAAACTCTAGATCGACATCCTTCAAAATTGACTGGCTTTCAATAATCTCATCAGTAAAGTTAACTCTATCACTTGAAAGAACAGACATCTTCTATCTGGATCACCATTTTAGGTCAGGGTAATCTAAAAATGGTTGCCGGGCAACCAACTTGCTGCCCTTGGCAGTGAGCAGGCCGTTTAAATTTTCGGCCCAGCCTTGACTAGAAATATGCAAGAAGAACATGACTGTGGTTGGGCTTCCTATTTTTTTCTTGTCTGATGTTTTACTGGTATGGTGAAGCTACTGAAGCAGCTCTAGTAAGATTTTTGTTTTTCACCAGTGACGGCTTAGCATGGAGCACCACGAGAGCGGGTCAGTTTCAATGCTCCGCCTCAAAGTGAGCGTTATTTTTGTTTTAAGATAGGATCAATGTGAGATGCTTACACTCACATTCGAAGCAAGGTTCCCACGGCTGCAACCCCAGCGCTCTACCACTGAGCTCTCCCAGTTCCCCCTTCCTCAAGGACGGATGATGACACTTACCAGAGGATCAGCTGTTTTAACAATGGTGACTATTTTCACAGTGGGTTCTCCGTATTCTCCAGCCTTATCAGTAGAGCTGATGGCTACGTTAGCTTCGGCAGATGGCTGAGAGGTCGCCAGATCACTCGGTAACAACACATCCTAAGAAAGAAGAATTTACTGTATAATCTTAACAAGAAGCACAGCGCTCTTACCAAGCTCTATAATAAGAACAGCTTCAGGTGATGGAATTGTGAAACTGTTTTCAGGCCAGTGCTCCAGTCTTGACCTCACAAGACCCTACTGCTGAGCTTTAACTCTCATCTTTGCACATACACCGAAGCATGGTGTTATCCTCCCAAGAATAACTCCATGCGCCAAAGCCTTTTCCAACAGCTATAAATGGCATCTTCCAAACATATAACTAGGAGGGTCCCTCCTACTTCCATGCTTCTAAACCTAGCCCTAGGTTGGGTAGTCATTCTTTCGCAATCCTAAATGCTACTTGGTTTGTCAATCAGATAACTGTTGATGACAAATGCTCATAACATTATACCCTTGCTTGCTTGTATTGTAAACAGTTTCCCTGGGCAATTAACACACCCAGTTCTGAGGGTTGCGGCCTACTCCTAGAGGCTTATTGAACTTTAGGGCAATATCAATAACATTTTTATAGCATGTGATGAACTGTATGAGGAAGCTTGTGGGTTTCAATAAGGGTGAGCCTAGCCTCTCACCACTCAATGAGTCAGTACAACCCATCCCACAAGATGGCTCAACCGGGCAACAACAGTCAACTAGCTTTATCTAACACAGGACTCTTCTAATTACTAGCTAGTATGTTGAAGTGTAGCTAACCCGATGCAGCTTTTGATGGCGCAAGGCCTCAAAGGAATGCATTCACTTGTCACACATGATTGAGTGCTGAATATGGAGATCCATTAGCTATCAGAGTGGAGCAAACTACTAGTTACCTACCAAGTTCACCAGCCAAATTATCTGCATGTGTAATGTTCGTATCTTTCCCGAAAGGGCATTAGAACACTCCTTGTAAGACAGGCGACTCGCTACCAACTATTGAATGCTATGGACCTAATACCGTGTCTGTCAGTGTTATTTTGGAGTTTACTATATTGAATCACAGCACTAGAAGCCTATTCTCAGTATGCTGCACTTCTAAAGCCCTCATCTCAACATGTGCCTAGCTCGGCTTAAGCTTTTAACTGAGCAATAATAGTAGTGTGGGTTCCCAAATGCGTGTGTAGTGATGTTACCTTGAATGGAGGTTTGGAGAGTATTTCTTGAAGCTGTTTCGCCTGCGATGTCTCTGACTTTTGGATGGCAGCGTACAGATCCGCGCTGAGGTTATGTGATGATGGTGTTGCGGCAGCGCCTGACGATTGGGCATTAGTGACCTGAAACATTGAGGGCATACTGACGCGATGCCGACATAATAACTCATAGCTACAGTGAATCCTTCACAAATTAACTGGACTTGGAACCGGAAACGCACGCTAGTAAAAAACAAATTGCTTTTGAAAGACTGGAACATCTTAGATGTCAGGAGGTCACTCTCTGCCATATGTCATTCCTACCTATCGCTGAACAGTAATTCACTGTAGAAGTTCAAATTAAAATATCGCAGTAGCGAGGTCAAATCCAACTATGGATCTTCGGTACAACAATCCACTATAAGCCTGACACGGGTGCTTCAACTTTCAAGAGGCAAATTGAACAGCGGTCTAGTACAGACTTTACAGCACAGCGCAACAAATGGAATGCCACCTTTCCTTGTGACAATACTCGTTGAGTTAGACTTGATAGTCACAATATAGAAACATGGTAATGTGAGCGAGGTACCAGCGATTCCAGCCAAACATCCACAGTAATAGGCTGAACTGAAACCCGTGGATTGATGGATTGATGTGGACTTTGTTTTGGTCAGCATAGTGTAGAACATGTTTGCTGACCTGAGTTAGGGTCAAGTTGGGTGTTATGATTTCAGATGGCCAACATTCCAAGCAACACAATCTAACTTTTATTAGACCACAGCTATTACTACATGATAGAATCTGCCCAAATCCTAGAATGGAATAGGCCAAGCTGATCTGTTCATAATGGAATTACGAGATGTTAAAATTTACTTACAGTTTTATACAAGCTGACGGCGTCCTGAAACTGAACATTATTGAACAAGTTGTTCATGACTCTCAACTCGTTGGAGTTATCCCCGAGTTTAGCGCGAAGTGCTTGCAATAGTCCCAATATCCGCTGCATACCTACAGAACAAGCCAGAGTTCAAGTTACTTTCTGCGCTGCACAGACTCGAATGTAATGGTGTGCCTGAGCCAGTTTTATACCAGCAATATAATGTTTTGTGTGATCAGTCACTCAACACTTGCCATTGCAGTGCCATTTTTCACAAGTAAGATTGAAAGATAACTACTAACATAGTTATACAGTGAAGCTTACGCAGTTTATGGGACACCAATGCTTGCACAGCATGCTAGCGAAAAACTCCATAGTTTATTTCTAAACCAGCAGAACCTGTTTTGAACTTGAAGAATGATTGATATAGAGCCCTATTCTCCCCAAGGGCTCTGAATCTATGTTTAGTTTGTCCAATATGACTCTTGACTGCATCTCAGTCACACCTGCTAAATCAGATCAGACATTCCGCCAATTACTCAGCTATGTTATCACAGCACTCCCCCAATTAGCATAGTTAGTGCACACATCCAAATCTATAGTCTTGCTAGAGCTCTTCTGTAACCCAGGGATGATACAGGTGGCATAATTAGCTGACTGGAAATGAGTGCCAACTCACTGGCCGCGTCCACATCTACTCTGGGGTGTTCAACTCCTTTCGTTTTAGCCGTGGCCGCCTGTTCGTCGTCAAACGCGTTGTTAATGAAGCCATCATTTGTGGCGCCTTCCGTCTCCGCCGTTCGCTGTCTTCTCGACTCAAGGTTCTGTAGCTTTTTACTCTCTCGGAGAGAAGCTCGTAGAAAATCCTGTTCTCGCTGCAACCTGTCAGTGAACCAACCAGCGATGAGTCAGTCGAGATATTGTCACAGGGAGAGAGGGATGATTAGATTATCTAGGGATTAGCAAACTAGTCCCTCTAAAAGTTGGCTTCCACTAACTTCTATTATAGAATCATTGATACAATTTATTAATAGTAGTGAGCCCATAAACAACATACTTCATGACCAGAACCTCAATTAGCCATCAGGTTAATACGTTTTTACTAGTACTAGTAGTTCTGGTGTGGAGACCAGGCCCGATCGGTGGCACGGTGGCTGTGCTAGAATCAAGGGGAATAATGGTATTTGAATATATTTTTCTATTTCGCGCGCTACTGCCTTTGATGGCAAAATGCCTGGATGAGATGAAACAATTTATACGACAGGACTTACTTCAGATTTGTCTCATTTTTATCCTTGACGGCTTTTTGATATTTCTTCAATTTCTCTGCTTTTTCGGCTTCTTTTCCCCAGCTACCGGACAGGCGAGGTTTCTCTTTCTTCTGAGGTACGAAATTTGATGGCACGTCGATGGCCATCTCACGGTGTGGTCCATCTAAACCATTGAGTTGGTCACCGTTTCTGCAACAACAACGAGATGGCTCAGTAGCTAATGCCCTCACAGACTTTGGATCTGGTGTTCCAGCCCTGTGATATCGGGAGTTTGATCTGAGTGTGAGCACTTCATATAATTCCCAGCTCTTATCGCCCCACCATGAGATAAGGACTTATGCTTATAGAATAGGAGGTCAACAAGGCCATATAGAATATAAAGACGAGATACAGAGTAAACCATTAGCCTGGATCACCGATGCCTGGCCTCACTCCTCATGGTAGTATTTTTCTCACATTACTAAATCTGGTTTTGATTTATAGGGAAGGTCATATAATAAGGTATTCATTCAGACTGCGGGTGGGATTGGATAAACAAATGGTCAGAAGGAAACACCAAGCGCACTCTCAGTTGCATCACTAGTGCTGTCATTAGGGACAATCGAACTGAAATAATATTTGAGGCTGATTAGATAGCTAACAGACACAAAACTGGTCTATATTTACGGTATCTGTCAGGGGCAAAAGGCTTTGGCTCATCTAATAAATGGGGAGCAATTCTATGAAATGTGAATATTTATACTGTTATGAGCCTCTAAAATCAACCCACCCGGTCAAAGACCTTGGGGTCTGTCGAGCATCAATCTAGTAAAGCCCACAGCCGACTTTGCCTAGAGGTAAATTACGCAATCAGGGGCTTACCTCTGCAGAGCAGTCGTTGACATCTTGAGCGGCAGGGATGTCTAGCTGAGAATATTATTTTATAGTTCTCCAGTTGGTGAAATGAACTGTCAGTCAGTGATTCATAGCCACCGCTAGTAAAATATCAGCACTATGGTAATAGGACGATGATGCGAGAAGGTGATTGAATAATTGACATTCCGAGTGATAGGTAAACCGCAGAGTGCCTCGGCGCATATGAGCAGTTACGGAACGAATCTACCAGTGTACTGGCTTGCCTCCTAGTCTTAAAAGGCTCTTTTCTGAAGCAATCAGTGGTGATCTGATGGAGCCACAGGACCCATAATGTAATAAAAGTCAGTGAATTCTACCAATAGGATGTACAGACTGGGGACCTAAGGGAAGTTACACGGGCAGCAGGAGCAGGAGCGAATCTAACACAGATACTCTGGTAGATAGACCGCTGTGTTGGTAACGCAATCCGAGGAGATTGCCTCGGAACTCACAACTAGAAAATGTCTACGTATTATTTTTGACAAGCCAATCTCTGCAGAGGATTAAGCCTAACATTGTGCTGTGATACTTCCCCTCAGGCTAGGTACTGTGGTACTGGAAGAGAAATGACCATGGTATGGCTTCACATGGAGTTATATCAAGAGACCTATATAGGATTTTAGGTCTACCCGGCTTGGCTTGGGTTGTATCACAGACTTGATTTGAGGTCACATGGTCATTCCAGGCATGTTGGGCTGATTACTAATGATGATATCAGGTGATGGATCATCAAACCAGCCACAACTATGTTTATGTCATCATGGCATAAGAGTTCACTCACTCCTTTGGAATGAGTTTAGTCATGCATGTATCGTAAGATACACATACGATACGATACACACCAGGACTACTAGTTAGCAGCTACCAGTCGGCTGTGCAAAACAGCTTTCTTGTTGACCAACATCCACTCATGTTATCCCCATTGGCCATTGCCTTCAATTTCAATGTCTTGCCAAGCTGAAAATATGGTTAGCCCAATACCAAATCATCAAATAGAAGGGCCATCTTATTCTTAAGCTCCAGATATTTGAATAATTATATTAGCAAAGTCGATCACTCGTCTGAACGATTGAGTCTCTGCCTTTGGCGTGACAAAGTATAGCTACAGAATACACCCACTCTAATCTTCGGACACCACAGAAAAATTCGAATCTAGTCCTAGTAGAAGTATGGCCAGTTTTAATCTATACGATAAACATACACTGACACACACAGTCACACGTAGTTTCAATCCTGTCAAACTGAAACTAGCGTCATCAGAAAGTAAACGCTTATAATCATGTTTTATTTTCGAATCGAAGCCCTGTACACACAGCAGTAATGCAAGAGTTATTTACTCAAAGCATCGCTCTGGTACGAGCACCACCAACCACCTGCTGAGAAACCCGAGCGGTATGATGACGGTCTTCGAGCAAGTCAGTAAAAACAAGACATTTCCTTCGTGCATCACGCTCATTCGGCGGATGGATTTTAGTGAAATGTCAGGCTTATGAGATGACCTACTTGTTACTTACAGCACTGAGCACAGAATGGTATGTCCTGTCCACTACGAAAAGGTATTTCTAAAGGTATTTCCTAATGAGTGACCACCGCCCTAGTTCCTCAAGGTAGACGTTACTAAAGCCCTTCAATGACCCCAAAGCCTTTAGCCGACTCTATTATGAGAGACCAATAATCATTCGAGTCTTCGGGTCACGAGTTCACAAACAAGAAGACAACTCAAGTAGATACAAAATTTTACTGCCTTTGTTGTTGGCGGGCACAAATACTATCACTTGCTAAATCTGTGACATGTATGTCACTGCTAAATCTGCATGACCTATATGATGCTTGATTAATCTATTGCTACTACCATTACGCCACAAGCATGGCTCTAACATGCGTTTAGTGACCTAGGTGATTCGCTGTAGGGACTAGGCGCAGGTCTCAATGAGTCACCATTCGCGATCAGGCAAAATCACGAGATCGGATCTTCCATTTTACTTTCCGTAACAAGAGCTATGGTTGGTTGACATTTCGTTCATTTGCAAATAAAATATGCGGTGTTAAACCTTCCGGAAACAAGTACTCTACGTTATTTACATTTTATCTGTTTTCGCAATGGCTCACTGGTTCCACAGAAACCCGTTGAAGGCAACTGCTGTTCAAAACTTCGATTTCAAGAGCGCTGCTCAAACTGGTACACCACAGAAGATATGCCTGTAAGTGTAAGTCGGTTAATGAGAGGATCATTACTTCATCTCAAACTGTTCGTGTATTTCCTGTATTAGGCCATGCAACTACTAGACCTAGTTTTACTTTTACTAAAACTAAAACTTAGTTTGGTTGCTTCAGTTCATAACTTCATGAGTTCATCAACTCGAGCTTACTCCTCAGTCAAGGGCATTACCAGAGGGGTACCATGGGAAACTATGGTAT
>Ga0224501_10005274_pt1 | contig 10202 bp, 8 predicted proteins | sample SF_Oct11_sed_USG_4_FD_169105 | JGI IMG/M metagenome (GOLD analysis project Ga0224501, IMG submission 169105) | Sediment microbial communities from San Francisco Bay, California, United States - SF_Oct11_sed_USGS_8_1 | ecosystem: Environmental > Aquatic > Marine > Sediment | place: USA...
TTTGGTACTGTGTGATGTACTGTGTGATGTACTGTGTGATGTACTGTGTGATGTACTGTGTGATGTACTGTGTGATGTACTGTGTGATGTACTGTGTGATCTACTGTGTGATCTACTGTGTGATGTACTGTGTGATGTACTGTGTGATGTACTGTGTGATGTACTGTGTGATGTACTAAGTGATGTACTGTGTGATGTACTGTGTGATGTACTGTGTGATGTACTGTGTGATGTACTGGGTGTTGAAGCCATAAAGTTATCATAATTTAGTATAAGTCTATGATAAAAGCATCGTACTAGACAACAAACTGTCAACTCCCTTGACTGCCATCATTAAAGGAAGGATAAAGCTATGCTGTCACTGATTACTGGACCACCCAATGAAAATTGGTTAAACCTGTGTGGTCTTGTGACATATGACTCTGTTTGGGGCTATTGGAACCCTCCAGAGATTGGTTGTACCAGAAAGTTTCCCACTCATTGATTTTGTAATCATAATAATTAAATTTTAGTGAAGTAATTAACTATAATGCTTGTTATCCTGAAACATTTCGCTGACATAACTTTCTATTTATTGTAAAACACTGACAACCTAAATGGCTTTCAGTCAATATGGACACCTCAGATAGATGTTGAAGCTACAGTTGGACTGCTTTCGGTGTTGTAATCATCATTGCAGTCTCAATACACATGACACGTAACAGTCCTCAATATGGACAGTCACTGTACCCGTCCAAATGCCAGTGATTATACCTTTCGTCATCATATTTGCCATGGAATCAATAGATATGACTGGACTCGTTCCCTGCGGCTTTTCCTGGCTGTCTGCTGGGATAACAACCTACTCTATTCATTAGTCAGTAATTACCCGAGTGCAGCTGCTGGGTGTTCCACCCTCATGTGATCGGTCCATCAGTCCATCGACTATGTCCTGGCTCACTTTTATTTTTAGTACTTTCAAAACTAGCACTTTGATTCAGCTAGCTTTAGGCGGTTTCCGGGTGACCTTGAACAGTAGAATTTTAATTTAAAGGTCACCCTACGATCACCCCTATTCGGGGAAGTTCCAGGAACGTTAGGTGCATTCACGGAATACATCTAAATGAGAACTATCGCACACTCATACTGGTCTCTTAGCCTAGTCCTATATTATATAGATTATAGGAACTCTCAATCTAAAGGACAAACCATTTCAGCCATCCGTTTGCTCTCTTCTGATGGCCCGGTATATCTTGTTTTACTGATTGGCATTTCTGATCTTGATGTCACGTGATGTCCATTTTGCTATAATTTTCTTTACAGTTATCATGAAGGATGTTTCTAACTATTGGATAATTGCTTGTCTTACAGCACTGGCCTTCTTTTGCAGACCGATCGGGTCAATTACGAGCAGTTTAAGGAATGGCTAAAGACCTACCCCACCTTTTCATCCTTGTCTTGCTGGCTGCTCTGGGAACGAGACCAGCCCGGTCTGACGGCTCTGAATGAACTGCCATCTTTCTATCAGACGCTGGCCGGAGTTACGCACTGTGAGTTTATTTATCCCGTCTTGTATGGCTCAGCTCATTGACTTACCCTCAAGCTGAAATCCCAGGTGACGCATTGAGTGTAACCATAGGCTCCCCATAATTTCTGTAGCTCAACCACTCCAGAACAAGCATCAGGCTTAGGTGGTCAGTCACATTCTCCTCCCGGTCTCCGTTATTGCTGAACACACGTTGCTCATAGATTTTTATCAGGGGTTGTGCGCGTGACATTCAATTTGGCTTCTTCATCTCTCAGTGCTTCTAAGGTAACTTGTGCCCTGACGTTTCTCATCCAAACGACACACTCTTTGAATTGGTCTGAAGTATGCGAAGAGGCCACCACAATGCGTATCAATGACTTCTCAACCCTTTCGGTTTCCTGGCGTGATATCCTTGGCAACAATTTCGCCAGATTGATAAATTTGTGACAAATGAAGGGTTCCGTCATGACATGAGTGATGAGAGTAAACATACCTATGACTGGTTGGTGTATGGGTCATGCTCAGTATGACCGGTTGGTGTACGGGTCATGCTCAGTATGACCGGTTGGTGTACGGGTCGTGCTCAGTATGACTGGTTGGTGTACGGGTCGTGCTCAGTATTGGGCAACTAAAAGTTGATAATTGTGGAAACCTGGGCCAACAAACAGCTGATTTAGAGTTGCGTGTATACTGGGCTTCGGACCAGTGATTGCTCATTGAAACTCCAGTCCAAGCTCCCGCTTTGGACCCTTGGGTTGTACAGAGAAGGCCGTAGCCGCACAGTAACCCTGCAGTGATCTTCTGTCTCCCGTTTTAAGGAACATCGACTATCAACCAATGGGCCTCCTTTCCTAAAAACAGAACTTTCAACCCCCCTGTATTTCTGGAATTTGTATTTGGCTTGTCATAAGTGTCTCAACCAGAAATATCCAATGATTCTCCTGACTCGGTGCTTTCCATAGAAAAGACAATTACTTTATGGGTGCATGAACCTCCTGTATTGGGTGTATGAGTGCACGGAGCTCCTGTATTAGGTGTATGAATGCACGGAGCTCCTGTATTAGGTGTATGAATGCACGGAGCTCCTGTATATGGTGTATAAATGCACGTAGCTCCTGTATTAGGTGTCTGAATGCACGGAGCTCCTGTATTGGGTGTATGAATGCACGGAGCTCCTGTATTAAAGACAATTACTTTATGGGTGCATGAACCTCCTGTATTGGGTGTATGAGTGCATGAACCTCCTGTATTGGGTGTATGGGTGCATGAACATCCTGTATTGGGTGTATGAGTGCAAGGAGCTCCTGTATTAGGTGTATGAATGCACGGAGCTCCTGTATTGGGTGTATGAATGTACGGAGCTCCTGTATTAGCTGTATGAATGCACGGAGCTCCTGTATTGGGTGTATGAATGTACGGAGCTCCTGTATTAGGTGTATGAATGCACGGAGCTCCTGTATTAGGTGTATGAATGCACGGAGCTCCTGTATTGGGTGTATGAATGTACGGAGCTCCTGTATTAGGTATCACAACCCGAGTCGGATGAGAATAAAAGAAAAAAGTGACACCTTATCCGATTGGTGCATCAGGAACCCGTGACACTAAATCCAGTGCGATATCCACTAAGCTGTCACCTCATCTTTTGTTGCAGTTGATGAGGCGGAGATTATTAACCTAGAAAAGAAATATTGGAATCTGAAGAGCAATTCTCTCTCGGGAAAGTTTGACATTGAACTCTTCCGAAGACTCGTCTCCCCACCGCTACCCCAATCTCTCACAGACAGTAAGTTAGCTCCAGTCTCCTGTTTATTCTGCTAATATTAAGGCCACTGCTTCGATTTGGTTGAGTAAAAAGGGGAGGTTCCTAGCCTGTTGGTGCCAGCTGATTCTGTCACATGTATGGCGGAGCGGGATAGCTCAACGATAGAGCTCAGCACTGAACCCGCAATCGCGAGAATGTCGATTCAAATCTCGGTGCGATTGTGAGCTTCACTTATCAATCCTACTTCAACAGGAAGCAATAGTGAAGAGATGGAGCAATGACACTGTGGTGGTGCTCCGTGTGTGTTAAGTCCTAATTGGTGAAAAAGACAACTATTTAATTGGCGGCTTCGCCATAACTATTAAGTCGTCATACAGGAATGATTTACAGTAGACAGACCACGTAATGAAAATTATCCACTGAAACCTAAATCATTGATTTAATATCTGCTGATATTTGTTTCGAGTGAGAGTGGTTTGTGAAAGATATCTCTTTGCTCAACATTGTGTCACGAGAAGGCTGTCCGCATGTGGCCATGGACGGTGTGAAGATAGCTTTATGGGTGAACTGGTCTTCCTTTAAATATTATCAGAGTTTGAATCAAAACCAAAAACAGATTTTCCAAGATTGTTACAAAAAACAAGTTGATACACGGGTGTTGAGCCCTAGTTTGTTTAGAAAGTTCTCTCGTGTACAAGATAAGCCACACACCCCCCTAATATGCTGTATGGTTTGGATCAATCTCTCATTGTATGTATGCCATGCAGTAAATACATGTGTTAGAACACTCCACTGCAGCTCAGAGTGGGCAAATCATGCTGGCAATTTTCCTTATTAGACGCCAGATTCTGCCAAATTCCCCCAAATACTGTCTACACGAAATCGAAACATAACAATTCAAATTTTTCCTGCTCCGGTGACTTCCACGTTACCTAGTTATGTCATTGGAGGCATTTACCACGCAACCAACCTGTCACATTCTGTCACAATAATGTAAGTTTTTTCATCGTGACGTCCGTCTTGGATGGCTGTATTATGCTGATTTATGCAAGGTTCTGTGTAATGCCTACTATACACACTCGCTAGGTGGAAGATAAAGGCGTGGCGGTGCATTAAAATACACCGGCATCTGCTTCTAACACCAGTAAAGCTTCTGTTAGCCCTGTACGTAGATTCAGCTTGTAACATTAAGGGCCCCCCTGTTCTATTGGGGTGTAGAAACCTGTCGCTGAACCATATTATGGGGGTCGGGGGTTCGTTCACTGTCATTTCTCACAATGCTTGTATGTGTATTGTGTAAATATTGCACTGGGTTAACTGTTTCTTTGGTTATGTTTCAGGCCTGTATAAGTCATTTGATGAAAACTGTGATGGCCATATTGACTTCAAGGAGATGGTGTGTGGTATTTCAGCATGCTGTAAAGGGCCGGAAGTGGAGAGACAGAAATGTATGTTGGAGTTGTTCTCTATTATCAATTTAACTGATGTGAAATGACTCTGAAGACCCCCTTAGGCAGTCACGACACCGCATTGTTCAGTACTCCAACGCTTGTTAGTTTCCTTTATGATACAGGCCAATTAATAACTGGAGACTCTCCTATATTACTGCCAATAAATAGGGCTATAACTTAAGGGTGGGATAGATTTGTGGGAGTTGTCCTCTCGTGTCAATTTTACTGTTATGAGTAGACAACTCCTTGTGAGTCTTTTAAAAGGTTTTTATCAGTTGCTCGCGCTCTGAATTTTCCGAGTGACCCATTTATCATCAATTTATTGGTTTTATACAGTTTATTATTGAGAAAGCATAACCGAGTGAGTTGGTAGTATATTTTGTAGTCTGTTTTCGAGTGTTTGACTTGGATAGAGACGGGTATTTGTCTAAAGCTGAGCTGGTCAGTGCTATAGAGGCATCGCTGTCGGTGCTAGAGCAGAATAACCATGACCAGGTAGGTAAATGCCCGGATAAAACGGATGCGGGCAATGTGTAGACTAACTTTCGAGTGTTCTGGTAAATGGTTGTAAATGCCTAACTGAGAAGCTGTAGATACAGCCATGCAGTGCTCGCTAGAGATTGGGTTGAATGGTGGTGGTTATCATGGAGGCATGATCGGGTATCTTATTCCAGCATTTATCACAGAGGGATTGCTAAAATATAGTTGAAACCCTAGGTTCCCTGTGTATACTCTGACCATAGAGTTATCCTCTCCCTCTCCCTCTCCCTCGAAGCCGTCGATGATTCTCACACGGCAAAAGTGTTAAGTGTGGCAGTACCATTATACGGGTTTAAGACTGTATTGAGACGACCAGTTTTATTCCTCTATGCCTGTCGGATACCGCTTAACCACTATCCCCTGCTTCATTATTAATTGTTTTGTCTTACTCTCGCTTTCTCTATCGATTTGAGTGTACCCAGCCGGTATAAACCCCGCCCTCTTCGCTATGAACACTGCCCTCTTTACTATAAACTCCGCCCTCTTTGTTATAAACCCAGCCCTCTTCATTATAAACCCCACCCTCTTTACTATAAACCCCGCCCCTTTACTATACACCCCGCCCTCTTTACTATAAACCCCGCCCTCTTTACTATAAACCCCACCCTCTTCACTATAAACCTCGCCCTCTTTGCTGTAAACCCAGCCCTCTTCACTATAAACCCCACCTTCAGTCTAAATCCCGCCCTCTTCACTATCATCACATATCATTACAGCGGGTGTACGATGAGGTATGTCACCTGCTCTATCTCCTGGTGCTAGGCACGGCATGCAATTCGCTTTTTACAGGCCAGTTATTGTCATTTTATAAGGTTTCTTTGTAAATTAACCCGCTCCAGGTAAAGGATCAGTAAACATACCCTGGATCTAACATTCACCCACCAAACCAGTGAGACACTGACCCGAACACACTCCTCATTATTCATACTGGGTGTTAGTACAAGCATTAGTTACTGGCTATTGTTGTTATAGAGTGTCGCTGATCTCTTGGAGATGGATGCATATACAATGGCGGTGGAGGTGCTGACCTCTCATAGCGACGGGGTAAGATAACTCTGATAGAATGAGAAGTTACCACTCTTAATGCGATTATTGCAGGTCCGACCTGCAATAATCGCAAAAGAATGCTCTTGCTAGCCTCCTTTGATGTTAGCTTGTGCTTTGCTCGGAGAATGATTGAGCTTACAAAGAACGTTCCTGATTTGAGCCAACCATTAGAGACACGTTAATGTAGGCCCCGTACGTCGTCTAGCTTTGGTTAAGTGAAAGCGGGGGTATTTATTTAGTTACAAATCTTGATGCGATAGCTCTCATCTTTTTAGGAAGGTCGGTTAACACAGGCAGATTATCTGGTATGGTCTGTCCAGAGTAAAGTGCCCCAAGGTTTCTGCAGGCTACTGTTTGAGGTGAGGAGAAAAATTCGGATTAATGTGTGCGTAAATGGCAATAGGCAAGTCAACGTCCGTTGCGCGTTGCCCTACTGCTAATCCAATGCGCCCACAATGCATCACGCCATCCTGCCATCACGCCGTCTGAACACAGACGTCAGAGTTTTCTGCTTTATCTAACAAGTCGCTCGGACGCGTTTAGGACGGGGCGACTCGGGGCTGTCCCGCTGACTCGCCGTGTGTTCGGACAGACTAACGGACAGACTAACGGATTGGACTTTCGTTTGATATTTAGTTGCCAATGCGAATTTTTGCATTCGCGTGATTGCAGTCTATTTGGCCAACGCTCGGGTCATCCGAATTAAAATAAAGAGCCCTCTTTTACACAACGCGTTAGGGGTATGTTAGCTTGTCCGAAAACGCATACTGTCACAGTTTCTCCATTTTAACACTTCTGTGGATTACTGGACTTTGTTAACTGCCTCCGCTGGTAATTATTCTAAGCGCCGATCGTGTTTATGTTCTGACAATACAAAGGAGAACCCATATCGATCTCATAGTGTCCAATGGTATGGGAGGTAAAGGCTCTCGGTTCAAAATAAATTACCACAACACCTGAATCGATTCATTGGAAAATGAAGAGTTCTTTTAATTGTCCTCATTAACCCGCTGTTAGGATGAGGATAGTTCCATGGTTTAGCCATACGCTTTATCACTGTGCAGTACCGGGGTGCTGTTTAACGTTAGACATTTTCCTGAAATTGAGTTAATTTACCTCGCGTTTTGAGCGAAGTTGTTATGAGAGGATTACCGCTTGGCATTGGTGGGAATATGTATATGGCAGGAATCAAACTGGCTTCGCTATTGTCCCCAAACTGATTTGTGGAAGCGGGAGTAATACCATAACTATTCCCGGAATAGGACGGCAATCCTCGCTAACTATTAGCTCCAAAGACTAGTTTATCATCAACTAGCGGGTACTTCTATGAATTAGCCAGAAAAGGACACGGTTACCTTCTTTACCGGCGCGTTATGTGGTTAGGAATTGTCGATGTATACAGATATTATACTTAAAGTAAACCAAACAAAATGTAAGAAAATTACTGTCACCCCTAATGCCTAATTCCAAAGTGAGGGGATTACTCAATATACTGAGTTAATACTTTGCATGGGACAGTTCTTGTTGTATATACCTTGGCATTGTAGCAAGATTTGATTGGTTAAACCTCAGATTGTATGAACCTAGAATCTAGGTTAAGACGCAGTCAAAGATCTCTGGTTGTAATGGGGGAAAGCTTGTTACAGTCTACATTTATGTAAATCCGAGTGATTTCTGTTACAGGTGTGTCACATTATTCTGCGAATGATATGTAAATCCGAGCGATTTCTGTTACAGGTGTGTCACATTATCCTGGGAATGAAGCCAGAAAGCCGCGAGGCTGAGGGCTCTGTTGTCAATGGCTGGCTTGGCAGAGAACTAAAACGAGGTTTCAGTCTGGGACAGACGTGGTACCTAATCCCGACCTCCTGGTGGAGGAAATGGACAGACTATATATCAGATAATGTTAGTATACACTCTATATGGCTTTATGTTTGGAGGGGTAGCGAGGCTTCACAGAGAGACCTCCTGTTTTACAGCCCTTCAGTCGGCTCTAAGGAGAATTTTCCGATGAAAGTAGAGCCCGTCTGTATGTACAGGTGACCGTAAGATTGTGCTCTGCATTTCGGAGAAAGTTAGTACATCTAGTATCTGAAAGGGCTCTCTTTTCAGAATTAGTATATACAGTGAAACTCGGATAACTCGAAAAGTTGCTTAACTCAAACCAAGTTTCATGGTCCCTGCCTTGGTAATTTGGATAATCTGCTGGGCATATCTCGAACTGACAAACTGTGGTAAGTGCCACCAAATTACCTTTTCTGTGGCTAGATATGTCTACATTCTTGTGTAACAAGCTTAATTTCATTGGTTTTCTTCTCACATGCGAAGAAAATCTCACAAAGTTTCAAAAGTTTAGCCAGGAAATGGAACACACTAGACCAAAATGGACTCGCTACGATGGCCACATGGCTAATGCAATGGGAGAGCATAACTCATAACTCAAACTTCTCATAACTCAGTTTTGGCGGTCCCCTGCAGTTCGCGTTATCCAAGTTTCACTGTATTCTCATGAAAGCTCAGCAAGCTCTATGCTGCACCTTCTCAACAGAGCCGATGAACTTAGGAATCCCCAACTAACATACTTTGGCATTCCTCTAACCCAATTTTAATGACCAAAATATCACAAATGGACCTGGCCCTCGTACTCCTTTACTTAGAAACAGTGCCATGAGAGGACAATCACCAATTTCATGGTCAAGACTTTCCCAAGGAGGCGGGGGAAACATCTTTCTCACTTCCTTAGTAGAACTAACTCAGTTGTGTTGATTTACTGGTCCTAAAAAGGACCGATTATCTTGCCATGATCAGTCACTGATGTCTCGTCTCTCCTGTCAGTCTGTCCTCGGTGAGAGGACCGGAGGGTCGACATGTATTGCTATGAAAACTCTCTCTGAGAAGTCTCCTTGCCTCCTCCACCTGCAGGTCCGTCAGTTCCCTCACGCATTCGCGAAACTCGCTATTAAGTTTCTCTATATAAAGCTGAAACACGCAGTGGGTGCCCGCTGCTGTGGATAACCGCAGCTCGTGTAGAAACTTATACTGCGTCTGCCTTCGTCTAATGGATAACCTTTGCCGATGTTGATGATGCTCGGCGAATCGTCGCAGTTTTTTCTCTCGTTTCTCCACCAGCGCGATCTTGCTTTTCAAACAGCTGATAGCGTGTCTGAGCGCGCGTTTCTTCTGTTCGAATGTATACGTCATGTTGATTGATAGAGCGATTGTGAGTACTCCCCAGCCACGTCTGATTATATACCAGTGATGGATTAGTCATAAACAGGATTACAAGTCATGACAGTGCATCTCATCAGCGATAATGACTGGATATACCATTGTTTAACTACGGAAACCAGAAACACGACTGCATAACATCACACAGGGTTTCCCTAGTCCCTGATATGACCAATTATACAGGAACCGTATGGAAGCCATTGAGTTAATTAGCTTGCATAGGTAGCACAGGACAGTACTTTACATCTTTCCATCACTGACATGAGAAACGTCAATTGTAATGTTCCGCTCTTCGATAACTACTAGCTCTATCATCCGATGAAGGTAGTTCTCCGGTAGACTTTTACTGATTCTAATCCGAACTTTAAGGGTCACCTTTCAGGTGGTTGTCCCATGGCCATTAATGGCCGCCGGGGAAGTGGGGCGCCACTCCTCCTCTTCACCGCCTTTCGGTTTCCCCTGCTCTATGAGAGTCAGGCACCCATTCCCTGCTGGGTGAGGAGAGTCAGGCACCCATTCCCTGCTGGGTGAGGAGAGTCATGTACCCATTCCCTGCTGGGTGAGGAGAGTCAGGCGCCCATTCCCTGCTGGGTGAAGAGAGTCAGGCACCCATTCCCTGCCGGGTGAGGAGAGTCAGGCACCCATTCGCTGCTGGGTGAGGAGAGTC
>Ga0224501_10005275_pt1 | contig 10202 bp, 10 predicted proteins | sample SF_Oct11_sed_USG_4_FD_169105 | JGI IMG/M metagenome (GOLD analysis project Ga0224501, IMG submission 169105) | Sediment microbial communities from San Francisco Bay, California, United States - SF_Oct11_sed_USGS_8_1 | ecosystem: Environmental > Aquatic > Marine > Sediment | place: USA...
CACCATCTCCTGGGGATTTTCCACCAGGATCTTGTTTTTCCAGTGCCAGCCATAGGGAGCGCGGCCCACGGTGAGCTTGCCGGAAATTGTGCGGTGACTCATTACAGGGTTTATATGGGAGTTGGCGACCTTTTTCTCCCTGAGAGTAAACCTGGTGCGCTCGCTGGTCTGGCGCCGTTCCAGCTGGGCGATGGAAAGCAGCATGTTCATGGCGAACTCTCCCATTGCCGTTGATGTATCCCATTTTTCCAGAACGGAATGAAACTGGATGCCGTTATCCTTGAAAAGATCGAAGGTCTCCAGCGCATCGCGCACCGAACGGAACATGCGGTCAATCTTGTACACGGCGACGGCATGAATGCTGTGCTCTTTTATTAATTCGATCAGTCGTTCCATGCCCGGTCTGCCCTTTATGGACTTGGCGGATACTCCCCTGTCCACCAGCACCTCCGTCAGATCCAGATCATATAAATCACAATATGCACGAATCGCTTTTTCCTGGGCGCCTAGTGATAGACCGTCCCTGGACTGCTTGTCTGTGGAAACCCTTACATAGGCGACAGTTTTCATGATTCATTCTCATCTGTATGGCGTTTAAAAGCGGACAAAAAAAAATATCTCGAAAATACCGCAGAAAAACGTGACAATAAGGAACCTTATTGTCACGCGATAAGTATATGATATAACACTTCATGCCGGGGAGATGCAAATTTAAAAACGGGCTATTGCTCATTGCAGCAGGCCCGGTCTGGGGCCGGCTGCTCCGAAATGGGCCTGTTTTCCCTGAAAAATACGGAAATTTTAAAAAAGGCTTCTCCAACCGAAAAATACGATAAATCACTATGGACCTGGTCCGTTGTATGGACCAGGTCCCTTCTGATGATTTAATAAGATTCTGAGTGTCGCATAATGTGCTTTTTCAGTGATTTTTGAAGAAATTACGCTTTGGGTTAGCTGAGAGTCCGCAGTGTTGCACCTGTTATTCATCTGCCAGGCAAAGATCAGCCGCCGGTAAGTTTTTTCAGCCAGGACACATAACGGAAGGTCCCGGGAGCGGAGTGCTTCCCCTCGATGTCCGGATCTTCCTTCAAAAGCAGAGACCGTTCCGAAGGCTTGAGTGCGGTAGTAGAAACAAAATCACTGGCGTCATGTGCCTTGTCGATTTTGTCCGGAGTGGTACGCGGCTTCAGTTTCAGGGAATTCCAGATATGCCTGAAGGCCAGTTCGGTTTTCTTCTCTGGCACAGTATTGAGATCGCGAAAGTCACATTGCTTGTCGTTTTCCTCAAGCAGCTTCAACAGAACATCACCGGCAATATCAGCAGGCAGAGAATCATGAAAAGTCCCATCGGGATAATCCTGACCCTGGGCTGAGGAATATATGTGTACAACCGGAATAGCATCGTATGATTGCCAAACCAAGGCCAGGTCTTCCAGCAAGGCCTGGTTTCCCGGTCCTTCCTCCCAGACGATCAGGGCTATTTCCTGGGAACCCAGAATCTCCCGTAATCTCATAGGCCCACGGGCCCGCAGCACAGACCAGCCATGTTCAGAAAGCAATTCAATCAGGCCGGAACATCCGTTTCTATCCTCTACGAAAACAATGGTATTTTTTGATTTGCCGTTCATATATGAGATGATTTCAAATTACCAAAAACATATGTCTCTTCAAGCTGATTGTATAATAACCAAAAATGCCAAAATTATCATTTCAATATGTTCAGCTTGAATACTCCGAAACCCTGCTGGAATTCCTGGTCAGAAGATTCAAGTACCACAATGCGGCTGAGTGGGAAAAACTGATAGCTCAGGGCAATGTCTTGCTGAACGGGAAAACATCAAGTCCCGGTCACATCATGCAGACCAGGGACAAGTTGATATACAATCCTCCCGACGTCCCGGAACCACCCGTTGATACCAGCCACCGGATAATTTACGAGGACGAGGTTCTGCTCGCCGTCAGCAAATCCGGCAATATTCCCTCCACTCCCTCTGGCAAATACTGGAACAACTGTCTGCGCCATGTGCTGCAAAATATCTATAAATACAAAGACCTGTATGCCGTTCACAGGTTGGACCGCGAAACCAGCGGAATCAACCTTTTTACCAAGGACCGCCTCAGCGCGAAGAAACTGGGTGATGATTTCAACACCGGAAAGGTCTCCAAGGCCTATACAGCGATCCTGAAAGGACATTTCGAAAAGCCTGTATATGACGTATCTGTTTCACTGGGCAAGGCCCCCGCCAGTGCGGTTCATATCCGCCAGGCAGTGGTGGATCAAGGCCGGCCCAGCCGGACCATCTTCATTTTGAAGGCCTTGCTGACCGGGGCATCCCTGGTGGAGGTTGTTCCGCACACGGGAAGAACGCACCAGATCCGCGCCCACGCCGAATACATCGGTCATCCCGTATGGGGCGATAAATTATATGGAGCCGATGAGCAGGCATTTATCCAGTGGATTGAAACCGGCGAAAGAAACTCCATTGACCGGCAACTGCTGCATGCTACCCGCCTGAACTTCACCCATCCGGTCAGTGGAGAGCCCCTGGAATTATACGATTCCCCCGAGGCGCTGCTGCGTCTGCATCTTGACGCCCTGGCCAAGTGCAAATGATTTTACCCCCGGTATTCCCCCCAGACCTCCCGCAGGGTGTTTGAAATTTCACCGAGTGTGGCGTAGGCCTCGACCGCTGAGATCAAAGCCGGCATCAGGTTTTCTGTGCTGCCGGCCCTTTGTCGGATGTCTTTAAGCGCTTGCTCCACCAGTGCCTTGTCTCTTTTATTCCTTGTAGATTCAATTAGTTGCTTTTGCTCTTCAGCGACATCCTCGCTGACTCGGAACAATTGTGTCTGCTGACCTTCTTCAATCTCGTAGCTGTTCACGCCGACGATCAGTCTTTCTCCGGTATCAATTTCCTTTTGTGAGCGATAGGCGGTGGCGCGAATCTCATCTTGGAAAAAGCGTCGTTCAATCGCGGCAATGGAGCCGCCCATGGCATCAACGGTTTTTATATAGTCTTCCGTCTTTTCGACTATTTCTTCTGTCAGGGCTTCCACAAAATACGACCCGGCCAGCGGGTCAACCGTTTCGGTGACGCCTGTTTCGCAGGCGATAATCTGCTGGGTGCGCAGGGCCAGCCGGGCTGAATCCTCCGTAGGCAGGCTGAGGGCCTCATCCCGGCTGTTGGTATGCAGGGACTGTGTTCCGCCCAAAACGGATGCCAGGGCCTGATATGCCACCCTGACGGTGTTGTTTTCCACCTGCTGGGCGGTAAGGGTGCTGCCTCCGGTCTGGGTATGGAACCTGAGCTGCAGGGATTTTTCCGATTTTGCCCCGAATCTGTCCCGGACTATCCTGGCCCAGACCCTTCTGGCGGCCCTGAACTTAGCGGCTTCCTCGAAAAAATTGTTATGAGCGTTGAAAAAAAACGAGAGCCGGGGGGCGAAATCGTCAATTTTCAGCCCGGCCTTTAATGCCGTTTCCACATAGCAGATGGCGTTACAGAACGTGAAGGCCAGTTCCTGCACGGCTGAAGAACCGGCTTCGCGGATGTGGTAGCCGGATATGGATATGGTATTGAACTTTGGCAATGACTTGTTGCAGTAGGAGAATATATCGGTAATCAGTCGCAGTGATTCGCGTACGGGAAATATATAGGTGCCCCGGGCGATGTATTCCTTCAGGATGTCATTTTGTATTGTTCCGCGAAGGATTTCCTCCTTATGCCCCTGTTTTCGCGCCACGGCGATCAGCATTGAAAGCAATATCGCGGCGGTGGAGTTGATTGTCATGGATACGGAAACCCTGTCCAGGGGTATCTGATCCAGCAGGATCTCCATATCCGCCAGGGAATCGATGGCCACGCCGGTCTTGCCCACCTCCCCCCGTGCCATCTGGCTGTCGCTGTCATAACCGATTTGCGTGGGCAGGTCGAAGGCCACTGAAAGGCCGGTCTGGCCCTGTTCCAAAAGATATCTGTATCTCAGGTTGGATTCACGGGCCGTGGCAAATCCGGCGTACTGGCGCATGGTCCACAGGCGGCCCAGGTACATATCTGCTTTGATGCCCCTTGTGTAGGGGTATTCCCCCGGCTTTTCTGCGTTGATCCCGGCTTCATGGTCATTTGAAAAGTAGCATTCCTTTATTTTTATGCCTGATGAGGTAGTGGGGGTGTTTTCGATTTCATTATAAAACCTTATGGTTTACATAATATATCATCTGTTGTTAATTTGTTATTTCAAATCGCTTTCCATTTTTCTCACGGATTCAATAATAGTCCGGAAGATGGAAATTACCGTCTCATTGCTCAAAGGGCCCTGGTTATTCCTTTCCAGAGCATCCAGTACGTCCTTTTCCCTTGCCGGCACATATACCGGATCATTTCTTTTCTTTTTTATCTCGCCAATTTCAAGGGCGTACCTGGCCCTTTCGTTAAGAAGATCCAGGATTTTCCTGTCTATGCCGTCAATATTTTTTCGCAGTTCCGCGTACGGATCGTTTTTATATTCCATATTATATCAATGCATTTCTTTCTGGTTTCATATTTGATCACCGGTTTCGTTTCTGCCTGGATGTCTTGGCCCTCCATTGTATGACAATAGGCGTTCCCTTTAACCCGAGGTGATACCTTAACTGGTTTTCAAAATACCTTGTATAGTCCGTTGTAATCCGCTCCGGGTTGTTTGTATAGAACGCAAACGTCGGCGGCCTGACTCCCGTCTGCAGGCCGTAGTAAATCCGGGTATTGCTTCTCTCCTTTGAGGGTGGGGGTGTCCTTGAGACCGTGGCTTCAATGATCCTGTTTATATCGGACGTCTGTATCTTTCGCGTGTATTGTCCTGCCGCCTTGTGAATGGCCTTGAACAGCGCATTAAACCCCTGGCCGTCCAGGGAACACACCTTAACAAGTTCCACATAGGGCAAAAATCGAAGTTTCTCCCGGACATCTTCTAGAAACTCCTTTTGTGCAATGCGGCTTTTGGGAGCCTTATCCCACTTGTTCAGAGCCATTACAACAGCCCGTTTGCGCTCCAGAATTTCGCTGGCAATCTTTGCGTCCTGTACCGCAATGTCATGGCCGGCCTCAAGCACCAGCACCGCCACATCTACTCGTTCCAGACTGGCCAGGGCATTCAGCGAGCTGATTTTATCCAGATGACCGTGCGTTTTGGCCTTTCTTTTCAGGCCTGCGGTATCAATCAGGATATAATCCTCTCCCTCAATCGTTATCGGCAGTTCAATGGCTTCTCTTGTTGTGCCAGACTTGTCGGATACAATCATCCTCATATCACCCAATATCCGATTTACAATGGATGACTTGCCCACATTGGGGCGGCCCAGAAAGGCTATTCTTAACGGCCGGTCCTCTTGTTCCCCGTTTTCCTGCTGCTCGGTGATGATCGCAGGAATCAGTTCCGCCGTCTTTTCCAGCAACGCGTTTATCCCGTGTCCATGGGATGCAGACGCGGGATATACCTCCTCCTTGGTCATCTGCATGAAATCCATGGCGGTCTGTGTGTTGGCGGGGTCGTCGGCCTTGTTTACCACCACCAGGATTTTCTTTCGTGATTTCTGAAGCTTGCGGTACAGTTCCTGATCATAGGGATTAAGGCCTTCCCTGAAATCAACCACCAGCCAGACCAGGTCGGCGCATTCCAGAGCCCTGGATATCTGCTGTTCTATTTCCCTGTTGAACTCAAGCTGATCATCGAAACCCATGCCTCCGGTATCTATCAGCTTGAATTTATAATTGTCACGGGTCACCACTGACTCCCGCCTGTCCCGGGTTGTGCCAGGAACGGGGGCCACCAAAGCTTTTCTGGATTTTGTCAGCCTGTTGAAGAGCGTGGATTTGCCCACATTGGGACGGCCGACGATGGCAATTGTCGGTAAGGCAGGTGCGTGTTTTTCTAGGGCCATGTCGGAGTAAATATATAAATTGTGGGCCAAAAAGCGGGAGTTCGATTATGTATATAATATTGATCAGTCGCAATTATTATTTATTCGCTGTTTATGTTTACATAATATCCCCTTCTTGTCTTTTTCTTTCTGTTATTATCTTTTAACAGCCAATAATGCCGGAACCGATCCTAGCTATCCTGCAGAACTTTTTGATAAAGAACTGCCGTTTCCTGATCAAAACATACAAAGAACACTTTTTCCGGGAACTGATGGTTTTCCAGATAGTGCAGCACTTCCTTCACGGCGATCTCAGCGGCTTTTTCCCTGGGATAACCGTACACACCGGTGCTAATGGCCGGAAACCCGATTGTTTTTATATTTTTCTCGGTGGCCAATTTCAGGCTGTTTCGATAACAGGCAGCCAGCAGTTCCGGCTCTCCGGCCTCTCCGCCGCGCCAGACCGGTCCCACTGTGTGTATGACATGTCCGGAGGGCAGGTTGTAGCCACCGGTTATCCGGGCCTGACCTGTCGGGCATCCGCCGATGGTCCGGCATTCTGCCAACAGGTCGGGACCAGCGGCCCTGTGGATGGCTCCATCAACCCCTCCGCCTCCCAGCAGTGACTCATTGGCCGCGTTTACAATGGCATCCAGCCGGAGCCTGGTTATGTCATCCTGGATAACCTCCAATCTCCGGGCTAATTCCGACGATATTTCCATGGCAATATCTCCCGCCAGTTTTTGAATTCAATGCCACCCCTGAATTGGATATGTCCAGAAGCCGTTTATTGCTCATCCTATCATATTTATACTTGTCATATCATAATGTTGCGAAGAGTTATTATTTGTTTTTTCATCCACTTTGTTTTCAGCAAAACGCCAGCCGGTTTTCGGTCAAATCACATTCTATCAGGATGCAGTATGATATAGCAGCAAGGCCGAGTTTATCCTGTTCTTCGGCAGGTTGTTTCGCGATACTTGCCCTGATTCAGGCAGAAGAATTAAAATTAACACAGAAGTATCAACCCGAAACCGCGCCACGCCACCGGGGAGAATCCCATGAAAGCTATCAACATAAACGGCTACGGAGGACCAGAGAACTTGGTTCTTACTGATATTCCTCAACCAAAGCCCGGGCCGGGACAACTGCTGGTGCGTGTTCGCGCCACGGCCCTTAATAGAGCCGATATCCTGCAACGCAAGGGGCTGTATCCTCCTCCTCAGGGGGAATCACCCATACCTGGGCTGGAGATAGCCGGAGAGGTAAAGGACTGGGGTGAGGGCGTGGAGGACGTTGCCAACGGCATGCGGGTATTCGGTCTGGTTGGCGGGGGCGGCTACGCGGAATATGCGCTGCTGGACAGAAAGATGGCCATGACTGTTCCAGATAGTTGGGACTTTGCCCAGGCCGCTGCGGTCCCCGAGGTGTATCTCACGGCCCATGAAACACTATTTCATCTGGCCGGACTTCAGCCTGGTGAGACTGTTTTGATCCATGCCGGCGGCAGCGGCGTCGGCACAGCCTGCATCCAGATGGCCCGGCATGCCCAGACCACCATCTACATAACCGCCGGTTCCGATGAGAAGATCAAGCGGGCGCTGGACCTGGGGGCCGATGCCGGGATCAATTACAAGACCAGTGATTTTCAGAAGGAGATCCACACCCTTACAGGGGGCAAGGGCGTTGATGTGGTTGAGGATTTCATAGGAGCTAAATATCTTGCCGCCAACATGGAAGTGCTGAAGCCCGGTGGCCGCATGATCCTGGCAGCGCTTATGGGAGGCAATAAGGCGGAAATTGACCTGGGAACAGTGCTGAGGAAACGCCTCCGGATCATAGGCTCAGTGATGAGGTCGCGTTCCCTGGAAGAAAAGCGGCTGATTACCGAACGCTTCAGCAGCCGCTGGCTGCCCCTTATGCAAAGCGGCGAGATCAAACCGGTCATTGACAGCACGTTCCCGCTGGAGGCTGCCCGTGAGGCCCATGAATACATGGAGGCCAACCGCAACTTCGGCAAGATCATTCTAACCCTGGACTGAGCCGTCAGGATGGCTACCGGGGCTCGCTGGCGGGCCTGATTTCCGACTCCTGAACCATCAGAGCCCCGGCCACCATATCCGCGACCGCCAGCCCCTCCGGGGTCAGCCTGAACCGTCCGGATTGATAAACGGCCTTACCGGCTTCCACAAAGCCTGCTAGCAGCCGGTCACGGAAAGGATTATCCATGATGCCGTGACTGATGCCCCAGTTCCCAATATCAAGCCCATCTTTCAGCCGCAGGGATATCATCAGTGCTTCATTGGCCAGTTGCGCGGCGGAAAGCCTTTCCCGGAACTCCCAGTCCTGCCCCCTGCTGGCGATGTTCCTCATATAGGCTCTGATATGCCGTGAATTGCGCATCCTGAAGGGCTTGAGATAGGAATGGGCGCCGCATCCGATGCCCAGATAGGGTTTGCCGCTCCAGACCAGCTGGTTCTGCCGTCCCTGAAACCCCGGGCGGGCGAAATTCGAGATTTCATACTGAGTATATCCCTGCTTTTTCAATGCGTTCCATAGCTCGAGCATAATATGGGCCGCCTCATCACCATCCGGCACTTTGACAGCCCCCTGTCCAGCCGCCGCCGGAACAGCGTCCCCGGTTCCATATCCAGATAGTACAGGGACACATGGGCGGGCTCCCACCGTTTCAAAGCTGTTATGTCTTCCTGGGCCTGCCGCAGCGTCTGTCCCGGCACGCCGCACATCAGATCTACATTGATATTTGCCGGACCATGGGCGGCCAGCACGTCCATGGCCGCGCAGGCCTGGGCCGAGTCATGGCCCCTTTCCATGGTTTTAAGCGTGCCTTCATTGAAGCTCTGCACGCCCAGGCTCATTCTGTTCACACCCAGGGCCACCAGTTGCCGGACATAGTCTTTTTTCACATCTTCGGGATTGAGCTCAAAAGCTGTTTCGGCCTGACCGGCCAGTGAACAGACTTCCTGGATGGCTCCAAGCAGGTTTTCCACCTGCCCGGCGGATAGTGTGGAGGGCGTGCCTCCGCCAATATATACGGAATCCAGCCCCCCTGCCGGTATATTTACAGCCGGGGCCTGGGCGCGCAGTTCCCTGTCCAGCATCCGCAGGTATTCATCATGCAGACCCTGGCGGTTTGCGTGCATGGCAAAGGCGCAAAACGGGCAAATGGAGTGGCAGAAAGGTATGTGTACATAGAGAGCCGAACAGGGTGGATTGCCGTCGGCAGGGGACTCCGTTTCCATTTGTCCGGTCGGCCTCATCCAGGCTTAAAACCCCGTGGTCCTTTTGGTGAGCGTTACCCCTGGGGCAGCTTAACGTACGAGGGCGTGAATGGCCTTCAGTTTGTCCATCAGAGCCTCGATTTCCGCCATGGGTATCATGTTGGGGCCGTCACAAAGGGCGATTTCCGGGTTTTCATGGGTTTCCAGAAACACCCCGTCGGCTCCGGCCGCTACTGCGGAACAGGCCAGAGTCTTCACGAACTGCCGCTCTCCGGCGGACTTGCCTGCCCCACCCGAGGGCAGTTGCACGCTGTGGGTCGCGTCGATTATCACCGGGTAACCAAATGATTTCATTATGGGAAATCCGCGCATATCCACCACCATATTGTTGTAGCCGAACATGTAGCCCCGCTCCGTGATAATGATGCGCTCGTTGCCGGTGCTGGTCATTTTGTTCAGCGCATGCTCCACATCGCGTGGGGCCATGAACTGCCCTTTCTTGAAGTTGACGATCCTGCCGGTGCGGGCCACCTCCACCAGCATATCGGTCTGGCGGGAAAGAAATGCGGGTATCTGTATAATATCAAGCACCTGAGCGGCCGGCTCAATTTCCTCGAACCGGTGAACATCGGAAACCAGCGGAACATTGACCTCGTTCCTGATCTGCCGGAAAAGTTCCAGGGAGTCCTTCAGACCCGGCCCCCGGAATCCCCCCAGGGAAGTCCGGTTGGCTTTGTCATAGGAAACCTTGAATACAAAAGGGATCTGAAGTTTTTCAAAGATGGTTTTCAGCTTCCGGGCAAAATCAAGCGTCTGGCCGGGGCGTTCGGAGTCTTCGATGACATCCGGACCCGCCAGTGCAAAAAACGGCACTTCACTGTTATAAAAGCTTTTCAGATCAAACATATATTCATGCACCTTTGCGAATAAAACAATTAATCCAGTCGCTTAATTAAGCGTTCAGGGCGCCTTGCCGGCCAAAATCATTTCTTCGGCCCGGGCCAGGTCCTCCGGCACATCCACCCCAAACCCCGGCGAACGGGCCACGAAGCATTGAATGC
>Ga0224501_10005276_pt1 | contig 10201 bp, 9 predicted proteins | sample SF_Oct11_sed_USG_4_FD_169105 | JGI IMG/M metagenome (GOLD analysis project Ga0224501, IMG submission 169105) | Sediment microbial communities from San Francisco Bay, California, United States - SF_Oct11_sed_USGS_8_1 | ecosystem: Environmental > Aquatic > Marine > Sediment | place: USA...
TGACTGATACCGCCGTTATTAAATAACACATCAATCTTGCCGTTTAGTTTCCATGCTTTTTTAGCAACAGATGCCAATTTATCATTCTCGGTCAAATCAAAAGCTAATATCTGATGATTGTCTGTATTTTGGCATTCATCAATGATCTGCTTTAAGGCGTTTTCATTTCTGGCTGAAAGGATTAATCTGGCACCCACTGCATCAAGCGCCCTGGCCATTGCTTTACCAATACCTGATGATGCACCTGTAATCCAGACAACTTTATCAGTAAAATAATTGTTGTTATTCATCATATTCCCCTTCAATAGATATTCTGCAGAAGACTATCTCTTTAACATTAACTTCTCAATATTAATGAGTCATATTAATGTAACTAACTGTAATCAAATTTGTATTAGCAATTATACTATTTTGCATTTCTATTCAATTTCTATTATTTCATCTAGGAATATCCACCATCTCTTTTTGCGTTTAAATTCAAATAAAACAAAATGACTGTACAAAAAACAAACATTTCGTGAACCAGTTCCTACTAGTTACAAAAGCTTTTGCTAGTATTCATCCTACTTGAGTGGTGATAATTATTAAACAGCGGGGCATTAATATCATGCAATGGTATACAGACAATACTGGCAGGTTATGTTTGGGTAGTGTAAACGCCCACAATGATGCATTTAATGTTTTGACGGATCTTCAGCTAAATGAAGAAATGAAGATGCCGTTGTTGCCAGAACATATTGAGCTCATTGGTTCATTTCCTGAAGAATGGATAGAAGATAATTCTATCGACCAAAAAATTAACAACACAGCCAAGCATTTGTTTGGCATGAGTGTGAGTCAAAAAGGATTTTTATACACTTAACTTAACTGATTATCTCAAATAAGATGAGGCTACTATGTTTAATACCGAAGTAAAGTCAAACGTAGAGCATGGAGGGTCACTAGTGAGTTTTAAACTCAAAAATCAAATGGAGAATAGCAAAGAAATTAATGAAGCCATTTCGGCTTTGGAACAACAGGCAGATATCTACCAGAGTGCAGGTTTAACCCAGATATCTTACTGGCTTGATTAGGGAATAATGAGTTTTAAACTTTTACGTAAAAGGTTGTAATAAAAAAGGAGCGTTAGCTCCTTTTTTATTTTTAATCTTAAAATAATCCGATTAAGCGGCCTGAATCACCTCGTTCAGCTCTCCACTTTGTTGCATTTCCATAATGATATCGCAGCCGCCAATCAGTTCACCATTTACCCACAGTTGCGGGAAAGTTGGCCAATTGGCATATTTTGGCAATTCTGCTCTTATCTCGGGACTTTGCAAGATATCGACATAGGCAAACTCTTTGCCACAAGACATAAGTGCTTGCACTGCCTGAGCTGAAAATCCACAAGACGGCGCTTCTGGAGAACCTTTCATATAAATAATTATCTTGTTTTCGGTGATTTGCTGTTTAATGACATCAACAGTATCCATTTGGTAAAACCTCGATTAAATATTATAAATTGATATGCGAATTTTAACCTATTCCAGCAATAAAACCAGAGGATAATGATAAAACCGACTAATTTAATCAGAATTAGCAGTCAATATATCAAATATCCTAAATCAATTAAGGTCAAAGTCTTACACAAGATCAGGCTGTTGACTGGTTTTCAATATTTATTTTTTAGCTAAAATATCAGCCTGACTTACAAGGATAGTTGGTCCATCTGACAAAAAGGAATATTTCATGAGTAAAATAATTTTGAGCATGGCTTTAGTTCTGGCATTTTTAAATTTTAATCAGGCTTCAGCCAAAACTGATGTGTATTACTATCTTGATACTAATGGTAATCCAGTGTTTAGCGATGAAAAACCCGTGCAAAAGCATCAAATCAAACAACTACAGCCAATCAATCAGGTCGAATGGGTCAAATCTAACCCCAAAATATCTTACCCATCCGGCAGAAACAAAAAAGGAACCTCACATAATACAATGCCCAATGAGAAAGCTTCAAAATGTAAGCAACTGGAAAAGAAAATATCAACCCTTGAGAGAAAACTTAAAGATACTTTAAGGCCAGATTCATTTGACGCCTTTCAACGCCAATTATCTGATGCCAGATGGGAAAAACATAAATCTTGCTAGCAATGTCTTCATACGAAGCTATTTACAAAAATAGCAGTCATTTATTTTGCTGAAATCAGGTAAACTAATGTAAAAATTTAAACACTTGATCAATCATGTTGAAAAGTTTCAGCTCAGATATAAGCATTGAACAATGGCATAAGCATCTACAAACCTTGAATATTCGAGGTGTCGTTGCCCTGCTTCAATCTGACTTGCCTGACTTTCAAAAACAAATTAATTTTCTTCCTATTTCTGGCAAAGACGATCTTAAACCAGAAACCATCATTTCTAATCAACACTCGAAGGTTCATCATTATCTTGGTGGAGAAAATGCGGTTGTTTTTTTCGATACCACAAAAGATTTTGATGCCAATCAGTTTGCCGCAATTTCAGGCAGTTTAATCGGTGGTGGAATTCTGATTTTGATCGTCAATCAAAATTCAATGTCTTTAATAGAGCAATATGGTTCACATAAAATCAGGACGGCTCAGAAAGTTCCATCTGGATCCATCCTGTTTTATAGATTGCTGAAAAAACTAATTGAATATCAATGTTTGTCTGTCTATCAGAATAATATTCTCTATTCGCCAGAAATTTATAGCGAGAATAATATAACCCAATCTCCAGAAGCTGACAGATATTCTCAGCAAAAAACCGTCATTGAACAAATTATCAGGGTTGCAAAAGGTCATGCCAACAGACCACTTGTTCTAACTGCAAATCGAGGCCGTGGAAAATCAGCTGCATTGGGACTGGCCTGTGCAAACATGATCGAATCTGACAAACAGATCGATAAACAGATCATTGTTACTGCACCATTAAAAACAAATCTTGAAGTATTTTATTATCACTTGTTGCAACAAACAGAACACTTGCTCACTGCAGACAAAACCAAATCGAATCAGTTATGCTATCAATCAGGCAGCAGAATAACCTACATGCCAATTGATGAAATTATCCTCAAGCAACCAGCCTGTCATCTTCTTATCATTGACGAAGCCGCCGCAATTCCGACTCAACAACTTGAGAAAGTCAGTCAAATTTATAATCGATTAGTCTTTTCTACTACGGTACACGGCTATGAAGGCAATGGTAAAGGTTTTGAAATTCGTTTTAAAAAGCGACTTTTATCAATAAAACCACAAACCCGATTTGCATCCATGACTCACCCCATTCGCTGGAGTGAACTTGATCAACTTGAAAAAGCCAGCTTTGACGCTTTACTTTTGAACTGTGAATTGACTGAAGTAAAAACAGCAAGCAAACTGCTCGACAAGAACAAGGTAAGATTTGAATTAGTCGATAAGAAACTTTTGCTTTGTGATGAAGATAAACTCAAGACTATCTTTTCCTTATTGGTTAACGCCCATTATCAAACCCGTCCTAATGATCTGAAAAGGTTATTAGAAGATAAAAATGTCAGTTTGTTTGTTGCCATGCTGAATGAACAAATTGTTGGGGTTTGCATGCTTAACCGTGAAGGTAATTTAAATTCTGATGATATTAACGCTATTTATCAGAGTAAAAAGAGACTAAAAGGCGAGCTTTTGCCACAGTCAATAATTGCTCATTCGGGATTTAAGCAGGCAGGTAAACTAACCTTTCAAAGAGTGGTAAGAATAGCGGTTCACCCAGCTCTTCAAAACCTTCAAATTGGCTCATGGCTTTTAACTGAAGTTGAAAGCTATTGTCATAACAATAAAACAGATTTTATTGGTACCAGTTTTGCGGTTAGTGAAGATGTACTCCACTTCTGGTTAAAAAATCAGTTTTCTTCCATTCGTTTTGCAACCAGCAAAGACTCAGCAACTGGCGCTCACACCATTGAGATGTGTAAACCGCTTAACAAAGACAGCGAAGCCTTGCTAAAAACGCTCACAAAACGATTTAATCAGGCTTTCTTGTATAAATTAAAAGGCGAGCTGCAAAATTTGGACAATCCCAGTATCCTTGCCATTGTTCGGCATCAACTGAACGATAATCCTCATGAAATAACCGACTATGACAGTGCAGAACTTCATGCATTTTGCGAACAGCAAAGAAGTCTGTCGATGATAGAAGATATTTTGATTTTGACTACAACAAACTATTTGATTGATCTGGTTTTGAAAAACGACAAGATTACAGATACATCCACCATTGAATTTGTTATCGACTGGTCACTTAAACAATTTGATAAAAATGCATTAATCGAAAAGCATAAACTCACCGGAAAAAAAGCACTGGATGAACAATTCCGCAATCTGACCAGACAGATACTACTCATCTCCAGCAATAAAAGGTAGAATTCAGTTTTTACAAAGAAAATATTGAAGTTGAGATATTATGAGTTTAAGAGTTGAAGTTGTTCCTGTTACCCCATTTCAGCAAAATTGTTCCGTTATCTGGTGTGATCAAAAATTGGAAGGAGCAGTAATCGACCCAGGTGGAGACCTGGAAAAAATCACCGCAGTGATCACTCAACATGACATTCAAATAAAGCAAATTTTACTCACTCATGGTCATCTTGATCATGCTGGCGGCGCGACCGACCTTTCACAACAACTGAATGTTAAAATTAATGGCCCGCAAAAAGAAGATAATTTTTGGCTTGATGCAATGGAGCAACACGGACAAAGTTATGGTTTTCCCGGGGTTAAAAACTGTAAACCAGACACATGGTTAAATGATGGCGAAAGTGTAAAGGTTGGCAATGAAACCCTGCAAGTGTTCCATTGTCCAGGTCATACACCAGGTCACATAATCTTTTATCATGAAACATCAAGGCTGGCATTTGTCGGAGATGTACTATTTAAAGGCAGCATTGGACGCACTGACTTTCCAAAAGGCGATCTCCAGACACTTATCAATTCAATCACTCAAAAGCTTTGGCCTTTGGGCAACGAAGTACGATTTGTTTCTGGTCACGGGCCAATTTCTGATTTTGCCTCTGAAAGGCAGAGTAATCCTTTTGTCAGCGATTCAGTTCTGGCGAGATAAGCAATAAAACAAAATGATAACAATCAATACATTAAAATGGTCTGAATTTGTTGGTGTTGCCATCATTGCATTACTGATAATCATTACTCAGTCTTTTCAACCAGGGTCCATTGAATTATTAAGATATGAATCTATTTCAGTCAATCAGGGTGAGTGGTGGCGTTTGATTAGCGCGAATTTCACCCATGCCAACTGGAATCATGTCTGGTTGAATTTACTTGGGCTAATTTTAATTGATTACATCTTTCAACCATTTGTTAATCAAAAAGTCAGACTAACGGCTCTTTCCTTTTGTATTTTTACAAATCTGATGCTATTACACCTTTTTATGACTTTGGACTGGTATGTGGGTTTATCTGGTGCACTACATGGCTTTTTAATTGCTTGTTTGTTTATTGCAGCCAAACCGCTTAAACCTTACGCGCATCTCTTTATTGTTTTAATTGCCTCCAAACTGTTTATTGAAATGAACTGGGAAGTGAATGATGTGACTGCCGGGATGATTGAAACCAATGTTGTAGAAGAAGCCCATCTTGCCGGAAGCATATCAGGGCTCATATTTTATCTATTGTATTTTAGCTGGTTAAAATTGCTTAAAAATAAGACCAGCCATCAAATATGATTCTCTCTCTAATGACTGGTGTCTGAGTACTAATTAGAACCTGGAGCACGACGAACCTGATAAGTCCATATATTATAAATATCTTGTGACATTCCAATTATTTCAGTTCGACTAACCACGATAATACTATCAGTTCTAGAACTTCCTGAACTGGTTACAAATTGCAATGTGCCAGTACAATCAGGATTAATACTAAATGTTCCGGTATAGGTATTGTCTGGACCAAAAAATGTGTTTGATACTGTAACATCAAATTTGCCACTCACCTCACCTTCACTAGACAAATTCATTGTACCAATAGCTGTTATGTCAGTATCAATACCTGGCAAATTTCCAACATCTGATGCAAATAACCAACGACCAGCAACCATTTGATTTGAACAGACAAACCCGCCATCTGACGCATAACTGACCGGAATTTCCAAGGCAGAAAAAGCTATTACTGCGCCAAATGTTAAGACCAGTGATTTCTTAAAGTTCAATTTTTTCATTACGTTTCTCCTTTTCGTGTGTTTAAAGGTCATCAAATCTATCTGCAAATCTTTGTTGAGTAATGACGAAATAATGAAGAAACTATGAAATTACAATGAAAACGCATTGGTTAAAACTTGAACAATTTTAAAATTAGGAGCAAAATTACATAATCGACTCTGTAGTATGTGAGTGTTTAGCTTAAAATTACCAGGACTCGATAAATGAACTCAGGGACGAATGAACGATACATGATCGCAGACAGTGTATGTCTGGATTTGTATGCTGAAAAGCTTTATCTTGATAACTTGCCTGTAAAAATTGATGGCAAGTCTTATCAACTTCTTAAAAACCTTATGTCACATTCTGGTCAGCTTCTGACCAAGGAAGAATTGATCAACTCTGTATGGTCTGGAACCAGTGTCACAGACGGGGTTTTAACAACAGCAATTAAAAACTTACGTAATGCTATTGGCGATGACGCCAATAATCCACATTATATCGAAACTGCCCATAGAAAAGGTTATCGGTTTGTAGAGCCCGTTCATACAGAAACCGAACATAATTATAAACCGGGCTCAGAAATAATCGTTGAAAATAATAACCCTGTTTCATTGGCTGTACTGCCATTAGACAATTACTCTGCTGATCCGGAACAGGTTTATTTTGTTTCAGGTATGCATGAAACATTAATTGCTTCATTATCAAAATTATCCGCGTTAAAGGTCATCTCCCGTACTTCCACACAAAAATATAAAGATACACAAATGACCATTCCGCAAATTGGCAAAGAGTTAAATGTGGACATGATTATTGAAGGCTCGGTCTATCGAGTTGAGGACAAAATTCGCATTACATTACAATTGATTGATGCAAAATCTGACGACCATATTTGGGCTGAAAATTTTGAACGAAGCATGTCTGATGTGCTTACACTACAAAATGAATTAGTGTTGGAAATTGCTGAAAAAATTAAAATAAACACTTCTTCAGATGAACAAAAGCAGCTGAGCAAAGCTGATAAAGTTGACCCGGAAATTTATAATCTGTATTTAAAAGGTATGTATCATGTTAACAAAGCCATACCTGAGGAAGCGATTAAAGGAATAGCATTTCTCGAACACGCTGTTGAACAAGCACCACAAAATGCCCTTTCATGGGCAGGTTTGAGTTTATCCTATTTATTAGCTGCTCACGGGCCAGAGCCACCTCAAGACGCCTATGGAAAAGCAAAAAAAGCAGCCGCTATAGCGCTTGCGATTGATGAAAACCTGGCTGATGCCTACGCGGCACTGGCAGAATGTACTCTATACAGTGACTGGGACTGGCCAAATGTCGAGATTAATTTCACCAACGCACTATCATTAAATCCCAGTTTAGCGGCTACCAGAGCTCATTATTCCTGGGCACTAATCTTGTTTCAAAAATACGATGAAGCGCTCATGCAAATGAAGCAGGCCATCGAGCTGGATCCCTTAACTCCACTTTGGCCTGCATGGCATGGCTGGCAATATTGGGAACTGGGAAAATATGGAGAGGCCATCTATCACGCCAGAAAATCACTGGAAATTGAGGACAACTTTCCGGTTGGATTATATGTTCTTGGAGGAGCTCTGGCAGCCTGTGGACGTTATGATGAAGCAATACAAGCTCATAAAAAAGCGGCCGAGATCAGTCCTTTCTGGGATATTGGTTTGGCCGAAGACTATGCATTATCTGGCGATAAAAATAATGCTCTTAAAGAATTGGCAAAAATGGAAAAAGCCCCCTCGGTATGGGACACATTCTATATTGCCAGAGCATACATAGGTTTAGGCGACAAGGATAATGCCTTTAAATGGTTATACAAAGCATATAATGAACCACATCATCCCTACATTCCATGGATACATGATTTTGTAAGCTATCGTTCGCTGTATGATGATCCAAGATTTTCAAAATTAGTCAGTAAAATGAATTTGCCTTATAAACCCTAGTGTTTCTTTATCTTGAATAGTCGATATAAATTATCAACTCTACTTTCAACTGTTTTGTATATAACACGCACAAAATAAACCAGCAAACATCTCCAATTTAGCCTAAATTTAATTAGCATAAGGCTTAAATAACTTAGCTAGTCCAATTAATTTTGATTTAAAATATACTGTCTGCAAAAAATCTTGTTCCGGAATTAAACAAACAATGTCATCACCTTTAAAAAGCCTAACTGATCAACTTAAAAGCCGCATTTTATTACTCGATGGCGCTATGGGAACCATGATCCAAAGCTACAAATTTGACGAAAATGCTTATCGTGGTGAAAGATTTAAAGATTGGCACAAAGATCTGAAAGGCAATAACGATTTGTTAAGTATTACCCAACCTCAAGCGATTCTTGCAATTCATCGCGACTATCTGCGTGCCGGTTCGGATATTATCGAAACCAATACTTTCAATGGTACCCGAGTTGCCATGGCCGACTATGATATGCAGGATTTGAGTTATGAAATCAATTTGGAATCGGCAAAACTTGCCAAACAGGCTGCAAGTGAGTTTTCGACCGCTGACAAACCTCGATTTGTCGCAGGTGTTTTAGGGCCAACCAATAAAACTGCCAGTATTTCACCTGATGTGAATGATCCCGGATATCGAGCGATTAAATTTAATGAATTAAAACAGGCTTATTATGAATCAACGCAAGCGCTTATTGAAGGCGGCGCAGACATTCTATTAATCGAAACAGTGTTCGATACCTTAAACGCCAAGGCAGCCATTTTTGCCGTTGAAGAATTTTTTGAAACCACAGGTAAAACCTGGCCAGTGATGATTTCAGGGACTATTACCGATGCTTCCGGTAGAACGCTCACCGGACAAACGACAGAAGCCTTTTATAACTCCTTAAATCACATCAAGCCAATCAGTTTTGGTTTGAATTGTGCGCTGGGAGCAAAAGAACTACGTCAATATATCGCTGAATTATCTCGCATTGCTGATTGTTATATCTCTGCTCATCCCAATGCTGGCTTGCCGAATGAATTTGGTGGTTATGATGAAACCGCAGAAATGATGGCGGAAGAATTGAAGGAATGGGCTTATTCTGGCCTGCTTAATATCGTTGGTGGCTGTTGTGGTACCTCGCCAAAACATATCGAAGTGTTAGCAAAAGCAGTGGAAGGTATAAAGCCTCGAAGTATTAAACCATTAGAACCCGCCTGCCATCTTTCAGGTTTAGAACCTGTAGCCATTGATAGTAATAGCCTTTTCGTTAATGTCGGTGAGCGAACCAATGTCACTGGCTCAGCAAAATTCCTGCGTTTAATTAAAGAAAATGACTTTGAACAGGCACTGGATGTTGCAAGAGAACAAGTTGAAAACGGCGCGCAAATTATCGACATCAACATGGATGAAGGCATGCTTGATTCAGAAGGAGCAATGGTTAAATTTCTCAATTTGATAGCTGCAGAACCTGATATCAGCCGTGTTCCTGTTATGCTGGATTCTTCAAAATGGGAAATTATTGAAGCTGGATTGCAATGTATTCAGGGTAAAGGTATTGTCAATTCCATCTCACTGAAAGAAGGCGAAGCTAATTTTATTGCTCAGGCCAAATTGGCCAGACGCTATGGTGCTGCGATTATTGTCATGGCATTTGACGAACAAGGTCAGGCTGATACTTTTGCACGCAAAACGGAAATCTGCCAACGAGCCTACAACATATTAACCGAACAGGTTGATTTTCCGCCTCAGGATATCATCTTTGATCCCAATATTTTTGCCATTGCAACGGGCATTGATGAACACAACAACTATGCCAAAGACTTTATTGATGCCACACGCTGGATTAAACAAAACCTGCCTCATGCGATGGTTTCCGGTGGCGTTTCCAACGTTTCCTTTTCATTTAGAGGAAACAATAAAGTCCGTGAGGCCATTCATGCAGTCTTTCTTTATCATGCCATTGAAGCTGGTATGGATATGGGGATTGTTAATGCCGGTCAACTGGAAGTGTATTCCGAGATTGATCCCAAATTACGCGAAGCT
>Ga0224501_10005277_pt1 | contig 10198 bp, 9 predicted proteins | sample SF_Oct11_sed_USG_4_FD_169105 | JGI IMG/M metagenome (GOLD analysis project Ga0224501, IMG submission 169105) | Sediment microbial communities from San Francisco Bay, California, United States - SF_Oct11_sed_USGS_8_1 | ecosystem: Environmental > Aquatic > Marine > Sediment | place: USA...
ATCGAACTCGTTTGGCGCGGTTTCGGTGCACACTGGTACGCAGTCGCCACAGGCCGTGCATTCTTGAGTTACGTATCTTGGTTTCTTCAGCACCTTCGCCCTGAAGTTTCCGATGTACCCTTTGACCGCGGTGACCTCGCTGTTCGTTAACAACTCGATGTTTGGGTGTCTGCCAGCGTCTGACATCTTCGGGGCGAGGATGCATATGGAGCAGTCCATGGTTGGAAACGTTTTGTCGATCTGAGCCATCCTTCCGCCTATGCTTGGCTCCTTCTCCACGAGATACACCTTGTAGTCGGTGTCAGCTAAGTCCAGTGCTGTTTGAATACCAGCAACTCCTCCGCCTATTACTAGGGCTTTTCTGGTTACGGGGACCACAAGCTCTTCTTGAGGTTGAAGCAGAGCCGCTTTTGCAACGGCCATCCGAACCAAGTCTTTAGCCTTCTCTGTAGCCTTTTCCTTTTCATATAGGTGTACCCAACTGCAGTGTTCTCGGATGTTAGCCATCTCGAAAAGGTACTTGTTTAATCCAGCCTCTTCACAGGCTCTTCTAAAGGTGGGTTCGTGAAGGCGAGGTGAACAAGACGCCACAACCACACGGTTTAACCCGTGTTCTTTAATATCCTGTTTAATCAATTCTTGACCTTGATCGGAGCATACGTAACGGTTGTCCTTAGAAATCACAACGTGTGGGACGGTGGCTGCAAAGCGGGCAATCTCTTCGCAGTCAACGGAGCCCGCTATGTTCAACCCACAATGACACACGTATACGCCAATCCTAATCTCTTCGCTGGGCTCAGGTTTGGACATTTGCGTTTGTGCTTTCTCCTGTGGCTCTAATCGGTCCACATCAGCAACTTCTTCCTTAAATCCTTTCCCCAGTTGTAGGGTCTTCACCCCTTAAGTACCGATCAATAGAAACAGCAGCTCTCTTACCCGCAACCACCGCTTCAATCACGGTCGCCGGTCCAGAAACCACATCTCCGCCAGCAAACACGCCTGCCAAACTTGTTTCCAACGTATCCAGATCAACCACGATCGTGTTCCCTATAGCAACTTCGATGTCTTTAGGCAGAAGGGACAGATCCGGAATTGCCCCGATAGCCAGTATCACCGCATCTAGTTCCACGGTGAACCCTGAGCCTTCAATGGGCACCGGGCATCTCATCCCACTCTCGTCGAGCTCTCCCAATTCCACTGAGACAAACTCCGTCGCGACGACTCGCCCGTCCTTGCCCAACATTCTCTTAGGCGTCACCGAGAAAATCATATTCACGCCGCTGTCTTCAGCCTCTCGCACTTCCCAGGGATTCGCTGGCATCTCTTCTTGACTTTCCATACAAAAAACGTTGACGTCTTTGGCTCCCAGTTGCAGAGCGGTTCTGGCGGCGTCCATAGCAACGTTGCCGCCTCCGATCACCGCAACTTTTTTCCCCAGTTCAATGTTGTGTCCTAGGTTCACCTTCCTTAAGAGGTCAAGAGCTTGAACAACACCCTTGAGCTCCTCGCCCTCAACATCGAGTTTCCTGCAGTTTTGAGCTCCAACGGCGATGAATATCGCCTTGTATCCCTCTCGCAGCAGTTCATTAATGGTTACGTCCCTGCCCACCGTCAAGTTGGTTCTGATCTCCATCCCCTGATCCTTCAAATGTTCGATCTCAGCGTCCAACACGCTTTTGGGCAATCGATATTCGGGAAGCCCGATTCTTAACATTCCGCCTGGCTTGGGAAGCGATTCAAACACTGTGACCGAGTATCCCTTCTTTACCAAGTCGTGAGCAGCTGTGAGCCCAGCTGGACCAGAGCCGATTACCGCTATTTTTTTCTCGCGCGTCTTGGGCACGGGGGAGACTTCTTCTTCGTGCTCATGATCGGTAGCAAACCGCTTGAGGGCTGTGAAGACTGGCGGCTTATCAACTCTACCTCGTTCAGGGTGAAAGCAAACATAACAACAAACAGTGGGCAGAGGGACTTCCCTTCGGATCAGTCCTAGAGCCTCCTCGAATCCCCGCAGATGACCTTGTTCTGTGGCCAGATCTTTCACTGAGACAAGAACCTCGGGCACCCTCACCCTCTGGGGACATCTTCTGTAACATCGATAACACCATGCGCATAGCCAAAGCCCATTTTCTTTGAGGACTCTCTTTATATTAAGGGAGGTCTTTTGAAGGAGGCTTCTCGGATTGTAATGGTTTGGGAATAATTCCACGACAGGGCAGCTTGCGGTACAGATGCCGCACTCGAAACAGTGCTTCAGCCTCTCAGCGTCTAGGATTCCATTATGGACCCTAGTTCTGGCTTCCCTTGCCATCGTGTGTCGCCTTAGATTGGTTTCATAGTCTGTTATATAAACAATGGTTTACAATTGTAAACCTGCGTTTGGAAGAAGACAGCAGCATAAACGAAACGTACTAGTGTTTTTGGTATTCGTGTCTGAAGCATGACAAAATGTTGCAGATGTCATAAACGTTAAAGCCTTTTAACATGAAACCCTATCGATAACTTATGGAAATGGAAACAAAAGAGGGTTTGAAGGATGAAAAAACTGAGGTTAGTTCTGTATGGTGTCGGGGCGATAGGGAGCCGCATAGCCGAGTTCCTCTTGGAGAAAGAAGGCATAGAAATCGTTGGCGCCATCGACGTGGCAAAAGAGAAAGTTGGGAAGGATCTAGGCGACGTGTTAAACCTGAGTAGGCAGTTGGGAGTCAAAGTGTCCGACGACCCGAACGCCTTGCTTTCCAAGGTTAAGGCCGACGTAGTGATTCACGCAACCACCTCATTTATGAAACAGGCGTACCCGCAGATAGCCAAAGTCATAGAACACGGAGTGAACGTAGTATCCACTTGCGAGGAACTTTCGTACCCCTACTCTATGGAGCCGAAACTTGCAAAGAACCTTGATGAATTAGCCAAGGAGCATGGGGTAACCGTTTTGGGAACTGGCATAAACCCGGGCTTTCTAATGGACACGCTGATCATTGCTCTCACGGGTGTGTGTCAGAAGGTTGAAACAATCAAGATGGTCAGGATGATAAATGCAGCCACGCGCAGGGCTTCATTCCAGAAAAAGATAGGAGTCGGACTAACAGTTGACGAGTTCAAGGAGAAAATGGAGAGGAAAGCCATAACCGGACACGTTGGGCTTGAACAATCTATTTCCATGATAGCTGGCGCCTTAGGATGGAAACTAGACAAGATAGAGGTGGAAACCAAAGCTATTGAAGTGAAGCCAGGTCAGGTGGCTGGTTTAAGGCAGCTAGCACGGGGCATAAGAAAAGAAACGGATGCAATAACGCTTGACCTTCAAGCCTATGTAGGTGCAGAGGAGGAATACGACTCAATCATCATTAAGGGAGTGCCAAGCATCCATTTGAAGATGTCGCCGGGTGTACATGGCGACCTTGCAACCGTGGCTATCGTCGTCAACTCTATTCCAAAGGTGATAAACGCAGAGCCTGGCCTTGTGACTATGAAGGACTTGCCTGTTCCCTCTGCAGCGCTTGAGGACATGAGAACTTACGTGAAGAAATGAACGCTAATGACCCTTACGTGACGCGTCTCGCAGCGCATCTTATATGGGCGATCACAAAACCTTTAAACGGTGATTCGCGTGGTTAATGGCGCTGGTATTCATGAAAAGGGAACGTTTTCCCTCCATAACTTGCTGAGTTCGGTTAGGGACAAACCGAATTTTCACAAGGTAGGTGCGTTAGGGGTTTTCGTCGGGGTGGTTCGTGGCGAAACTTCGGGTGGTGAAACTGTGAAAAGTTTGGAGTTGGAGGCTTTTGAGGAGAAGGCTAACGAGGTTCTTGAAAAAATCTGTGAGGACCTTCGGAAAAGGGAGGGCGTGATCGATGTGCAGATTCATCATTTTGTTGGAGATTTTGATGTGGGGGAGGATCTGGTTTACGTGGTGGTGGCTGGAACTCACCGACAGAACGTTTTTCCAGTTCTGGAGGAGGCGGTGGAGCGATACAAGGCGAAAGCTCTAATATTCAAAAAGGAGTACGTGATCGACAAAGAGGGTGTAACCAAATCGCGTTGGGTTAGTGAACGCGAAGCTTTGTAGCTCGATACGGCTAGGTAGAGACGAGCACCCGTCGCGATAGTTTACTCATGCAGATTGTGTACCTCATGAAAGCGTACTAAGCCCCGTCACTTTTTGAACATGCATGCCAGTAGTTCGGTGCAAGTTAGACAATCATCAGGGATTGAGTCGCCCTTTGGAAGGGTTTTTAGATATCCAACATGATGGATGCACGATGGAGATTCTGTTTTTTCCAGTCTTTGAGGGGGCTCGACGGGGACCGGGCTTGACTTTTCCTCATCTTGCAAGGGAAGATTGTCCAGTTTGATTATGCAGTGGGGACAGACGTAATACTGCTCTGTGGGTTTCTTCGACAGATTGCTTAACAGAAGGGGCTCTTCGAACATCTTTCCGCATTTCGGGTTGGGACAAACTGTATCGGGTTCGTGGGGTTTCACGCAGACAACCTCCAAGTGTTTACGCGCTCTCCGTATATACAATATGTATTAGTAGTATATTAAGTCTTCTGTCTTACTACATAATCCACCTCGTGACCAAAAGGTTGCGGTTAGAGGTACTGTCCGTGTTCCCGTGCTGCCACAACCGACTCGAGCCTAAAAAACTTCTTCAACAATAAACACTCCACACCAATGAATCCCTGTGGAAATCTTAAGTCCTAGCGTCTATCAGCTTCTTCAACTCTTCGTAAGCTTTCTTGACCTCCTCTACGGACGACTTATCCTCAAGCGTGGACACATCCCCAATGGGCATACCCATTAAAACCGACTTTAAGACCCTCCTCATGATTTTGCCGCTTCTAGTCTTGGGAAGGCTGTTCACGAAGTATATTTCTTGTGGGGTGGCTACGGGTCCTATGACTTTGCGCACGTGTTCTCTCAGCTCCTTCTTCAATTTGTCGGTGGGCTCATAGTCCTCTCGTAGTATAGCAAAAATGATTATGCTCTCGCCTTTGACCTCGTGGGGTTTACTTACGGCCGCGGCCTCGCTCACAGCTGGATGGGATACTGCTGCGCTCTCTAGCTCCATAGTTCCTATTCTGTGCCCAGCCACCTTCAGCACCTCATCAGCACGCCCCAACAACCAGAAGTAGCCATCGGCGTCCCTTATGGCGTAGTCTCCTGTATAGTATACGCCAAGAAACTTTGACCAATAGGCCTCCTTGTACCTTTTGGGGTCTTGATAAAGTGTCATGAGCATCCCTGGCCATGGTTTCTTTATTACGAGATGACCTTTGACGCCTGTTGGAGCGGGTTTGCCGTTTTCGTCAACCACTTCCGCCTCGATGCCGGGCAACGGTAAAGTTGCTGAACCTGGCTTGAGAGGAACGAGCTCTATTCCCGGGGCCGGGGAAATCATAAATCCTCCTGTCTCAGTCTGCCACCACGTATCTACTATCGGACATCTTTCCCTGCCTATGTTCCTGTAGTACCACGCCCAAGCCTCGGGGTTTATAGGCTCTCCGACGGTGCCCAGCGTCTCCAAGCTTGAGAAAGAATACTTTTTGGGCCACTCTTCTCCGTATCTCATGAGCATTCTGATGGCGGTTGGGGAGGTGTAGAAGATGGTCACACCGTACTTGTCCATTATTTCCCACCATCTATCAGGCTTTGGGTAGTCTGGTACTCCTTCGTAAAGGACTATGGTTGCCGCGTGACTTAGGGGTGCGTAGACTATTGAGCTGTGTCCTGTTACCCAACCTATGTCTGCTGTGCACCAATAAACGGACTCGTCTCTTATGTCAAAGGCCCACTTGTATGCTGAGTGGTTGAACACCATGTAGCCTCCTGTGCTGTGTACTATACCCTTTGGCTTGCCCGTTGTTCCAGATGTATAAAGGATGTAAAGAGGATCGTTGGATTCAATTGGCAACGGCTCAACATATGATTCAGCCTTTTTGAGTAGCTCACGGTACCAAAAGTCTCTTCCGTCCTTCATGTTGACGTCAACATCGGCCCTCTTCACCACCACAACACTCTCTATAGACGGGGATCTTTCGAGGGCCAAGTCCGCTGTTTTCTTTAAGGGTATTGACTTTCCTCTTCTGAAGCCTCCGTCGGCAGTCACCAGGACCTTGGCTTGGGTGTCGTTAATTCTATCCGCTAGGGCTTGGGCGCTAAAGCCTGAGAACACAACGGTGTGGATTGCTCCTATCCTTGCAGTGGCTAACATAGTTATGGGTAGCTCTGGTATCAGTGGCAAGTACATAGCCACCCTATCCCCTTTCATAACCCCAAGATTCCTCAGAACAGAAGCGAAGCGGTTTACTTCCGTATAGAGTTGGGAGTAACTCCAAGTTCTCGCGTTGCCAGCCTCGTCCTCCCAATAGAGAGCTACCTTGCTTCTCCGCCACGTCTTGACATGTCTGTCAATGCAGAGATAAGAGGCGTTGAGGAGACCACCGACGAACCATCTAGCAAAGGGCGGCTTCCACTCCAAGACCCTGTCCCACGACCTAAACCATTCGAGCCTTCTGGCTTCCCCATCCCAGAACCCCTCCGGATCCATGATCGATTTCCTGTAAAACTCGCAGTACTTCTTGGTTGTTGGGAAAAACTTTTTTTCGAAAGGAAGAGACGATGCCTCCAAGAATTTTCACCTTTCTAAGGATAACTATTTAGCGGGTATAAATAAAGGCTATCGAACCATGTTTTAACACGTAGGGTTTATCTTTTCCTTGGCTTACATTCTTGGTGCTGATTAAGCCTTGGCGCTTCCTCCTCTGTTTTTGAGGCTACAACATACCAGGCTGCGAGGATTAACAATCCACCAGCAATCGTGGTTGGTGTGGGTTGTTGGGCGAGTAGAAGATATCCAAACCCCACAGCGCTAGCCGGCTCAAAGTAGGTTAGAACCGCCGCTTCCTGAGCCTTAATGAGGCGGAGACCCTTCAGGTACAACGTGACGGCGAAAGCCGTGTTGAACACGCCTTGAAAGAGCAGAAGCAGCCAAGAATTCAAGCTTATGGACAGGTCGACTTGAATTAGGGAGGGTACGAGGAAAACAGAGGAAAATAAGTAGCTGTAGAGCGCAACGGAGTAGCCAGAGTGGCTGGTTAAGGTTTTTTTGGCAAAAATGACAAAGAGGGCGTATAAAAATCCGGCCGACAATGCTGAGACAAGTCCTAGAAGGCTTAGATCGTGAACCCGAAAATCTTGCGTGGAAGAGATGAGTAAGATGCCCACCACAGATAGAGCCAGCGCGTACAGGGTGGCTCGTCTAACCTTCTCCCTCAAAACTATAGGCGCAAGTAAGGCAACAAAGACCGGGGCTGTGTAGTTCAGCAAAACAGCGTTCCCGATCGGGATGAGCTTCATCGCCTGAAAGAGAAACGCCCAGCCTAAAGCTAGAAGGAGACCGAGGACCACAAGGCTTCGCAAGGCACCACGGACCCGCATAACTCTCCATCTTCGAGTGAAAAGGACCCCTAACCACAGAGATAGCGTAGCAAAGGAAACTCTAAAGAAGGCGATAGTGTAAGAGGGGAGAGAAACATGGTTCACGATCACCCCGTTCGAGCCCCAGATTACAGAAGCAATCGCAACAGTGAGGCATCCGACAGATCTTGGTCCTAACTTCAAGCGCGTTTTCTCCATGATTCGAATACACTACTCTTATTATCACGAGGCTTTTCTTGCCTGTTCAACAACCTTCTTCTTTAAAATGTTTTTCAAAGTTTTGGAAAGACTCATCTTAGCCCTTGTGATTATTCTTAGGTATGAAAGAAGAATGCTCATTGTGCGGCGGGGCATTTTCCTACTACTCGCTCATCCGTTGTCCTAGATGTGGAAAATTGTACTGCAGGAACTGCGTCATATTCTCTTGGAACAAGAACGTTTTGAGACACGTTCCTATGTGCCTAAATTGTGCAAGAAGAATGGTTTCGCCGAGAGTGAGAAGAGTTAGAACCAAGTACAGCCCGCTTAGTAGATACCTAGCGAGGCGACAACGACATATTAGTTATTCCACGCTCACCTTTGCCGAAATCGAAAGAATCATCGAAAACAAGCTTCCCACCTCAGCACTTCAGCATCGGCACTGGTGGACCAACGCGGGTAGCCAAGTTCAAGCTCAAGCTTGGCTGAAGGCAGGATGGGTAGTGCACGACGTGACCCTGAGCGACAAAAGTGTGATCTTCAGGAGGGTGCGAATACCTGAGAAAAGACATGGTCGGAAACGCCGAAAGGGCGCTCGTGCGTTGGCTGATAAGAGTTTTCGACCACCAAAACTTAGAGCTTTTCGAAGGAGACTGCCCTCTAAGACTAGAGTGGCGATGGCTCTGGCTCGGCTTAAAAACGTGGAACGCAGGAAACTTTCTATGAGGAGATATCGTGGCAAGTTTAAGCCTCGATCAGCTTTTGAAAAGAGGCTTTATAGGCCGGAAGAGAAGCCCGAGAAACAGGATTAGTGATGTGGCGGTTGGATTTAAGCGTCTGAAGCATTTGTAAAAAGGATCGGATTGTATTGGGCAACCTTTATTGCTGTTTCCAGTTGAAATTGAATGGAGTTGGTTTGTATGCGTCTGAAGGGTGTTCATCTTCTCCTCACCTATAGATGCGACGCAGAATGCGACCACTGCTTCGTCTGGGGAAGCCCATCAGCTGTGGGAGTGATGAAGTTCAAAGACGTTCTCGCACTATTATCCGAAGCAAAGAAGTTGGACACTGTAGAGTACATCTCTATTGAAGGTGGGGAACCTTTTCTGTTTTATCCAATCATGATAAAAACGATGAGAGAGGCAGTGAAACACGGTTTTCATGTGGAGATTCTTTCAAATTGTTATTGGGCTACGTCTGTAGAAGACGCGATTGAATGGCTTCTTCCGGTTGCTGAAACGGGAAAAACTGAACTCAGTCTGAGCAGCGATCTTTTTCACGCTGACAGCTGGGAGCTAGAAGAGGTTAAAAATGCGGTTAAGGCTGCGAAGAGGTTAGGTATCTCGGTCGGAGTGCTTTCGGTTAAATATTCTCGAGCTAAGATGCCATGTCCGAGCGAGATTGAAGGCGCTAAAGTTGGGCTATCAGAATTAATGTATCGGGGAAGAGCTGCTTCGAAATTGTTAGAAGATGCTGACAAAAAGTCGTGGACTGAATTCACGAAATGCCCTTATGAGGACCTTGCAAATCCAGAGCGGGTTCACATTGACCCTTACGGGCACGTTCATGTTTGTCAAGGTATTTCAATCGGCAACGCTTTACAACAACCTTTCTCCAAAATAGTAGGAACTTACGATCCGTCTAGTCATCCGATAATAAGTCTCTTGGTGAAGGGTGGTCCAGTTTCCGTGGTGAGAGAGTTTGATTTGCCTCATGACATGTTATATGCCGACGGATGTCATCTTTGCTACGATTGCCGTCTTCTTCTAAGGAATCGATTTCCGGATATTCTGACTCCAGGGCAAATGTATGGAGAAGGGTTGGAATAGGCGTATCCTTGTCGTAGAGTGTCTTGAGTTCTCTATTGGCGTATCAGTGCGGGTATATTTCTGTATATGGATAGTTCTTTTCCACAGTAGGGGCATAACCTGAATTCGGGTAGTATTTTGTTCCCGCAGGACACGCATTCCATCCTTGTTGTTGCTTCTCTTTCCATGCTTGTCACTTGTGCCGTCAGTCTTGTCATCCTGATGGTCATGGCTTTTATGCTGTCTTTGATGTTGCTCAGGCTGTTCTTTACTTCGTTAAGGTCTATACTGTTATGTGTTAGAGAATGGTTAATCATTTCTAATGTGTTCAAGCTTGATTCGAAAGAGTCGTCCGTTTGGTTCTCGTCTGATTGGGCTTCCGAAGCTATTTTCTTCATCAGAGCTGTGAAAGGGTCTTGAGAAAGAAAAGCGCAGGTGATTCCGAAAAGTACGAAAGTTGAAATTGAGGTTAGCCAGATATAGGTTGGCGCATTTATGTCTCCGAGTATCCCGTGGACTATTGAATAAACGGGATAGAGTTTCAGAAGCGAGTTGGGGCTTCCAAAGAAGAAGAAGGCGTCGAAGGTGAAGAGAATTGACAGAAAAGTCAGGTAGCCTGAAATCCACACAGCCAAGTCTTTTTTAGTCGGCAATTTTGAACCTTCCATCCGTCTACAATCTTCTAGACAAGTCTTCTATAAGAAAAAGCATTCTTCGAAAACAGTAATATTACAAAAACCGATATATCG
>Ga0224501_10005278_pt1 | contig 10197 bp, 5 predicted proteins | sample SF_Oct11_sed_USG_4_FD_169105 | JGI IMG/M metagenome (GOLD analysis project Ga0224501, IMG submission 169105) | Sediment microbial communities from San Francisco Bay, California, United States - SF_Oct11_sed_USGS_8_1 | ecosystem: Environmental > Aquatic > Marine > Sediment | place: USA...
CCTACTGGGCCTATGGTGTCACCGTATCCGGCAATTACGCGGTTGTGGCGGATTCATCATCCGGCCTGAAAATTTTTAACATTTCCAATCCTGCTGATCCAAGAAAAGTAGGCGAGTACGATACACCCGGCAGTGCCTACGACGTTGCTGTTTCCGGTAAATTCGCCTACATAGCGGATGAAGCTGCCGGTTTGCAGATAGCCGAGATGGAACCGACGCTAACCCCCCTTTATTCAACCGGCTTAGCAGCTGGTCCTGATCTCATCTACACTGTATCTTGGATGGAAACCGAAATTCCGCAGACACAAAAGGTCAGGTGTGGGGTTAACGGCGGCACCTGTACGGTAGGGACGATTGACAACACCGCCAATACCGCCACAGTTACCTGGACTCCCCCCTCCGAACCTGGAGACCACGAAATCCGATTTTTTGTGGGAACTTATCACTACTCCATCAGCAGGTATGACCGGGTGAGTTTCCAATAGGGCCTTCCGTCGTTTAGCCTAGGTCAGGCTTACATTGAGGGTGATATTATCCGGGACAGCCTTCCCCCCGGCCCGCTTGCAGGGGAAGGGTTTTCCCGTTTGGCGCCGCATATGTATTGCTGTGCAGGGGGACGCCAACCACTCCCGAACCAGCAAGCCAAGGCTCCCCCTCTCCACCTGTGTATAGACCTGGCGGGGTGCAATGGCCGGGTGGTGCAATGGCCGGGCGTGTGAGATGGTGGGTGCTTCCAGCACACCATAGCCTTCCGGCTGTTTGTTTCATTCCCGCCAGCTTTCCCCCTCTGGCAGACGCTCGTCCCGAGCCCATGCCCCTTCTTCGCAAAGATAAAAAGCCCTCTTTTATCTCGCGACAAAACAGCAATGAACCCCACTCTCTTTAAACGTATAAAATCATCCGAAAATCCAATTAAACCACTGAAATATGGAGATATTGCAACCTGCGCACACCTGCTGAAACTTTCCCTTTTCCTATTCGTATATATGAGTGGAAGGTCAGAGTTTTTTTTCCAGCAAAGCTCAGACCGTCATAACCCGGATGGGATTGAGGGGCAGTATTGTCTGTATAGGAAAAGTCACTCTTGAAATTGGTTTTCTAAAATGTTCAGAAGTCGGCACTTTCTCTGTCTGCTCCATCCACAGAAGCTCCATCCAGAGAAATACCTGGATGGGTTGAAGTGAATTTTAAAACACGAATCCTAATTTAAACCACGACTATGGAGTTGAGTCATGAATCTCGCTTTACGGGGGAAAATATTTCTGGGAAACCTGATCCCCATGGCCTCCCTGCTAATTATTTCCATAACGGTATTTATTTCGGCCAATAACCTGCTCAAGAACCAGGGCTGGGTGGTTCACACCTACAAGGTAATAGGCCAGGGCAACCAGCTCATGAGTTACCTGGTGGACATGGAAACAGGCCTGAGGGGATTCATGCTCACCGGCAAGGACGAGTTTCTGGATCCGTACAACGGCGGAAAAGCCTCTTTCAGCAAGCTGATGGCTGAACTGCAAGAGACGGTCAATGACAACCCGCTCCAGGTGGGACGTTTGAAGAAGATTGAAGAACGTGCGATGGAATGGCAAAAAAATGTTACCGAGCCGTTTATCCAGCTCAGGCGTCAGGTGGTGCAGGGGCAGGCCACCCTGCAAGACGTAGAGGCCCGGGTGCAAAAGGCCGAGGGTAAGAAATACATGGACGACCTGCGGGTCAAACTGGCTGAATTCGTGGGCGAGGAAGCCAAGCTTGTCGAGATCAGGACTCAGGACTCAAAAAGTTCATCCACTTTCCTGATCGTGGTAACGCTGGGCGGAACGGCCATTGCCATTGCCCTGGGCCTGTTTGCCAGCCTGATGATCCTGCGCAGCATCATTACGCCCATCAGCAATGTGATCTCCGTCCTGCAATCCACCTCATCCCAGGTCAACTCCGCCTCCAGCCAGTTGCTGGCAGCTTCGGAAACGCTGGCTTCCGGCTCTTCCCAGCAGGTGGCGTCCCTGGAGGAAATCTCCTCCTCCATGGAGGAAATGGGATCAATGACCAAGCAAAATGCCGACAACGCCAGCAAGGTGAGCACCCTGGCACAGGGCGCCCAGGGTTCCACACAGCGCGGCTACGATGCCATGGGCCAGATGCAGACCGCCATTGACGACATCAAGAACTCCACAGACGAGACGGCACGGATCATCAAAACCATTGATGAAATCGCCTTCCAGACCAACCTGCTGGCCCTGAACGCCGCCGTTGAGGCCGCCCGCGCCGGAGATGCGGGCCGCGGTTTTGCCGTGGTGGCTGAAGAGGTGCGGAACCTTGCCATGCGCTCCGCTGAGGCGGCCCGGGAAACAAGCTCACTGATTGAAAACGCCCAGGGTCAATCAGGCAAGGGAGTGGAAGTAGCCAGCATGGTCGCCAACAGTCTCAATGAGATCCTGGAGGCCGTGGGCAATGTGACCAGCCTTGTCAACCAGGTGGCCACCGCCAGCAACGAGCAGGCCCAGGGCATCATGGAGGTAGGCAAGAATCTGAGCCAGATGGAAGGAATCTCCCAGAACAATGCGGCCAATGCCGAGGAAACTTCATCGACCGCCGGTGAGATGGCATCCCAGGCCCAGGCTTTGGACCAGGCTGTGGATAACCTGCGTAATATCGTGGGCGGCAATGCCCTGAGCATCGGTGCCAGCAACATAGCAATGCATCAGGCTGCCAATGGCGGGAATGGCGGGAATGGCCACGCGAAAAAGGTCAGATCCCTGGCGGCTTCCCCTGCCCCGGCAGCAGCAATCTCGCTGCGGAAGAAACTGGAGGAGGACGCTGAGTTTAGCTCCGCCCCTCCCCATTTTGATGAACTGGAAGAAAAGGACTTCAAGGATATGTGAACGTCCTGAGCCAAACCTGTTCCAAAAGCGCCATGTCTTACATGGCGCTTTTTTTTTGGGCCGGGTGAACCGGCTCTTCCTCCGTGTCCCGGATGGCAGTAGGCTAGAAGCTTTCTCAAAAAATATTATGCCTCCTGCGGGCTGGTGGGCCATGGCCCCCGGGGAAAGTTCCTGCCCGAGCCGTCAGCAGGACCCGCTGCCGGTCTGAGTGGCGTTTGATTTTCTGACCAGCTTCCAGTTTCGGAACAACCCGGCCCGGGGCTGGCTTTGATTTTTTCCCAGCCGGCGGATTTGCGGTTTGCAATTACCCGGAGAGGATTGGTAGTTTCGAAGGCATGAGGCTTTCTGTCACACACTTCCCCTTGCGCCTTTGGGAGCTGGCCACTGCCTGGGGCCGGGGTCTGCCGGGCCTGTTCATCATCGGGGCGCAGAAGGCCGGCACCAGTTCCCTGTTCCGCTACCTGGAACAGCACCCTGCGCTGGGCGCCTCCAGCCGCATGAAGGAACCGAACTTCTTTGAAAAAAGGCACCGCAGAAGCCTGTACTGGTACCGCTCCCTGTTCCCCTGGGCCGATGGAGACCGGCTGTTCTTCGAAGGCTCCACCAACTATCTGTTCCACCCGCAGGCCGCACAGAGGCTGGCCGGGGTCTTTCCCGAGGCACGGATGATCGCCATCCTGCGCGACCCGGTGGAGCGGGCCTTCTCGCACTACCAGCACATGCTCAGGGTGGGCGAGGAGACACTTGATTTTGCCGGCGCACTGGCCAGCGAGGAGGAACGGCTGGCCGGTGAAGAGGAGCGCCTCCTGGAAAACCCGGGGTACTTCAGCCGGGCCCACCGCAATTTTTCCTACAAGGCCCGAGGCCGCTATCTGGAGCAGATCAGGCGCTGGCACGAACACTTCCCCCCGGAGCGGCTGTTCATCGCCTCCAGCGAGGAGTTTTTCTCCGACCCAGCAGCCACACTGGAGGACATCTGCCACTGGCTGGAAATCCCCCCCCATGCGCCCGCCAGCACCAGGAGGTTCAACACGGGCAGCTATTCCGATGCAATCCCCCCGGAAACGCGTAATAGCCTGAGCAGGTATTTCTCCCCCTTCAACCACGAACTCTATCAATACCTGGGAAGGGATTTCGGCTGGCAGGAGGAGGGAAACATTACGGAAACCTGCCCTCCTGAAAATAAATAACCAGACTCCCTTGCCGCATCTTTAAAAGAACTGGCTCAACAGGCCGGGCTTCAACCCCGGCGCGCTTTTCATCCCATTGTTATTCATTTGTTTTTCAAGCACAGACAGCCCCGCCGGCGTGGATTGCCCCCCGTTGGAACATCCGTGAGTCATTTTGCGTTTACTACTTAAACTAATATGCCGCGCCAATGTCGCGATTTAAACCAAGTCAAGGCGGCGTATTCACCAGACACATCCGATCAAAGGGGCCGCCATGGCCCCGAGGAAAGAATCCGCCATGGGAACAAGGGACAAAACCATGCATCCAGATGCCGGCCGGCTGGGTAGGATCATCACAAGACTGGCCCTGGGCATGGCCCTGCTGGTCGCCGTGGGGATACCCCTGGGATTCTTCTCCATCACTTTAAGCTATGAGTTGCAGCACATCCGCTCGGAAGCCAGAAACATCGGGGTGACCATCTCCGGCTACCTTATGGAACACGGTGGGGACAGCACGGAGTACGACCCGAAGCTCCAGTCAGGCATGCACCGCACCCTGCTCGAAATCCAAAAAAAGGATCTCAACGCGGTTCTTATCAAAGACCTTTCGGGACACACCATAATTCAAAATGGGGTCCGCCCCCGGTTCATCCCCTTGATGACCAGTTCGGATTTTTCCGACGGGGGAGTCATGAGGGGTACGATAGTCGTGGAAAAATCGCCCCTGGACCTGCTGGCCGGCACCGGCGTATCAATGTTGGTTGGAACCATCCTGGGGCTGGCCCTGTTCTTTTCGGCAAGGGTGTTTCCGCTGCGGGTTTTAAACGCCACCATGAAACGGCTGGAAAAATCACAGGCCCTGCTGCGCGAAGCTCGCAACCGGGCCGAGTCGGCCAACAGGGCCAAATCAGACTTTCTGGCCGTAATGAGCCACGAGATCAGGACGCCCATGAACGGGGTTCTGGGAATGGCCCAGCTGCTGCGGGAAACCAGGCTCGACCCCGAGCAAAACACCTACCTGGAGGCGATTCTCCGCTCTGGCAAATCCTTGCAGGTGATCCTCAACGACATTCTGGATCTGTCCAAGCTGGAGGCCGGCAAGATGACCCTGGTCAAGGAGAGGTTCGACCTGTTTGAGCTGCTGGAGGAGGTGGAGGAACTCCTGGCACCGGAGGCCTTCAACAAGGGAGTGCACTTTTCCGTCTGCACCCCCCTGGATCTGCCGCCCTTTCTCCTGGGCGACGGCATCAGGCTCAGGCAGGCGCTGCTCAACCTGGCCAGCAACGCCGTCAAGTTCACCTCCCGGGGCGAGGTGGCCCTGATCGTGCGGGTACAGGAGCAGGATGAAAGCAAAGTGCGCCTGGAGATAGAGGTGCAGGATACGGGAAAGGGAATCGCGGAGGAGTTCCTTCCCGAGCTTTTCGAGAACTTTTCCCAGCACACCACGGAAAAGGGCGGCAACCTGCGCGGCACTCTCCAGGGAACGGGCCTGGGCCTAGCCATCACCAGGAGGATCATCAACCTCATGGCAGGAACTATCAGCGTAAGAAGCAGCCCGGGCAAGGGCAGTTCCTTTAGAATCACCGTAACCCTGGATAAGGATCTGGACTCGCCGGGAGGGATTCTCAACCGGCAGATAGCACCCCTGTTTGAAAACCTGGAGGTGCTGCTGGTGGACGGCGAGCCATTCTCCAGGTCATCCCTGGACAGGCAGCTCAGGTCATGGGGGGCTTCGGTTTATCCGGTGGAATCCGGGAACATGCTGGAGGAAAAACTTTTCGCCCCGGATAACAAGACCGGCGCATTCCCCGTCATTTTGTTCAGCAAGGAGGGCTTTAATGAAAACGACGCCCTGGCACTGGAAAAAATGATTTCCGGACTGGACCGCAGCACCTGCACTGCGGTGCGCCTTCTGCCCCGGCATGGCCTGGGCAGGAAGCTCCGTACTCCCTCAAATTCCGGTGAGAGCTTTCTGCTGGCTCCCCTGCGCCTGACCGAACTGGCCGGACTGCTCAAGACCCATCAGGACAACAGCGCCAAAATTACGCTCCAGCAGGAATCCTCCCATTCTCCCGCCCCGAAAAAACGGCCGAAGCCTTCCTCACGGGGAAGAATCCTGGAACCCCCCGCCGCCGCAAAGAAAATCCTGGTGGTTGAGGACAACGAAGTGAACCAGTTCCTCACCCAGGCCATACTTTTCAAGGAGGGATACCGGATCGATCTGGCCGAAAACGGCAGGGTGGCTCTGGACAAGGTGATGGAGACGGATTTTGATCTGATTCTCATGGATATCATGATGCCGGAAATGAGCGGCTACGAAGCCACCTCCGCCATCAGGAGGCTTTCCGGCAACAAAGGGCGGATTCCGGTTGTGGCTTTGACCGCCAGTGCCATGCTGGAGGATGTGGAGAACTTCACCTCACTGGGCTTCGATGATTATGTGATAAAGCCTATTGAAATCAATGGGTTGTTGATAGTGGTGAAAAAATGGCTCCGCAAGGCTGAAAAAAGCCGCCTGAGAGCCTGACCCCGCCCCGCGCTCCCGGGGGCCGGCTTGTTGCGGGAGCGCCTGAACCGGGCAGGCCTCGCCTCGGTTTTCCCAATACTTTTTTGCTTTACCAGTCAAAACAATGGTAAATGATAAGGGAATGTTCCGGACCGGACGTCCGGATTTCCGGCAGGGAACGTATTTTCCCGGTACATATTTACCCGGGAATGATCCAAACAAAGGAGCACTCCGGCCACACACCGGTGGCAGCCGGGACCGGACTCCTCTCAGGCAGAATATTCGACCGAAAGGGAAGCAATGCCTCCATCAACAACGCCGGGACAATCCACTGCCAGGGTTTTCCGCTCCCCACGACGGGGTGGAACCTGGCGGCTGCCTTTTGCGGCGGCAGTGGCTGTTGTGCTGCTGGCCCTTGGCGCAGCCAGCAGGGTGGAAGCCCTGTCCTGCGCAGACCTGGACAGCGAGGAAAAGATAAAGGCCCACATTGAGCGCAGCAGCGAAACCAACCCCCTCTGGCGCGAGAATCTAAGCGTGTACCTGGAGGTAAGCCCCTGCGAAAAGGAAGTCTGCTCCCGCGAAAAGCTGAAGGAGCGGATGGCCCTGATCCAGAACATCCACTTTCTCAGGGCCGGGGAACGGCGGCGCGTGGTTGTGCTCAGCGGCCCGGAAGCCCCCCAGTGCGTCATCAACAGGGACAACCGCAACTTTATTTGCTCCCAGTGCGACTCCACCACCAACAGGCAGTGCCGCAGCGTGGTACAGGACAGTGCCTCCGGACGGATCAGGGGCACCAACATCGACCTTTCCGACTGGGACATCTTTCAGGGCAAGGACTATCAGACCACCTGCCTCGCCGGAACTCCTGAAGGGGACTCCATCCAGCTTGAATCCAGGCGGGTACAGGGCCAGCACACCTATGAGCGCATTGTTTCCTCGTTTGAAAAGGAGCGGGGGGTGCTGCAGTCAATCGAGTTTTTCTCCGAGGGGGTGGTACGAAAGGTCTACCGCATTTTCACCAAGTATTATATCAGGATCGGAGATGACTGGGTGGCCACCATTTTCAGGGTGCGCTCCACGGTTGGTTCGGAAAAGGACTACCTGTTCGAAACCCAGGTGAGGATTCTGCCCGATGAAACCAACAAGCCCACCCTGTACCTTGATCCCTCGCTGGACCCCAAACTGAAGGGGTACGATATAAACTCGCTGTTTTTCACCAACTGACAGTTCGCGCCATGCGTTGCTACGAGAAACCGGGTCAGCTAAAAACCTGCGCCTGGCTGTTCCCTCTGGCCCTGGTTCTGGTCATGGCTGCATTCAGCAGCACTGCCCGGGCCAAAGAAGGCGCACCACCGGCAGAAAACGGCGCGGAAGACCGCCCGTTTTTTTCCGAAGGGGTGCAACAGGCGCCTCCGGCGGGATCCGCAGAGGACTCACCGCCTGAGGACGACGCCCCCTTCATATCAGAGGAAGCCGCCGGCATGCAGCCCCAGGCGCCTGCGCCGCCCGCCGCGGATGAGGCCGGCAGCGACGGCCCGATCATTTCAACTCCGGGGCCTTCGACCGCTGAAAAATCCCGGGACGCGACCTACAGCCGGGCCCGGGTCTCGTTTCAGCACCGCTACAAGGTGCTTGCCGGGGGCAACCACACCCGGGGCATCTTTCTGTTCTTCACCGGCAGGGACGAATTGCGGGAGGCCCGGCTGCTCAACTCCTACCAGCAGACAATCCGCATTGAGGAATCCCCCACCGAATATAAATTCGTGAAGTTCTCCATCGACTTCACCCAGAATTACGACTTTGAGAGCGAACAGTTTTTCGACAGTTATTTTGTCTTCAATGAAATATTTGTGAACAGCCGTGACGAGAAAAGCCAGTACCGCTTTGGCAACCAGGTGTACAAGCTGGGCAAGATTGATCTGGGCAGCCCCATTGATGTGCTCCACTATCAGAGCCTCACCGGATATCTGACCCTGGACTCGGAATCCACCAAGGAATCCCTGCCCTCATTCCGATATGATTTTTTTGGGCAGAACAACCGGTTCACGCTTTTTCTGGCCCCCATCGCCACCCGCACCTTTGGCATGCGTCTGACCAAGATTCGCGAGGACGCCCAGGCCCGCGACCAGGGTGAACAGCCCGAGAAAAACTCCATGCTCCGGGAATACGGAGGGCTGCAGTGGGAATGGCTGGGGAGCATCCTGAACGTGCGCATGGGGTTGTTCCGCTGGTTTGACAACCGGCCCCAGGTATCCTGGGAGCTCAGGTCGCCCAAGGCAGGCACCGAAGGGGCCTTCGAGGGGCTGATCACCAACTACACCGAGGATGAAAGCCGTTCCAGTTTTTTCACCCTGGAGCTGGACCTGGCCTATAAGTCCGTGGGCTGGAAACTCGACCTGGGAGTATTCAACCGGAAGAACTTCTACGACTACCAGGTGTTTCCCGATGGCAGCATATCCTTCGACACCGTGGGAGTGCCCCACCTGGGGCTGGCCACCTCGGTGGAAAAGGCCCTGGAAAAATCCTATATTATGCTGGTATACACATACCAGAAGCTCTGGAATGTCCCTGAGTACTCACATGTGCTGTTTTTGGAAAACGAGGAGCATATCAGCCCCCACCCCAGGGATCTGGAAAAGCACGGGTTCATGGGTTTTTACAGGAGGCAGGCCGGTGACAACCAGTCGGTGTCCATGATATTCCATCACACCTTTCCCTTCAGGGAAAACATGGGGTTTGTCACCTGGGCCATCAAGCGGCCCCAGTTCAACTCTGAATGGGCCCTGAAGGTGTTGGTATTCAAAACGGAGGAACAGAAGATGACCGGCGACACCATTGATTCAAGGCAGCTGTTCCTAACCTACACCCGGAATTTTTCCGGGTGATGGCGACAACCTCCACCCCGGCCATGAGGTGAAAGGGTGATCCGCTGGCTGCAAAAAACCGTTGCCCTGCGCTGGGTAATCCTGCCGTTGGTGTTTGGAATCACAGTGTACATGGCGTACCTGAGCGCCTCTCGGCTGACCGATGACAGCGGCACCCTGATCTTCGACACATCCCTGGACAACTACCTGAGCAAGGGCCGGGACAGCTACCGTTTCTTTTTACAGGTAACGGAGATGTTCGGGGATGACCAGTTCATCCTGATGGCCACCCAGCCCCCGGCAGGGTCGGGGCCCGACGCGGAATTCTTCCTGGAGCTGGACGCCATGTCCGCTGACATCCGGCGGCAGGTCCCCGGGGTGAAGGAAGTGCTGAGCGTAATCAACACTCCACAGTTCCTCACCTCCTGTGTGGGGGATTCGCATTTTTATTTCGAGGCCCCCGGGTCGGTCTGCGTTTCCCTGCTGGAGCAGTTGCAAGCAGCGCACAAATGCTGGGATGAGCACCCCCAGGGGCTGGCCGCGCCAACCGGCTCCGCTGCGGCTGGCCCCGCCGCCGATGATCCGGATGGGCCTGTGTTCTTTTCCGGCGGGGAGGACGGGTCTAGGGAAGAAGCCCCGCAGGCCGCCTCTGCATCCGACACCCCGCCCCCGACAGACGGCAACGAGGAGGAACCGGTGTTTTTTCCCGGCGGAAAAAGCACGGCCCCGGACCCTGCGCCAGCCTCCACAGGCATGGAAAAAACAGTGGCGGGCAACCC
>Ga0224501_10005279_pt1 | contig 10195 bp, 10 predicted proteins | sample SF_Oct11_sed_USG_4_FD_169105 | JGI IMG/M metagenome (GOLD analysis project Ga0224501, IMG submission 169105) | Sediment microbial communities from San Francisco Bay, California, United States - SF_Oct11_sed_USGS_8_1 | ecosystem: Environmental > Aquatic > Marine > Sediment | place: USA...
TAGTCTGATTAGACAAAAAGAAGCTGCAAAAGAATTTTACTAAAAGCAAAGCGACAGAGAGAGGCGACCGAGACATTCGGGGAAAACTTACGCGAAATGATCCGAATAGAAATCCTCAGGGATGATATTCTCATAGAGATGCTGGACTTGATGAGCTCTAGGCAAGGATCTATTCACCTTACGCCATCCTACAATGATAGTGAGCCACTGTGACAATTTCACTTCAGAGGAATTTACATGTCAATCATTATAGAGTTGTTTCATTTTAGAGAAAGGAAAGGATAATTCTCGGACATCAATATAATCAGCTATTTCTGGAAACATGTAACAAATAAACTTGGCTACCTTAAAGACAAAAACTCATATGCGATGGGAGTCACTGTAGTTTCTAGGGATGTCCGCAAGCCAGCAATGAAAAACACTGAAACCCAAAACCAACAGGATTAGGCCTTTGCTGAAAACCTCGGTGCGGTGCCGTGTCGCAATAATGTAATAGCAATTCTGTCATTGGTCTCAAAAAGCAGCAAGCAAGACTAACTTAAAATTATATTTCTCATTTATGACTTGGAAGTTTCGCAATGACCTTATTGAACACAGATAAAGAACTTCAATCAAGAACCACACAGATCAATGGTCATCCTCTACGCTATAAACCATAGATTGACCATAGAGGATGCTGAAAAAGAAGAGATTGTCTATCTCTGCAAGACTTACTTGGGCCTTCTTCTCTGGGCACTGTGTAGTTTACGTAGAACATCCTAGGGAGATTAATCGTGACGGCGTGTAGGTCATTCCTGATAAGAACCCACGCTTTATAGCGGCCAGCGCGCGCTGTCTCGCTCACCTGTAAAAGACAGTGTGCTTCAAAAGGTGAAGCGTCAGTGATGTTTGAGAACAATGTAATGTAATCCTATTTGGTAAAAAGCCAGCAGAATTTTTTGTTTGTTTGAATCTTATGTTGAATCTGGTCTGTGCTATTCAATCTAACTGCAAGAAAATGTCTAGGCCAATTGAATCACCAGTACAGTAAAATTTGTTTAGTTTTTGTACATAGACCAGAAGCCACTGCAACATATAGCATTCATTAGGTCTTGTTTTGGTAGCATACATTATACTGGCAGCACATACTTGTATAATTTGCCAATGAGTGTTGAGTATATTGTTGGCAGTCTGATTCATGAATCCACTAAGACTTCGGCTGGTAGGAGCACGTGGCGCCATCTCATTAGAGGACTGATCTTCCAGCCTCCGTCGTTTCCTAGCCAGTTTCCTTTGCTCAAGCTGAATGGTCCACTTCTTTTTGTGGAAGAGTAACCATTGCTGCATATCATCCTATTGCACAAACCAACAAATATGTACACGGAAGAAGAGATATACATGCAGAGCCAAGGAGCAACAAACTCCCCGATTTAAGATCATTAGGCTACCCAGCCATTTTTTTACAATTTCAGACAAGCGGTGGTTGTCCGTTACCTTGCCGCCAAGCCGATGCACCGCCAATGCGGTACTCTGACTGATCGTTTCAGTTTGAGTTGTCTGCTCGTAAGAAGACAACTTTGTGCAAATTTTGGCAAAGGGAGAAAAATACGTTGACTCACTACAACATTCGTTCGGACCGACCAAAAAATTGGACTAGTAGCAAGTTCTGTTCTGTGACAAACCCACATTTTCTAACTCAATTATTTCCCCCACATCGGTTGCGGGAATTTTACAATCTTAGAGCCCCTTTTGGGTAATCTGTTTTCATTTGTCCGAAGAAATTCATTTCCAATTTACCTTAGTGCCACAGGAGGATAGGTCGGGCACAGTACCAAGCTGCTCTCGCCACGGCATCATGGGATCTTTTTGCTCTTCTCGTTGTCGTTTCTTGCTGATGGTTACTGTTGATGTACTGTCATTACCCTTGCTGATCACATCTTCTATATCCAGAACATCCGGGCAGCGGTTCTCGTCATTCTCCTTAAATGAAAAACAAACGAACAGGGAAATAGGAGCCAGTTTAATGTTTGGAAGAAAATAGGTAGGCAGTGAAGCCAGAGAGTGGGAGAGATACAGTGAGAGGTCGGTTAGGCGACAGGGTAGGGAGAGATACATTTTATGACACTGCAAGGACTCACATTATCCTGTGTTTTTGCCTTGAAGGTGAACATGTCAGTTATTCTGCGTTGCTTGTAGATGTCATTTTTCTCCAGCATTCTTTTATGAAGCCAATCAGGATGAGGAATTCTGGGTACTGGGTTGGACACTCCTTGCAGCGCAGCAGGAATGGTGATGATCTTCTGAATACAGCCTCCTAGACGATCCAGGTAGTAATCCCAATCCAGAATCTAGGAAAGAAATTCAGCCAGAGATTTAGAGATCTTGTGAAAGAAATAAAGATTATCTTGGAAGTGAGATAAAACTGGAGAGGAATTCGCTTCTGAAAGCACCTAGTGGAACCATAAAGTCAATCTCGTATTGGATATTATCACATCAACAGTTCAAGAATTATCAACTAAAACTTTTATTGAATGAAGTTATTATATAGTTTTAATATAACCGTTATTAGTTTCATTTTTGGAAGCATTATTTTATAATTGAAATACTCACATTACGTATATCAAAGTCTTGTAACCCAGGGTCACGTAGCCATTTACGGAGATAGTGTTTGGTAATACTCGGCTCACACTGAAAGATAGCCAGTGGTATAGCCCTCTCTGTGACTGGTGCTCCGTCAGGCTTCTTTGAGATAATAAATTTACAGGCTAATCCCGCATCCTTTACCATTTGGTCTCCGAGAAACTATAAAATGAGAACAACGCGGTTAGTGCGCCATGAGGCTGAATTACAACCTCCTAGCTCAGGCAAGTCTCGCTGTAGCCAAACATGAAATATGACCATTTTTCTTTTATATCGATGGCATGTTTGACAGCATATTGCCTTTGTGCTACCCTGAATCTTGACCAGAACTATTTACCAGACTCTGTGTCTGGCACCTGCTTTTGTTTGACCGAATATAATCTCTGATTTTATAGATCTTAAAGCGACGAGGTGAAACAAAAAGACATGTGCCATTGGAATTTGAATCAAGCTATCTCTTCATCCCTTGACAGTGTTTTTATTACAGGGCTAGTGTGAAATTATTTGGATTATTCGGAAGTTTACTGCCAGGTCAATGGGACAGTTTCATGCTTTCAATTCATTACAAACGCCACCAAAAATTCTGAAACATGTTGACCATCAGTCAATCTTGGGTCATTGTCAGAAAGACTGAAGCCCTAACTGTCTCGTATTGACATAACAAAGCAGATTCACATCTAAAGGGTTAGAATTTTAAGTATTTCTACATCCGTGGGCTCAAATGTGTCCACTGTATTAAACCCCATTGCTTGTACATGTGATTCTTTGAGCTTGAACAAAATCATTGATTCTTGGCACTAAGCTATACACCAATCGGAAGTTTTGTTACAAAACAATAGCCAATGAAACTGCACAATGTTTATAAGGTAGTAAACCCTTACAGATTCTTTTCACTGCTGGCTTGGCTAATTCAATTCAGATTTAGCTGGTTGTAAAGTCAGCATTCAGTTTTGAGCTATCAGCATTGGTTGAAGTGTCTGCAGACTGTTGGTGAATAATTGCCTACGTAATAAGGTTTGTGTCTTAACGTAGATTTCCATTTCCATGAGAAGCTGCTTTGAAGAGCTACCATAGAAAATTGGCATGGGAATTTTCTCTGGTTTGAATATATTTATTTTAGATACACACTAGAGCAGTGGTGGCCAACTGGCAGTCCGGGGATCCGGACCCATGTACTAACCACAGTCACTCCATTAGCTGATATCTTCCAGTATTAAACGCATTTAGCAAATCGAAGCGCAGATCAACATTAACAAACTATCACACAACAAACTTGCTAAGAGCAGCTTTGTTAGATTCATGTAACATGTGATTTGTATGAGTGTATGAGTGGTTTGCATCAGATTCACCTTAGACAGTCAGTAAAAACAGGCGGGCGCGAGTCAAACTTTTTGTACTCTCCAGTCGAAAAGTTGTGGACTCAGCAAAGAAGCGATGTTTGTGTACCACTTGCGAGCAGACATTCATGAAGCCTGATGGCTAGGGAGATGAGATTCCTGTGGTTACTTGTTAGCCAGACCATTGGTTATGCTTAACAATGACATTTCAAGCCTGCTCTCACAGAACTATTTTTTATCTCTGTTGCTGTAGGAGCTTGCTCAGGACCTGCTGCCTCAAATGCTTGGCAAGAAAGTCCCAATGCGATGGTGGGCGGAGCTTTTCTGGTTGGATCTGTCCCTAGCTCAGAATGAATCCGGTAGTCAGGCTGATGACTCACTATATAGGCTTATATGCCAGAAAATGCTGTCTTTTGCTGGTTTACCAATTTGTTCAAAAATTCACTCAATGTGCAGTGTATTCATGAGATAAGCCATCTTTTTGTGAATTTTTTAAGAGAATACAAAATATGAAAAAAGAATTTGAAGACAGCATGACCGCCGTTTAATCTCGCTTAGTGAGGCACCGGTTACAACGATGGTCCGCAGTAGGCGAGGGCTATTGCGTACAAACTGTCATCCATATGAATGAGCAATAAACTGACTAATAGGTAGCCACAAGAACCTCATCGCCTTAGCCATCAGGCATCATGAATGCCTGCCTGTAAGTGGTAGCAAAAACATCGCTAGTTTGCTAGGTCAACAACCTTTCACCTATGAGTACAAAGAGTTTGACTCTCGCCTGCCGTGTTTTCACTAACTGTCTAAGGTGAATCCGACGCAATCTCTTATACACTTTAATAACCGCGAACAATCATTATAATCTGTGCCTTGTTAAGCAAGATCAATCGACGGCCATGCTGACTCCAAATTATTTTTTCATATACTGTATTTTCATCAAAAAATCACAACAGACAGACAAAAGATGAACACATTGTACATTGAGTGAAATTTCGAACAAATTGCTAAAACAGCAAAAACAACATTTTCCGTTTAATCATATAGGCCTATGCAGTGAGTCAGCAGCTTGACTACCTGTTTAGATAGGGACGGATCCGACGGGAATCGCTTAGCACTACCCACCATCGAATTGTGTCCTTCCCTATTAGGCATTTGAGGCAGAAGGTTTTGAGCAAGATCTTCCAGGAAATGAGATCAAGGGTACGATGTGTGACCATGTTTTTCAGTGCACCAACACATCTGAATGAAATGCAGTTCCTGGTTAACCACCTGTATTCTGGACTGGACCCATGAGTTGACACACATCAACGTGCGGACTCAGGTCAAAGAGTTGGCCACCCCTGCACTAGATATTATGTTTTTTTATGGTTACTGGTATTATTTTCATACTCGTGCACTTGGCCATCTTATGCAACAGAACACCTAAGCCTGAGGGTTATTGGAGGATTGAAGTGAGGAGCTCACTTTCACAGTGGGTGCTCAGCCTGACTAGGACTTGAACTCAGGATCTTTCAATCTAGTCAAGCACTCTAGCTTTTGAGTTATATCCCGCGATTTTCACTGTTATTCTCTGCAGGATCCATGGCATCAAGCATCATACCAGAAATAGACATCAGCGCGCTAACCAGTGATGCGGCGAGTGAGGACAGCAAGAGACAGGTGCTTGATGAGATACACACAGCATGTAAAGATATTGGATTTATGTCAGTAGTGGGCCATTCCGTGCCTTTAGAACTCATTGATAGAATGGAAAGGGCTGGGAAGAAATTTTTCTATCTACCAAAGGAAGACAAGATGTCTATTGCACCAAAGAAGTGGAATCCAGACAACAGTAACAAATACAGAGGTTATTTCCCAGCTACTGTATTTGGTAGGTAACTGCTTTATTTTTTGGGTGTTATGGTCAAATAAAGAAGTCGGGAAGTTTACCTCATCTCTAAGGGGCTCGCCCTGGAGACAAATCGATGGCTTAGTGAGGCTATTACTAACCAAGAAAATGACCTTTTCCAAACCTCTCATGACTTTTGATTACCTGTTGTAAGTTTGTACCTCATTTTCCTTGGAAAATTTAACGAGACCCTACCAGATCATACAGCAAAGCATCACAAAGGCAGAGTAAACAACTATTGCCTTTTTGACAAATCGGAATAAACAAATAAACAAATTGATCTCCGTAGCAATATCCTTTTTTATAGTTCCAGGTTTGGTTTTATATTGAACAAGCGGAATAAAAAATTGAGGCATAAACTGGAGAAAAATGGGACTACGTTTTCATTTTATTTCACAGGTAAGGAAGGATTGGATATGTCAGACCCAACAAGGACAGAAATGACCGATCCGTCCAATGAGCTAACCGAAGTCAACAAATTCCCTGGCTCTTTCACAGATGAGATGAGACAAACATTTGAAGAATACTTCACAGAGCTTCACAAACTGGGAAAAACTCTTGTCCGATCAGTTTTCCAAATATATGGAGCGGATACAACCATGGTAGGCACCCCTACACTTTCAACACAAACAAAAACGGCGCAGGGTTTAATGGGTTCAAAGGTTCAGCATTTGGTAGGCCATTTAATATCTCCCATCCGATTTTTGTGAGTTCAAACTAAGGAAATTTTTTTAGTTTATTATTTCCTAATGTCCAATCCGAGAAAGGATAATCCCAGTTTTTATTGTTCTATGCGGGAGTGCCCATCCCAAGCCGGAGGTTTGTCCTGGAGCGGTAATTATCAGAGGAACCTGTACTGGAGTGGGGTCCGGCATCACCAGACCGGGTGATCTAGCCATGGAGTTATCCCTATTACGCTTCACCATATTTAATTGATCTTCTCAGGTGGATGACATGTTTAGAAGGCCGGATCTTCTCACTACATTTCGACTGAATTATTATCCTCAGAGTGAGATTGGGTACACAGCTTCAGAGATATCAGCACAGGATGGGGTGAAGCTGGCATGCGAGACACATACTGACAGCGTTATATTTACATTGCTATACCAGGACACAGTGGGAGGTAGGGGTTTATACACTGTCCAACAGGTTTCGCTAGGTAGATAAACCAGGTGGGGTGAAGCATAGCGGGGAAAGGCCCGGGAGACTCAACAGAAACATGCATGCACCCATTCTGTTTGATCAAGGATGTCAATTACAAAAATTAACAAAAGATGAAGCTGTCCATAAAACAAAGGTCAGCATCGACTAAGAAAGTGCGGATGACAAAACCATTGTCATTGTAGGACTGCAAGTGCAAAGCCCTAAGGACCTCTCATGGCACAATGTCCCATGCAACCCTGAAGCATTTGTCATCAACACAGGCAAAGCCATGCAAAGGATGACCAACAATCACTACGCGGTGAGTACAGAAAAACGGTGTTCCTCATCTTGAGAAAACTTCGACCACTCTCTTCTTCAGCCACTCCTGTCAGGGAATCCCAGGGAATGCACGTGACTTGCTACATCGATCAAGCTAAAGGGTAGAGTTGACGCCATGGCTTCAACTGATAGGAAACCGTACAGATTACAGCATCAGACAGCCACATGGAATAGGACTAGGTTGCAAACATACTGCTGGCCTGTTTACACAATAAAAACAGTTGCTTGGCTATTAGTAACGAACGCAAACTAAGACTGAAGGACCATTTTCAAAAGAGGTGAGTAAATCCGCTCGGTCACCGAGTTAGTATCGCTCACTTTGATCGCGAGGTAGACTAGAGTTAGGACTGAGGTAAACTCAGTGAAGTCATAGGTATTTGTTTTCGTTTGTGGGCCCATATCGTGCTCATACTTCGATCCCAGTTGTCAGAAGAGTGACAAAGTTGAACTTTGGCTACCCTTCGCATGTAATAACGTGGATCCACTGTGATGTCTTTTGCGACAATTTGCGTCATGCGAGAAAATGAAAGTTCATTTGAGAATTCCAAGATTCAACCGTATTATTTTACTATATCGCCTGCTCAGTATGAACTTTTATTGGACTCAGGTAGGTTTTGAAACACACTGGTTCTGACAAGCCAAAAAAAATTTGACTTGTCATTCAACCTTTAGTGTATAATTCTAATATAAGCAGGGTTGACTCTATTGACCATTTGGAAAAACACACTGCAAAAAATCCATAAACAGGAGAAGCTGTTGATACAATGTAGATGTACCGTTGTCATCAACACATAAATATAGCCGTACATTCCATTTGCATGGAATTAACCTCAATTAACTGTGTTTAAGCCCGCTTGGCACTACAGCCAAACCTTTAATTCACAAATAGAAGTCACCGGGTCCACACCCGGATACTTTACAGGCCAGTAACTGAACAAACTTATACTTGTAGGCGACCTATCATCGAGTGCTGCTCGGCACCAAAGAGAGAATGTCCATCCCATTTTTCTTGGAGCCTGTTGGGGAATTTCAGCTAGACCCAACAATCTTAGTTCCAGATGAGGAGCCGAAAGTAGAAACGGTTTCGTACCAGGATCACATTCGTAACACAAACAAATCTTTTAAGGAGTATCAAAGAGATTGATATGTAAACTGTTCATACTATGGACATATCATCATTGATTGCCGACACATACTGTCACACACCATTGCAACTAACCCATTATCAACGCCTACCAACTATTTCATACCAATAACACAACACGATAGTATCATTATGTTAAAGTGATAATTGTTAAAAGCGCAGGGGGGGGCATTTGGTTTAGGATTGACTCAACTCTGGTGCAATCATCAAAAGAATAGATTCTCCATCTCTTCAGCTTCATCATGATTGGTCGATTGCCAATATAACCCAAGTGAATATTCTAAGAATTCTAGGAATCTCGAGTGACCTGACAGTTCTGGGTATCCAGGGCATCTCGTTCATTGGGTGTCTGGACCTCATTTAAGGGGTTATGACACGGTCGATTGTCGACGTACTTTCGGAGCTGTTTCCCATTCCTAAAGGGAGGTAACTCCACATTCATTACAGCGATAGTGAGTGATCTTTTTCCACAAACCGAATATCCGTCACTCGAATAACTACGGCCCAAAAAGGAATAAAATGGGATCTGATTACTAAAACTTAGTAACCTAGTGATCTTCATCCCCTTGTAACATCGAGTAGAACTTAAATTTGAACGTGAGATTGGAGAAAACTAAAGTTATAAGAAGTGCTTTGCCGGTTTTCCCTAGACCTAAATTGAGGCCGTTGCATTCGAGCCTCTATAATTGCGCAATAATGGCACTAACGCTCGTTGACAGAGGTGAAAAACTGTGTTCTGAAACCTTATTTCTATATTTTTGTTCCACGGTTTCTCTATTCATACTTGTGTAACTACAAGTCTACCATATACATGCAAACGCATTTGTCAAACATTGGCACGTGAGCCGAGAAATCAATGCAAACACCAACAGCTCTGTGTTAATTTCCTATTTCGAGGCCAATTCTGGTGCGTCGACGGTCTGAAAAGTACGCCATCGAGGGCTCTAAATATGCGCATTGGATAAGGCTATATCTAAGCTTTCATTTGAACTGGGTTTTGGACCCATTAGTTTATGGTAGGCTTCAGAATCTACAAACAAGTGAAGGCACCTTTGCCCATGTCATAACCCCTTTAATAGTACATCACCTACATGGTAATGCATGCAGACCTTCTGCAGGAGAGAATGACTCTGCACTGACTTGGTTACAAGATCTGCGTTTTGTAATGGTTTGGTAATAGGAATCAGGAGTTGTTGACTCTAGCTTGGGAGCCGAGGCCAGACAGCTCCTTGAGCTAACCACTACTTAACAATTAATCAAGCAGTATGCATGAACAATAAACCGGTTTGGATGATAGACTAAGGTGGTAAACATTATACGAGATTCACTGAAGCTGCAGGGAATATGTCGAAATAGCTAAAGAGAAACCGGGTCTTTTCTAAAAAAAATTAGACCACAAACTACAGCAATGTGGTCATGCGACACAAAAACCACTATTTGAAGTCATTACAGAGTCATCCTCTATTGCAAATGGTGTCCATTACCCATAGTTCGTTGGGTGTCCAGACACCTAGAATTACATGCTTTACCTGGTAGCATAATATCTCACCTCGGCCAGCCTTTTGGCCGTGCTGATTGATGTTGATTTTTGTCCACCGTAATCTTCTAGTTTTCTCGACATGCTACGATTCTCAGAGATCAGATCAAACAGTTCACTATCAGGCATGTTAGCTGCTTTGGAGTAAAGCACATCAATCCAGTAATCCGCAACCTGAAAAAAATAAC
>Ga0224501_10005280_pt1 | contig 10195 bp, 11 predicted proteins | sample SF_Oct11_sed_USG_4_FD_169105 | JGI IMG/M metagenome (GOLD analysis project Ga0224501, IMG submission 169105) | Sediment microbial communities from San Francisco Bay, California, United States - SF_Oct11_sed_USGS_8_1 | ecosystem: Environmental > Aquatic > Marine > Sediment | place: USA...
GGTTTCCCAACATTTGAGGTTGAAGACGTTAGCATCCCAAAGGTGCTGATTGGTATCAATCCTTTTCTGGGTTATTCTCACTTCAGCGAAGCTAGGTCCAATTACTTCAGGAGAATGTTCAAGGATGTAACATCCATTTCAGATGTCATCATCAAAGCAACAGAGCTTGATGTGACTGGTATATACACGCCTGCGGATGAGAAGATCGCCGAGGCATTGGAGCAGGTTGAGCAGCAGACGGGAATCAAGATGACCGTGGTCGGGACAACATACTATACCTTCGATCTAGCAAAGATCGAGAAAGAGGTAGCTCTCCTTAAGAGTATGGGCGCAAGAATCTGCCTCCTACATGGAAACGCTGTAGACGACCTGCTCAACCCGGTTGAGAGAACCATAGCCAGTGCTGAAGAGATGCTTGGACTCATCCGAGATGAAGGGATGAGCCCTGGCATAGCTTGCCATGATGCACGTGCGATCTTGTACTCTGAGGAACGCAGTTATGACACCAAGGTCTACGCGACTCCGGTGAATAAGATAGGATTCTGGATGAACCATGAAGGCCTAACCCTCAAAGTCATCGAAAAGATCAAGAAGCCTGTTATAGCCCTGAAACCATTCGCAAGCGGTCGGATACAACCCCAAGAAGGCCTAGAATTTACGCTATCCACGCCAGGGGTCACAGCAGTGGCAATCGGCGTTGCCAATCACGACGAAGTAGTTCAAGATTTCAAGCTAGCTAAGGAAATCCTGAGCAGAAAATGTATTTGACCAAGGTTTGGCCTGTGACTAGTTTTCAAACCTGGAATCGACAAGTAGGGACCGATGCACCCCTTCTTCGGGCATTCTCTTTGACAGCTAGCTAGCCATCTATTGGGCCATATCTCAACCATTAGATGAGACCCCTATCCCCCTATATCTTCTAGCTCTCGGGGTCTAACACTATCCGGTCACTACATTTCTGCGACATTACAGACGCAGTTAAGACAACAGGCTGTGCGGGATCATGTTGCTGCTTATGCATTTTCGTATTTTCCTGCCGAGTCGATGTGTCCCTTTGCGGCGCATCTTGCTAAGGAATATAAGTGAGCCTAGGCGAACTATCAGCACCGGCATCAGAAACGCAAGGTGAGAACATGGTGTACAGGATTTCCGTCCAGTCCAACGCCTACACAAGATATGGTTACACATTGGGCTATACCTTGAAAAACCTGCACAAGCTAGGATATGACGGGGTTGAGGTTGACTGTGCGCATATGAAGAGTACAAGGCTCTGGGATCTCCCGGTCTCTCAGAGACGTACTCTCAGAAAATCTATTCAAGACCTCGGTATAGAACTCGAAGCTCTTAGCTGCCATAATCACATTCTCGGGCCCGGAGCATCCTTCACCTCTTCCGATCCGAAGGCCAGACAGATCAATATGGACTTCAACAAACATGTGATGGATATCGCAGCAGAGTTCGGAAGTCAGGTTGTTACCACTCACGTCCCTTCTCCCAGCATACGTTCGGTTGAACTCCTGGCTGGAATGCCTGCTGAGTGGTACACGCGAGGCGAAGAGCATTCCGTTGGTAGAGATTCTGCGCCATACACAGATGATGAAAGGAAAATGATCGTTCAGGGATTGGGCGAATGTGCAGACTACGCTGGGGACAGAGGGGTTGTTTTCGCTATAGAGGTATACGATCCTTGGGACTTCTGGAAAGCTATCTTCGAAAGTGTGGCGTCATCAGCTCTGAAGTTGAACCTGCACGTTTCGCAGGTATGGAGGGTCATGTTGCAGGAGAGAGGCATAATTGTGGAGCCTTCCTTGCCAGATACTGTTAGAGAGATTGGAAGCCTCCTAGCTCACACCCATCTTATGGACTATAGGGCTCGTGCTGAGATTCCCCCATCTGGTTTTCAAGGGTCTGCTAGGCAAGATCCGTACATGCCAGCGACTGTAGAGGTTATACCTGGAGCAGGTGAATGCGACTGGATATCCTTTCTGAAAGCCCTGAAGGAGATCGGGTACACGGGTTATCTGACGATCGAAACGCATAGAATGGATATTGTGCCAGAGATTGAACTTGCCTGGGCACTTGGAAATGTGAAGGAACTCCTCGCAAGGGCTGGCTTGAAAAAAGAGTAGAAGATGCGCCGGCTTCTGGCTAGAAGGTGCTTTCTATGGCAAGTGCTTTTCCTGTTCTTGAGGATTCCAGTGATTTGATTATGATCTCGCTTACATGCCTTCCCCATTCCACACTTGGTAAGGGTTCTTTGTCATTCACTATGCAATCTATGAAGTGATCCATCTCGTTCACTCTTTCCGTCTGCGGAATAGTTCCGAAGAAATACCAACCGCCAGCCTCATTTGGTCCCCCACTCATCCAGTATTTGCTGTCCTTCTTGGTCGTCAACACAGACAGGGACGAACCAGTTACTCCACCGATAATGAGGCCGCCCTCCTCTCCGTAGATCTCGATATGAGGCGACGGAACCGGACGTCTCAACCCATGAAGCATAACAAAGTTGGAAACAATGACACCTAAGCATCCATCGCCCATATCTAACAGAGTAAAAGTGTTATCTTCAGCTTCGATCTTCACTTTCTGACTCTGTGGAGCGTTTCTCCTCCACGGATGCCAAGGCAGATACCTTGCTTCACGTACGGATTCGGCAAGATGCTCTGTGTAGTCGTCCTCTGGCAAAAGGAGCCTGTATGGAATCGAGACGGTTGCGAGTCCAACAACCCTTTTGGCTGATCCCAGCAGATAGGTGATCGGGGCTATGGAGTAGACTCCCAAGTCAAAAAGGGGTCCTCCCGCTTCCTTGCTGAAGAAAGTTTCAGCTCCCCAGTTGGGTGCATCTCTCCCAAAACCTGAACTGAACCACAATGGCCTTCCTATTGTCCCCTCTTTGATGACGTTGCGTGCAGTCTTATACACTGGAATGAGCGGGGTATCAGGCCTGACCTGACCCTTAACTTTGGATTTCCTTGTCTCCTCAACAACAGCATTGGCGTCGTTCATGTTTGTAGCCAAAGGCTTCTGGACGAAGAAGTGTTTTCCAGCTTTTGCAGATTCTATAGCCAAAGGTCCATGGCTGCTCATTCCGGTCGCTATGACAACAGCATCAATGTCCGCCTTTTCTAGCATCGTGTGAAAGTCTGTATAGTACTCCTCCGCATGCCACAGTTCCTTGGTCAGCCGAGCCCTTTCAGCTATGAGATCACATGTACACGCTATCCTAGCTCTCTCGTTTCTAGCTAAGTCGGGCAGATGCAGCACATTGGCGATCTCCCCGCATCCTGCGACGCCAAACTTCACAATCTTTCCCGATGTCATATCCCTTGCACGCCTTCTGGTTCGGTTTGTCGTGTTTAGGACATGGGGCATTTAAGCCTTTTGCGACCAAAGTCTTGACGCAGTTACTGCTCTGCACAAAGGCTTGTCAAATCATATCCGAACATCGTATTAAAGATTGAACCATCTAGCACGCGCGTCTGCCAGATAGACGTCAGCAACATCGAATGTATGAAAACATTGAAGTGTTCCAGGTATAGGCTCTGCACCGAAGGCAGTACTGAAACTCCAAGAAGTTGCCATCCAACCTGTGTTTGTCACCGATACTGCTTAGCGCGTGCTTTGAAACTTCAGTAGCTGGTCTACAAGCCATCTGACTACTTAGATGACTTGATCCCTCAGACGTAGCAATGAAGAAACCTAGCTAGGTAGGTACTGCTTTCTGTTTGTTCATTTGTTACATACAAATCCTAATCTTCCTGACAATCGTGGATATTATTCAGAATGGAGGTGATAATATGGCTAGAGTAGCGCGAGAAATGGTGGAGAAAGCTGGTATCAATGTTGATCAGCTCGTTGCGTTGTTGGTCAAGAATGCTGCAGCTGAGCTAACAACTTACTACTACTATACTATTCTTCGATGTAACCTAATAGGACTAGAGGGAGAAGGAATCAAGGAGATCGCAGAGACCGCTCGTATTGAAGACCGTAACCACTTTGAGGCTCTTGTTCCCCGCATATACGAGTTAGGAGGCAAGCTCCCCGAAGACATGAAGGCTTTTCATGACATCTCGGCTTGTCCGCCCGCCAGACTGCCTAAGGATCCAACCGACATAAAGGCAATGTTAACTGTTCTTGTAGAAGCAGAGAGATGTGCAGTAAGAGGATATACCCACATCTGTAATCTGACCGCTGGCAAAGACCATCGAACCTACGATCTGTCTCAAGCAATTCTAAATGAAGAAATTGAGCATGAGTCGTGGTTCTCCGAATTCCTAGGTGAGGGACCATCCGGCCACTTCATGCGTAGAGGCGAGACTTCACCCTTCGTCTCCAAATTCCTCAGGTAAGCCTTTTCTCCCCCTTTCCCCTTTTTTTGCAATCTCACAAATATCGTACATGGCTTATGTGATGCATGATGAGCGAGGAAATAATCTGGCTTGGCTCGGTAGCCAGTCTAGCTGCAGGCTTAGCTACGGGTGCTGGAGCTTTGCCCGTACTATTCACTAAAAAGATTTCAGACAAGTTGTTAGATGTCATGCTCGGATTTTCGGCAGGAGTTATGTTGGCTGCCACTGCATTTAGTTTGATAGTTCCAGCCATCGATCTAAGCAGTCCATGGATTGCCGCCATCGGGATTATTCTAGGAGCTGTCGTATTGCATTTGATTGACCGCTTCATTCCTCACTTTCACCCAGCATTAGGGCCTGAAGGGCCTCCTTCAAGGTTAGCACGAGTCTGGCTGCTTGTCCTCGCCATAACTATCCACAACTTCCCCGAAGGGTTAGCGGTGGGAGTCAGCTTCGGCAGCGGAGATGTGGCAGCAGGGTTTGTTATTGCCATGGCTATAGGACTTCAGAACATGCCTGAAGGTCTTGCAGTTGCATTACCTTTGTTACGGGAAGGATACAGCAGAAGTAGATCCCTGTGGTACGGGACATTGACGGGGTTGGTTGAGCCTGTTGGGGGTCTGCTGGGTGTTGCACTGGTCACCATTTTCCATCCGATTCTGCCTTGGGCACTTGCATTTGCTTCAGGCGCCATGCTTTTCGTCGTGAGCGATGAGCTGATACCTGAAAGCCACAGAAAAGGGTTTGAGAAGGAGGCAACCTTCGGTTTTATGGGCGGATTTGTCATCATGATGTTGTTGGACTCCTTATTCACTTGAACTCCCCTCTTGCTAGACTTGGAGGGATCAGGTGTATGAGACAGTTCACTGAGGACGAGCTTGCCCAATACAATGGGAAAAACGGAAATCCGGTCTACGTAGTGTACAAGGGAAAGGTGTACGACGTATCAGCTAGTTTCCTTTGGAAAGATGGGACCCACCAAGTTCTTCACACCGCTGGCGTAGACTTGACGGATGCCTTAAAGCAAGCCCCACACGGAGGAGAGGTCCTCGAGAAGTTTCCCGTTGTTGGGATTCTGCACTGAACCTCTTGGGGTACGTCAAAGGTCAGATGCTGAAGCCCAATCACAGGTTTGAGCATCTAGACGTAGCCTGTCGGGGTTAGGCTCGTGGGGCGAGCTAGCTAATGATCATTCTAGCTAGCTAGGAAGCGAAAGTGAAGAACAGGAACTGTATGTCCGAAACAGTGGCTATATGGATTTTTGGTTCTTAAGCTTAATATACGCTCTGCAGATAACTGCACCAACATCGCAGATTGAGGACCGAGGACAATGAAGCAACAACAGATATTCCAAGTCGACCTAACGAAGATCGATGGTGTCGGAGACTTTCCCTGTCCATCCTGCGGGCAGATTATATCTCCCGATGACGAATCAGGAGCCACATACGAGATCGTAGATGTGAAGATGAAAAACGACCAACTGGACAAGCTAGTCATAGTCTGCAACAAGTGCAAAAGCCTGATCCACATAAGAGGTTTCGAGACTTTGGAACAATACGAAGACCGCTAGGCATCTTTCTCCTCGAATCTGCACGTGATTGAAGAGCAACATTTTTCTGCTAGAGACGTTTTCTCCTATCAGGAGATCGAACTGAGCATAAGTGGCATATACACAGCGACCATTGGCAGTTTTCCCCTAGAGGATTCCATCCAGAACAGGAAAAGATGCATAGGGGACCTGATATCTACTGGCATAGACTTCCCGAATTATCCACAGCTTACCGATATGGGAGCGCAATTTCTAGACGACCTCGTAGAGCATGACTGCGGCATCGCCAAGAAGAATGGCAGATATGAGCTGACAGCGAAGGAGATACGGGCACCCGACTCTCCTCCCGGCCTTGGGCAGTACAGTTGGACTGTGGAACACCTAAAGAGCAAGCGGATACTTCAGAGGATCAGACTGAAATCCTCGGCAACTGGACCCTTCACCCTAGCCTCCTACATAAAGACCAAGGATGGAACTTTCCCATTCAACGCGGCGATATCCGATATAGAGATTGTCAGGCAACTGGCAAGCATCCTATCTGAGAGCTGTGGAGCCTTCGCCGACAATTCATACGTGGTCTCGATCGACGAGCCGATCCTCAGCGTCGTTATAGGCAGAAGAATGCTCTTCAAGTACAGTGAACAGGATATAGTGGAGATCTACAACGGACTCAAAAGAAGCTGTGGAAACAGGCTTGTTGCGACACACATCTGCGGGAAGCTAACGCCCCTCCTAGCTGAGATTCTACTGAAAACTGAGTTGAACATCCTAAGCCACGAGTTCCATGACTCGCCTAAGAACTTCGATGTCTACGGCTCAAGGGAAGTGGAAGATAGCGGAAAGACGATGTCGATTGGCTGCGTATCGAGTAAGAACCCAAGAATAGAGACCGTTGAAGAGATTCAGGATGTAATGGAGAGATCAAAGAAGTACGGCGAGGATTTGATCTTTTCGCCCGACTGTGGTTTCAAACCGTTGAGAGTGAACTCTGGAGAGCAAGGATACAAGATAGCCATGGCAAAGCTACGAAACCTAGTCGAGGCAGCAACGAAGTTCAGATCAGAACACGCTTGAATGCTGTAATGGTCTGCTCGGCAACCAGCCCATTTCTTGTAGGCACGTGACCAAGATGAAAATGGAGGTTGCCGCATCCACTAGCGCGCCCCTCAAGCCTGAAAGGAGTGGAAATGCCGGTCCTAGAGATATTCGGAAATGGAGGAACTTAGATCTCCTAAGTTTGCCTACTGCCGGTTAGTGGCACAACTATGGCACACGCTAGATGGGGATTGCCGCCTGTCTGGGAAGCTGTTCTTAGGAACGTTTTCACTCATGAAAACAGTGCCCCCTAGGCGTTTTTTTCCAGAGTTGCGTTCTCTCTTGAGCCATGAATTCATGAATGATTTCTACTGTCAAATTCAATACCCCTCTCCCCCTCTATCAATGGCAACATCCTTGGTAACTGGTTTTGGTAACACCATAGGTGTTGATTCTTAGCATCTGTACGGCTTCTTTAGGTGTTTTTTTTGCCGTTTTAGGTGTACTTGAAATGAAGTTGCTTTCGCTGTAATTTTCTTTCAAATGCCCTATCCAAAATGCTCGGGGTTGGTTCTTCTATCTCTTTTGCTGTTTCCTCCTGTAATTCTGTTAGTGCTTCCACCTTTTCCTGAAGGGAGTCCACATATACAGCAATGTGGCGTTGTTCTTGTATTGTAGGTGATAGAACTGGCATCTGTCGGAACCATTTCATATTTGTACGAGGCATCTTCGTGCCTGCTGAGTGGGCACCAGCCTCGTTGTAGATCTCGGTGAGAGCAGCCAAGTCGTCTGGTGTTGCCCGTCTTATGCTCAGCATGTTCACACGCTCGCAGATTGCATCAATCTAGCATCCGAAGCAATCAGACCACACATTCTGCTTTGGGATTATCCCATATGTGTGCAGCTACCGCCTCTCGCAGAGCCATCGGTCAACCAGAAGAAGCCCTTTCCCAGATCACAACAGACTGATGATGCGACCGTACCTGCTTATGCTGAGCTGTGGTTCTCCGCGGAAAGAAGTGACGTAGCCGCCCTCGATCCTCACCTTGTCGCCCACATCAACCTGTCTGACCTGATCACTCCAGAGAACGAGCTTCATCGTCCCAGTCTCGTCACCTATCGCTGCCTCAGCCAACCTATACATTTCACCGGTTCTGCCTGACCGGACTGTTCGAACCTCGGACTTCTCGAGAACCTTCGCCTCAACCTCCACGGACCTCATACCTTCTCTTAGCTCTTTGATTTTATCCCTAACATAAGGTTCGTCCGACGGCATCACCTTCTCATAGAACCGGCCCCTCCAGTCTGACTCACCTTCCTTTGTCCAGCCCATCTGCACGAACCCCAACTTCTCATAGAAGTGCTTGGTCTTCACATTCCATTCGGGCGTGCCTAACGTCCATATCTTCGCGTCCGGATACATGGCAAAGACCTGTTCGAACGCTCTAGTGGCTATCCCCCTGTTGTGATATTCTGGGTCAACGAAGATCCTTTCCAATTCATAGTGACTGGGTCTCCTCCGGCTGGTAATCAACCCGCCTACGATCCTCCCTCCAAAAATCGCCTTATAGTAATGGCAGACCTTCATCATGCGGGCCTGGAATTCAGGAGAGTCATACCCCGGAGGTCCCCCTTCACCAGAGGTGTCATTCTCTCCTTTCGGCGCCCCAACATTGATGTCACTATGGAAAGCCCTCTTCGATATCTCAGCAAGCGTTTCAGCGTCCTCACTTACTGCCCGTTCGAGCCGAACCTGTACAACCTCTGTCACACCTTGTCACCCCATCTCTCGATAAAACCGACTATTGAGTCATAGCCTATGCAAGACAAGATGGGACCTTCTCTAGGAACGCTAATTTGAGCTCATGCACAAGCTCTCCAGTGAACGATGCTCTCAATGCAAGAGTGTTAGTATATCCCTCTAGTACATGCAACACAAAATCAGTTATCGGAAAGAAACCATTCAGACGCTGATACCAATATGCAAATTCTTCAGCATAGTCTCTTGTCATTTCACATCCTTATAGACATAGCCCCGATTAGGCATATTAAGCACTAAAAAGGGGAGGTTGACTTGCTGAGTGAGAATCCGGCAGGATGGTCTGAAATGGTTATTCCTTCTGAAGATAGCGCACCCTGATCGGATCCTCTCCCCTTTGCGAAATATATAATATCGGTCTTATGTTAAGATGATGCGGGTAACGGTTGAAGGAGGAAGAAGAGTGCTGTTCGTAAGGCGGGGCTATCTGCTGCTTTTCGCAGGGATCTTGATAGGGTTCATAGCGTTCTCAGCAGTTTCCTTCCTCTACACCGGCGTGAGACCACAAGGTGGTACTGGAGGGATGCCGACCGAGATCGAGTTTGAGTTTCTCTACACGAGCGAAAAACAGGGCTGGATCGAAGAGGTAACCCCTCAATTCGAGGAATGGTTTTGGGAGAACTTTGGGATATCTGTCAATGTTAGGCTCGTCGTAACGGGAACCCATGATACCGTGAATCGCATACTCGACGGAAGTGAAAGACCAGCAGTTTGGAGCCCCGCTTCCAGCATTTGGATTTCCTACATGAACACAAAGTGGCGTAGCATAACCGGTAGCGACTATGACATTGCTGTAGATTGGACTCCCCTCGTCCTATCTCCTGTAGTCTTGGCTTCATGGGGATCACACATAGAAGAGCGGGGTGTCACTGGCTTTATGGACCTGTACCGATTGGCGAAGGAAGGGGTTGACTTCAGATACGGTCATCCTGACCCACTTCTAAGCAATGGAGGGACGATGACTGTTGTCTTAGAGTTTGCTGAAGCCGCCGGTAAAAGACCTGAAGATCTTACGATTGAAGACTTGAAGAACGAGACAGTCATCGAGATAGTCAGAACTATCGAGTCTAGGGCTATATACTATGGGAAAAGCACAGGCTTCTTTGGCGCATGGGCTGCCGAGAATGGACCAGACGCAATACAATTCTTCGGGATATACGAAAATGTTGTTCTTGATAACTCACTGAAAGCACTCAAAAAGTGGAACGACCCGCTTGTTGCGATATACCCCGAAAAGGGAACTCTTATCGCCGATCACCCATTCGTTCTCCTGAACGGGACCTGGGTAGATCATTGGCAGAAGTTTGCGGCTGTGCAGTATCTCTTCTTCCTCCTGAAACCCGGAAACCAAGAACTAGCTGAAAAGCACGGCTTCAGACCTGCAAGCTCTAGCGTGCCCTTGGATCAAACCTTGTTCAATCTTTCGAATGGCGTTCAATA
>Ga0224501_10005282_pt1 | contig 10193 bp, 14 predicted proteins | sample SF_Oct11_sed_USG_4_FD_169105 | JGI IMG/M metagenome (GOLD analysis project Ga0224501, IMG submission 169105) | Sediment microbial communities from San Francisco Bay, California, United States - SF_Oct11_sed_USGS_8_1 | ecosystem: Environmental > Aquatic > Marine > Sediment | place: USA...
AACACTGGGTCTCGACCCCCAGACTCGCCGTTCCATTTGGGAACACATCCAACGTCTGAATCAAGAGAAGAAAATCACGATCATTCTGACCACGCACTACACGGAAGAAGCAGACTATCTCTGCGGCCGCATTCTCATCATTGACTTCGGCAAAATCGTGGCGCTGGACACACCGGACAAGCTTAAAGCACAGTTAGAAGGAGATGTTGTGAGCCTAACTTTCAAAGCCCCTGAAACGATTTCAAAAGTGCGTCCCCTCTTTGAGAAAAAGAATTGGATACGTCGCATTCATCTTGTGTCCATCGATGACAATCAAACCACAGCAAGCAGGATGATGAATATGATGCAGGGAATGGCTGCTGGTTCAGGGATGATGGGTGGAACAAGCCCTGGAAGCACTGGTGGTAGCAAGATGCCTAAACACTTTGAGAAGATGCCGCCACAAGGTGCAATCAGCCAAAATAATTCCAGCAATCAACCTCCGGGTTCAAAGCGATTAAACTTGTTGGTTGATGATGGTGGACACCGAATCCCTAGCATCGTTAAACTAGTAGATGAAGCTGGAGTAGCTCTAGAATCAGTGGAGCTACACAAACCAACACTTGATGACGTCTTTATCTCAGTAACAGGACGAAATATCAGAGATCAACGAGGGAGCTTTATGGAGATGGTACGACGTCACCGAATAATGCGGCAAGCTCGAGGGCGACAGACCCATGGCTAATAATTTCATTCAAGAGGAGTCTGAAACATAATGGTTCAACCATTATCTGGTCAAGCAATTTACGTGGTCTTACTCCGAGAACTGAAACGCTACTGGCGGGCAAAAGCGCGTATTATCTCGTCTGTGGCTCAAAGCATTTTCTTCCTTGCAATATTCGGCTTGGGGCTAGGTGGGTTTATTGGTGGCGTCGGCAAAGTTAGCTACCTCTCTTATTTAGCACCAGGCATTATTGGCATGGGACTCCTCTTTGGCTCAGTGTTCTCTGGGGTTTCAGTTATTTTCGATCGCCAATTCGGCTTTATGAAAGAGATGCTAGTCGCACCCGTCAGCCGAACCAGCATTATCCTCGGCAAAATCCTCGGTGGTGCCGTGACTGCGTCGATTCAGGGCATAATATTAATGGCGGTCGCTGGAATCATGGGTGCCTTTACACCAACTCCAGCTTTGATCTTTGGAGCACTTGCAGCAATAGGCGTTATGCTACTCATCACGGCTGGCTTTGTGGGTCTAGGTGTGGCGATCGGGTCAACCCTTAACGATTTCCACGCATTCCAGCTATTGACTACCTTTGTGATATGGCCACTATTCATGTTGTCAGGCGTGTTCTTTCCTATAGATGCTGTGCCTTTGCCTCTTCAAGTCGCAATGTTATTTGATCCCATGTTTTATGGAGTCGAAATGCTGCGATGGTGTCTGTTAGGAGTTGGAACGCCGTTGCTTGGTCCGCTCGGGTGGCTGATAAGCTTAGGAGTGCTCGCAGGCTTCAACGCATTGATGATAAGTATCGGTACATATCTCTTCTCTCGCGCCCAAGTTTGAAAGCACCTAGCACGAGAAGAATCCAATGTGCATGCATGCTCTATGGAACATTACTGCGTTAATGTCTTAAACCTCTGCATAAACATTATTGAATTGGTGCGGAAAGCGAATCTAGTGACAGACGGTAACCTTCCTCTCACTCTATCACTTCTGAACCCCGCACCACCTCAAAATAAAAAGTTCTCCAAAACATGCATGCGCAGGATTTATCGTCCCAGAATTCTCATCGATCCTACTGATATTAATCGTGGTATAATCACTATCAGCCATCCTTCTCAAGAAAAAGAAGTTATTCTAGAGCCCGCGCGATTATAGAGATTTTTACGAAGACAACCAGCGATGACCATCACTTCTTTCTGACGCACTCCCCTGTAAAATGCATGCATATGCAAATTCAGACGAATTGTCTTATCCTACCTGCTACAGTGTCTAATTCACTCGGTTGACATATTTCACGGGGTCGACATGACTTCGCTTCCCCATAACTTGGAATAATATGCACATGAAGATGAAATACAATTTGACCAGCAGCTCTTTCGTTGTTTTGAACAATGCTGATTCCTTCAGCATTTACCCCTTTCTTGACCGCGTATGCTACTTTCTTCACAATCCTGAACAAGTGTGCAACTTCTTCTTCTGGAATTTCATAAATATTCTCATAATGGTTCCTAGGTATTACAAGCGTGTGGCCTTCGTTTATCGGTTTCATATCCAGAAAAGCGACTACGTCTTCATCTTCGTAAATGTAACTCGCAGGAGCTTCCTTTTTCGCTAGTCTACAAAACCTGCAATGCCCAGTCATGAAGCACCCTCTTTCGGCTACTCACTGAATGCCGCACGCATGCATTTCTACGAAAGAACCCTGTAGACTCTATCTCCTTCTCTAACTCTATGATCAACCTTCAAACCTATACTCTGCCCAGCTCCAGCACTCTCGATATTCTCGTGCTCAATCTGCATCGACTCTACGGTCTGCTCGAAATCTGATGTATCTCCTTGAATGAGTATTCTATCACCTACACGTAAAGTATCTTTCAGCTCCACAACAGCTACACTGATCTTTGCGAAATAGTGAGTGACAATGCCAATCTCTTTCAATTCTCTACTATTCGACAACTTCGAATTCCCCAATAATCTAAACATATGATTTCGCTTTAATGTTTTTCCAATTGCTCGCATGTATACACGACAAAAAAAGAAAAAATGATGAAATTTCCTTAAAAGAAATCCTTAACCTCCTTGACTTCGTGTTACTTCTCTATGTTGATTTCTGAACTGCCTCATGTTCATTGTTTGGACGCATGTTCCGTTTGTGACGTATTCTCCCGCCCTTTGTCTGTTTCGGTTTTGTGTTTGTATGCAATCGCAGCTGCAATCACAGTGCTGTGTCCCGAGTCTCTTTTGTTCTTGCATCCGAAGCATGTCACAGTTGCAGTCGCAGTCTTGGGTTTTCAATCGTTCTTGAGTCTGTGTTTGAAGCACATCGCCATTCTGATTTCCATTGACGTAGGCTTGTATAGGTGCAGCAAGAAAAGCGATGACAACGATACCTACTGCTAATCCTATTCCCGCCATCATTTTACCATTCATACTTTTTCACCTCCATTCTTTTGTTCACAAGAAAACCATGGTCACCGTGTGGTTTAGATGTTCGTTGTAACAAAGTGTTTCAAAGTTTGAAACAGCTTATAAGGAGTGTTTAGTCCTTAGATTTTGTGAGTGAAACATGCGTTCCAAAGCTTTGATTTTCTTTCTGGCAATCTCATTCATTCTCACCGTTCTTGGCTTTTTCTTTTTTGCAATTGAAGGTGGTTTTGGTGGAAGAGGGCACGGAATGGGTGAACAGATTCCACAGTCTTTCTGGCTTCTCTTGTTTATTGGGCCTCTCGTCGTCTTTTTGAGCCTATCAGCGTATGCTCTGGCTTTTCCAGAGCTCGGAGAAGGCAAACCTGGGATAGAGTCTTCTTCGACGCCAATGATTGAGAAAGGAGAATCTGCCCTTAATGCAGTTTTGCGAGTTTTAAATGAAGATGAGAGAAAAGTGATTGAAATTTTGGTTGCTGAAGGGGGAACAATGTTACAGAAGGATATTCGCTGGAAGACTGGTCTATCACGAGTGAAGACCCACAGAATACTTTTTAGGTTAGCCAAGAGAGGAATTGTCTCAGCTGAGAGACACTATAACACAAATAGAATTACACTAGCAGACTGGCTTACGAACAAGAAAGGGCTGGAAGATGACTGAAAATCCATCAAAAGAAACGTATCGTTTGGAAGGAATCGCCTTTGGGCTTGCAGACGGTTTGATTATGTGTCTGGGTCTTATAATAGGAGTTGCTGAAGTCACCTCTGACACTCGGTTTGTAATAATTACAGGAATAATCGGTGGCTTTGCCAATGCATTTGGAAACTCCATCGGATTCTTCATCTCCCAATCAGCAGAAAGAGCATTACAAATTCATGAAACGACGGACCACGGAGTAACAACAAGAATACATTCCAGAAGGGAAGTATTCACAAACAGCATCTTCTCTTTTACCTCAACCATCGCCGCTGTACTGGTTCTACTATTCCCATTCATAGTTCTCCAAATGAACCACGCCGTAATACTCACATTCGTAATCGGAACCGTAATGGCATTCATCCTAGGAAGCTACGTAGGCAAAACAAGCCATGAAAGCCCTTACAAGGAAGGACTAAGATACGCTCTACTCGCCATATTAGGAGCAATAATATCTCATTTCATAGCAGACTACATCCAAATCCTAATCTAGAAAGTCTTGTTAGAACAACATTTCCTTATTTCACAAGTCCCAATTTTCCTACTTCCCCAATGATTCCCAAATTGGCAACCACGCAGAAAACCCATTTTCCTTCGCTCCTTCTTAGATTAATGCCTTCTTTTTCCAGCATTACGCATGCAGGCCTTCATAGTCGCGCCCACCGATCACCCACACCAAAAATCTTATGAACACTTGCTGTTGATACAGTTGCTATTGGAGTGGAAAGTTTTTTGGTTTATTGCACTAAATGTGGTGCCAAAAACGAGGAAAATGCTAAACACTGCAGCAAGTGCGGAGCCAACCTAGAGGCCTCACGGGAGAAACGCTTGGAAAAACGTGTAGAGGAATGGGGCGAAGAATTCGGAAGACGCGCAGAAGAGTGGGGAGAACAGTTTGGAAAGCGTGCAGAACAGGAATGTTTTGGCCTCCCCCATGGCGGAGCAATCTTTGGGCTATTCATTGGCATAATAATAATACTTGCAGGAACTGTTTTTGTCCTACAGGAAATGGGCGTGATCGTGGAAGGCTTTGCCCTTCTTTGGCCATTCTTTGTAATAATTTTCGGAATATTATTCGTCGCTGGCGCTGTATACGCCTTAACCCGCAGATAAACACTCTATGCTTGTATGGAGGATCTTTGGGCGTTTCTCGGCGTCTATCAGATTACTCGACCATACTGGTCTTTCATCGAGCAGCCTTCATCGAGCAAGAACGAGGTAATTATCGCCTGCTGATCCGGCACCTCTCCTGAAAGACTTTGCCTAACGCCCGTTCTTAATTTAGAGAATTTTTTTATAAAAAAACGATGACGGAATCCTCTATAGAAACTATTGCATCAGACGTCAATAGAGAATTTCTAACTCTTAAAGTGGTAAGGGCACGGCGTAGCATAGACCAACTTCATTACGGACTTCTTCTCTCTCGCCCCATTACCCAGACCCACACCAGAAGCTGACTATAGTACTCTGCATGCATGCTTTTCGAGTGGTGTTACTCCGATTGTTTTGTGCTTTCTGGAGGGAGGGGAGTGGCAGTTGGTAGCTTTCTTTTTCTTCAGGTATACTGTTTATGCTAGCGTAGCCAAGAGAGAAGGGTACGCGCAAACATCCTCGATCTTCCAAGAAACGGGCCGCAACGAAAAGGAGCACGCTAAGTTGTTCTTCAGACATCTCAAAGGCGGACTAGTGGAAATCGCGACCGCTTATCCTGCTGGCGTCATTGGGTCAACAAAGGAAAACTTGAAGGCAGCAGCAGAAGGAGAGAAAATGGAATGGGGAACCATCTATCCTGACTTTGCTAAGGTTGCAGAGGAAGAGAGTTTCAAAGATGTAGCCAAAACCTTCCGTATGGTCGCTAAAGTTGAGAAATATCATGAACGCGGATATCGAAATTGGTTGCAAACATAGAGCAGGGTAGCGTCTTCAAAAAAGATTCACCTATCAAATGGAAATGCAGGAATTGCGGTTACGTTTATGAAAGTAGTGAAGCGCCTGAGAAATGCCCTGTCTGTGAGCACGCAAAAAGCTACTTCGAAGTTTGGTGCGAGAACTACTAAAGTTGCCTTTTTTCGATTCTGTTGGCACAATGATGATACGAAAATGAAATTGAAAGCGATAATCGCCAAGAATGCCCATCAAAGACTTTGGTTGACCTCGAACTGGAATAATTGAACAGAAACAAGCAGAAAAAACATTTCTGTAATGTTAACAAATAAGGGGTTGTGGGATTGTGTTGGATAGACTTGAAGAATTTAAGCGTTATCGTGAGCGTATGAATGCACGTATCCTTTCCAGTGGTAATCTTGGGATCAAACGGTTTTTCGCATTGGACAGCCGCGTATACGAGAAAGGGGCTTTAGATGTTAGAACTAAAGAACTTTTAGGCTTGGTTGCTTCCACAGTGTTGCGCTGCAATGATTGCATCACTTATCATGTCATCCGTTGTGTGCAAGAGGGTGTTTCTGACATGGAGTTTCTTGAAGCCTTAGACATTGCATTAATTGTCGGCGGATCAATTACGATTCCTCATATACGCAGAGCAGTAGATATACTTGACCAATGCAGAGAGAAGCAAAGAAAAGGCGAACCCGTTGATATTTAGGCAAAAGAAAACTGTATAAAACTCAAAAAAACTACAGAAGGAGAATGCATGAAGAAAAAAATGGAATCACTAGATTTCCTCGCAGAAAAAATAAGAGAGATTGCCAACAGCGAACTAGATAAGAATGCAAAACTTAAAGCCATCTGCAAATCGCTTAGGGACAACGTTCCTCATTATAATTGGGTCGGTTTCTATCTTGTGGACAAAACAAGACAAAATGAGCTCATACTTGGCCCGTTTGAAGGAGAACCCACAGAACACGAGAGAATACAGTTTGGCGAAGGTATATGTGGTCAGGCAGCACAACTCCAAAGAACATTTGTCGTACAGGATGTTTCAAAAGAAACAAACTATCTTTCATGCAGCTTAAACGTAAAATCTGAACTTGTCATGCCGATTTTCAAGAATGAAGAAATTGTCGGTGAACTCGACATAGATTCTCACACACTCTCAGCATTTACACACCAAGACAAGGTGTTTCTAGGGAAGATATGTAAAATAGTGTCTAAACTTCTTTGACGCTCCACAGATGCTCGAGTGGCATGCATGCTTTCGAGCTTGTATGGTTTCAACAGCAACCCTAGTACATGTCTCACATTTTACGATTTCAAAAAACGTGGAAGACTTCAAAGACGGAAATTAAGTTGAAATGTACACATTTGCATTGGATTTTGACAAACCGTAGCTTCTATGTATAGAGGGATTTTGTAACCTGTTATTTCTCTTTTAGTTCTGCTAGGTATTTTAAGGAGAAAGGTTTGATGATTGTTCCTCCTAGGCTGACAAGAAGGCAATCGTGATCTTCTATCACGTCTCTCCATTCTGTCATGTAATTTGTGAAGAAGTCAGAATATTCTGAGTAGTCTCTATGGAGAGAAACAATCACTCCATTCATTCCGAGTCCTTGAGAAAAAGCACACAGTACTATGTTAGGTCTTGCCATTGCTGATTTTCTTGCTCTTTCCGTTAGTTCAGGATCAAATTTTGTCTTGGTAAAAGTAATTGCCATAATCTTGAATCCCATTTTCATGAAGTCTGGTATTATAGTGAATTCTTGTATAATTCCATCCTTTACCATTTTGTTTCTCATTCGGGTTACAGTCGGCTGTGAGACTCCTAGAATACCTGCTAGCTCCCTATCACTTCTCTTGGAATCTTTTAAATATTCCATAAGAAGATTCCACATTCTCTTTTTCATTTACAACACCACCGAATAGTTTCTTTTCAATCTAAATTAGTTTTTCTGTTCCTACTTAAGAGCTTTCTACGTCATATATAAAAATGTTTATAAACTTCAAATCGCGCGACAAGTTGAAGAAATTCTGGGAATGCGTGTTAGGCTTAAAAAAATAAGCCGGTAGAGAGAAAGGAGAATTCACTTTATTCACGCATTCCCTTCATCTCAGTTACAACAGAAAATTGCACACTATTTAAGTTTTATGTAATTTGTCTTATTTGATGCCAAAATATTAAGACACAGCTTTGAATGCTAAGATAAACATTCGACATAAGTATCATTTGATTCCAAGGAAAATAGGTGCAGTATTATTTGCTGACGGACAGGTTTCTCACACACAACGTTAAGTCCCTAATTAGTTGTGTTATCACTTTTTCCATAGTTCCCACGTGCATACACGTATTTTCTAAGACTGGTTTTTCTTACAAAATTTTATTAATTCTTTCCAGCAAAAGTGGGAGGACATCGTAGTTACCCTTATTTTTCATTTTTCTGCCACAGGATCGATCACTAAATTGGTTCTGCCGATGGAGAAACTCTAGAGGTCTGCTAGTATTCCACTATTTTGGGAAGTTCACACAAATTTAAAACTGCATGGGGCCTTACCATAACCACAGGGATGGCACATGCCTGAAGTCCTGATCATCTATTATTCAAGGTCCGGCAATACAAAGGAAATGGCTGAGTCAATAGCCAAGGGTGTGAAGAAAGTTAAGCGTATGCAAGTGAAGGTGAAGAATGTACAAGAAGCTAGAGTTGAGGAGTTACTTGATGTTGACGGCGTAGTTTTTGGGTCTCCAACATACTATGGGTCGATGGCTTCCGAGATTAAGAAGTTCATAGATGACAGCGTCAGATTCCATGGAAAACTGGAGGGAAAAGTTGGTGGAGCTTTTTCCTCGTCAGCCAACATAGCTGGTGGCAATGAGACGACAATAATGGATATTTTGAAATCCCTGTTGATCCATGGTATGATAATTCAGGGATCGTCGAAGGGAGATCATTATGGACCTGTTTCTATAGAGAAACCAGATGAGAGAAGCAAAAGCTCGTGTATAGAGTATGGGGAAAGAATAGCTAAACTCGTTTTAAGAACTCAGTCAGTTTCACAACACGCGCGACAACACGTGCCATGAAGGAAAACTGAAGCATGTTAGTTGACACACACGCACACCTTCAATGGTCAAGGTTTGACAAAGACAGGGAAAAAGTGATAAGCCGCGCAAGAAAAGCCGGCGTAGAACACATAGTAAATATCGGATTCGACATTGAAAGCAGCAGAAAAGCCATCGAACTAGCTGAAAAATACAATGGGCTTTATGCTACAGTAGGAATTCACCCTCACAACGCCGATCAGCTGAACCAAAATGTCTTAGATGAATTGAGGAAACTATCTGAAAACCCGAGGGTTGTAGCCATCGGCGAGATCGGACTAGACTACTACCGAAATCTATCTCCTAGAGAAACCCAGAAGAAAGCCTTCGAAGCTCAACTATTTCTAGCCGAAATGCTGAAGTTGCCGGTTGTAATCCACACCAGAGAAGCACATGCGGACACTCTCAAAATGCTTTCAAAATTTGAAGGAAAAACCGAGAGCATAATGCACTGCTTCTCAGGGAATAGAGAAATGGCTGAACAATGTATCAAGTCAAACTTCTACATATCCTTCGCAGGACCCGTCACCTTCCCCAACTCCCATGAATTACGTAAAATTGCTAAACGCACCGATTTGAACAAGATACTACTAGAAACCGACAGCCCCTGGCTTGCCCCTCAAAAAAAGCGAGGAAAACGAAATGAACCAGCCTTCCTTCTCTTCATAGCTAAAAAAATTGCAGAGCTTAAAGGAATCACAGTGGATGAACTGGCCAAAGCAACTACAGAAAACGCTAAAGAAGTCTTTCAACTACCTTCGTGCACGCTTCAACACGTGCATTCGACATAGGAGAAGGAGTTTGCGAGGAGCATCTCCAGATTCCTCCGTTGAACACCTGCTTTTAGGCAACACTGTTGATAGCTGCAATATCTGCATTTTGTGGAGTGAAAAAACCATAAAAGAGTCTTCTGTACGCGTCACTGTCTAGAGTCATTTTGACAAGAACTGGGGAAGAGGTGAATTTCAGATTTCCATGTTTTCCTCTGCTTCTGACCCCAATTCTTGTGCGTACTCTATCTTATTTCTGGTTGATTCCTAGATAAGAACCAACTCTTTTATGCGTCAGACATACTGAGTTAGATTTATATTGACGCCAGATAACTGAACAAGAACTAGGTCGTGTGAGTTATGGTTAGAGACGAGAGAGTAGCCATTTGCAATGGAGGTATATTTCGCCCTGATCTTTGGCATGGGGAGAATGTAGAAGAAGGTGTGGCCATTGCTTATCAAGATTTGCTTAAGAATGTGCCTAACTTAACGGCGGATGACATAGATGCACTGTGTATGAGCTATTTTAGCGACCACTTGAATGGGCAGCTGTGTATGGGATGGATAGTGCAAGATTATCTGGGCCTACATAATAAGCCAGGTTAC
>Ga0224501_10005283_pt1 | contig 10192 bp, 9 predicted proteins | sample SF_Oct11_sed_USG_4_FD_169105 | JGI IMG/M metagenome (GOLD analysis project Ga0224501, IMG submission 169105) | Sediment microbial communities from San Francisco Bay, California, United States - SF_Oct11_sed_USGS_8_1 | ecosystem: Environmental > Aquatic > Marine > Sediment | place: USA...
TAGTGAGTTACTCTTAGTCTTAGTCTTACTCTTAGTCTTACTCTAGTCTTAGTCTTAGAAGTTAGAGTTAGACCTAGTTCTCTAAGTCTAACTTAGATTCTAACTTAGAAGTTAGACTTCGAGTTAGAGAACTAGAGAACTAACTATGGTGAGTGAATTACTCAACTTCTCAAGCCAAGCCCAAGGCAAGAGATTGGACTTAGAGTCTAGACTAATCTCTTAGAGTCTCAGTCTAATCTCTTGCCTTGGGCTTGGCTTGAGTTGAGAAGTTGAGTAATTCACTCACCAATGACCATGATATATGGACTATCACTATCATGACTATGACTATGGTCCATAGTGATAGTCCATATATCATATGTCTGTGTTGTGTACTGTATTGTATATTGTACTTGTATTTGTAATTCGTAATAATTGTTAGTGTAAATAACCTGTAACTGTAAGTTCTGTGAGTGTTACTGACTCTAAGTCTAACTCAGAGTCAGAGCCTAACTGTTAATGTAAGTTTAATGTAAATGTAAGTACTATGTTACATACTACGTAGTAACTAACTAACTTAAGTGAGTTACTTTAAGCTGATAGTTACATCTTGACATAAGTTCACGTCATGTGTCAATCGTCATACATACTCATACTGACAGTGACTCATACTCATACTATTCATACTCATAGTCATACTCAAACACTCTGTCAATTGAGGACATTACTTGGTTACTAGTAGTAGTACTACCTTGTACTTGTACTTGTAGTTGTAGCTGTATAGTACTATCACTTCACTCACTGACTCAGTTCACTGTTCTGTACCAGTCCAGTACACACAATATTACAATGACTATCTATTATCTATCATGGTCATTATAATTATTGTGTTATCTACTTAATGTTATTACAACTACATGATTCCTTACGCAGAAAAGAATTTGTAAAGAAAAGAAAGTGACAAGTGGACTGCAAAGGGTTCCAACTGCGCGTGTTGCAATTCCAAGACCGGTGTTACTGCTAGACGAAACTGACAAAAATGGCCATACATTTTAAGTTATAACAAAATTGGTATAAGTAGTAATAACAGTATTCTGTAGCGACTTCCTACAACATTTTGACACTGACAGGGATTGTTGATTGACGATCTCATTTGTACCACTGGATGTTCTTGAGAATGTTCTGTACACTGTACTGTACAAGTGACCATATATCAGATATCAAACCCGCTGCTTTCCTGTTATGATCAGTCGTTCTTTCAGAAACACTACCTTCTCTGATGCAGAAAACATTAGCCATTTTCTTGCAACTCAACGCCATCTCCGATTAAAAAGGCACACACTAACAAGACACCATCTATTCTTGCAGAAACTGCGATGATAACGCTTTTGTTGAGCCTTCCCCCAAAATGAGCAGGAAATCAACCAGACTTTTGAAACGGATCAGTTCCACCACAAGTTTTGACATGAATGTGCTAGCTGCTACCATGAGAGCGGTAAGTGCACTTGGGTTCTATAGTGTGCACACAATAAATTTATCCCATATTTGATCACGCAATTCATTCTAGTTGTGCTAATAATTGCAGTAAATGGAAAACTATAAATGGGTTTGTGAACAAGAAGTAGGCCTAAGCATGAAGTTAGAGAGGCTAACTCCATGGGCCTAAGTGCCAATATGGGAACCGATTGAACTACATCCTGTGTGCCAATATGTTTCCGTAGCTTGTGATCAGCAGGTTCAGTCTCAGTGCTGGCGGAATGTTTTTCTGGTATGGGCCTTTAGCAAACCCATCCCTCCGACTTGCTAGCTTGGGTTGGGATCACCACGGTAAAATAATGAAGGTTTCAACTGGCGGATGAAGGTCAAGATCACTCCATGCTTGTTGAAGATCCACCTCTCCCTTCTCGAGAAGAGTAGCCGAGTTTTGGGCGAGTGATGTGTAAACTGACTTAGGTCGGCTGACCCTCAACCCCGAGTGATGATACTGTCTCACACGTCGTGCTCCATGCTCAGCCGTAATTGGCGAAAACACAAGTATCAAACCTGACAGCTTTGTCATACGTAAGAAGAGAAGCAGCACATTTAGCCCAATCTACTAACATGACACCTTAGGATTTTTGAATTTGTTTGTGAATCAAATTTGTCGTAGAATTGTCATCCTGGATATATCATAGTGACTATACTTCTACTTTTGCGGGCAACGCGTATTCTTTGAATTGAGCAATTGTTGGATAGACAAGGTTGCCAGACCCCGAGCCCTATAGAGAACTCTGGCCAGACTATAAATAATGGAATATTTAGCTTGAGTGATGATTGACCGGGAAAGACGTAGTCTAAATGAGCCCATGTCATGAAAGACCAGAAAGTCCTCCACAGAAAATTAGGTTACCCCAAGATGCATATCAGTATGATGCAACATATGTATTATAGCCAGATTAGTGCTTACATGCCCAGCAATTCAGGGGTTTCTCATATTTCGAATGTGATAAATTGGATGGTGTGACCTCCCTCTGTATATGGTGTGATTTATCTTCTCAATCCCACTGTGTCACAACTTTCACAGTGGTCATGAGTCAGCATGAGTCACTCAATTTGAGGTGTCAATCTGTATGACATTCCAAATCCACAATACTTCATGGTTTAATCAACGAGGAAGTACCAGGTCCCGTCTTCCATGACTGGTGCACTGGGCAGGCCGTAATGGTAAATGCCAAAAGCGGATAAGTGGCCCATCTTCAGCGCCAAAACAACAACCCACATAATAAATTTGAGTTGCCAACATTACTGGTCTGAATCCATTGACTGGCTAATTGCGCTCAACCTTTCATCAATTATGTTGTGGCTCACCATTCTAGCATGTCATTGGACGCTTGATAGCGATAGCGTCATAACCAGGGGAATTGTAAAACCAGTGTATATCCTCGCATTGATTTGAGAATGATGCGTGGACATAGTTGCTGCTCTGTGGAGACTTTTACTGGTAGTGATTCTGAAACGCAATCGATTTGGCTACGAAAGGCATTCAGTATGGATAGTCTGAGCAGCGCTAGTGATGGTTTCTTCACATTGTTGGCGATTTCAATATTGGTAGGTTATTTTTATACGGATTGGTTACGGACAGATCTTATCAGATTCCGAGCTCATTGCGTATGATCATAAAAGAGGCAAATATCATGTGTCCAAGAAAATCATTTCGCTAATCTTACCAGATTTTGCATGAATTGCATCATCATTGATCATTGGTTGTTTGAGAATTGAAACTTATCAATATAAGTTTAGAGATGATGCAAGTTTTTCCAATAGACCATATAATACAAGCGTAGCCTCCAAGAGGACTTTCCATTGAGAGCCAAGACAATGAAAAGATGACCAAATCTGTCTTTGGACTGTGAGTGATCATATAAATGTAGTTGCACTATGGTTTGGGACATAAACTTGTGTGTTGTTCTAATGAACCGCTGCATTCACTTTAGTCTACTTGAGGTTCGTGAGAGTTGTTGCATTCCATAAACCATGGCTTTCATTCGGTTTATTGCGTCTCGTGCATCTCTGCGTGTTCTGGTAGGTTATAAAAATGTACAGGCATAAGTTTTGATAGTAATTGGTTGCTATGAGACAAGGGAATGTCTTCGTGACTTTATCAAATGAATTTCCTCTATGATTCACCTGTCTGAGCTCACTTGCATTGATCAGCATCTCCATAGATTTCTCAAGCCCCCCAAGCAGACTGATGTCTGTACTTAAATGTAACTTTTTTCTTAGTTTTTCATAATACACTGTAATGTATTATGTTTTATCATGTTAAATTTGTTATGTGACCATCCGGTAGTTTTTTACAGGCTGGTCTGTCATCTAGGGCGGTTGCTGGTATTGGACACATGTATTTTGTGTCAACTAAATTGTGCATTTTCTTCTACTATTCACTCCACATTTGTCTTTATTTCCTGCAGAGAAAGAGAAAGCGGAAGGAGGTAGATGAGGATGTGGTCAGTGTGCAGAGTCTGAACATTGTTCCAGACGGATCCGCCACTGCTACGCACGAGGGAAAGAAAAAGCGATCCTTGGTCAAGATGTCATCTCTGGTCAACATGCTTTCACCTGCCACATCTAAAATCAGCAAACGATTCGAGGTAAATTTTCAGCTTTTCCGTCAGCTAAGCTTTTTGCCTAGTTGCCCTATTTCTTTGCTGCCTGTGTCAACTATTTTTTTGTCAACCGGCATTTTGCCATATTTTCCGAGATCACCCCATTTTAGTTGGCAATGTCTGCATAACCTGCATATACAAGACTCAATCAAGACTTGGCACTGTCTCCAGAGAGTACTGAGAATCGTGGTCATTTCAGCCTGCTGGTCCATTGAGCTTAGTTCTGTTTTACCTCTTCATCTGGATAATAGCTTATGGAATATCCACGGGTAGTTATAGATTGGACAACCCTACTTGTTGGTGACTCTTTATATTAATGACTAGTGGTCAGTAAGGATGACTGTTCTTGCCGTTGTATAAAAACCTGCCTGTTGATTGGCAGCTTAGGCTGACACAGGTCACCATTGCCAATGTAAACAACACATGGGTATCATTCTACATCTGCTCAGCGTGCTGATAGGCTGTTATCTCTCATCCTGGTGCCTTGTCCTCCCAATCATGGTATCACCAGAGATGGTTAGCATGGTCAGGATCAGCCTGTTCCGTAGTAGAGAGCTGAGAATTATCTGTGGAGGTGATAGAGAAAGTAGGCAACAGTCACCAGTCAAGGTAAGGCTGTATTGTCGTTGATAGCTTGTTAGTCGCTATCTCATTGGAAATTGCGGGCACTCAACATCAGTTTCTCTCTTTTCCTTCAGAGATCGTTTAGCTTCAAGTCTCCGGGAGTCATGAGCACAGGCACGTCAAGCAGTGGTGGTCGTTCTATAACGCCATACAAAAAACCAAAGCCGGCAAGCACGGATCGCAGATGCAGCGTATTCTGGAGCGAGACAGTTGATGAGAAAACCCGAGCCGCCATGAACCCTCAGGAGATCAAGCGACAAGAGGTGCGTCTTCTTGTCTGTGGCTAGCTCATCTGCTAGACAGTTGAGGTGCCGATGTTATGTGCGGCTCACTCGTATGGCTGCCCTGGCCCTTACTACAGTGGGGTGTGTGCGGTGTACCTTAACTATCAGTTACAATTAATACTTAGTTGTTGTCATGTGAATTGCCCAGGGGTCTTGGGAAAACCTCCATCATGTCACCATGGGGCCATGGCAAATCATTTGTTTTTGTTTCAGGCAATTTTTGAGTTGGTGCAGGGCGAGCGGGAGCTTATTGATGACTTGACCATGGTTAACAAGCTGTACCATAACTCAATGAGGAAGTTACAGCTCCTTACCGATGAGGAGCTGGACAGTATCTTCGGCATCGTTGAGCGACTTGTTCCCTTTCATGAAAGTAAGTCTACAAACGGTTTCCAATCACGCGGTGATTTCAGCGATCACGCATCGGTGTATTCTGCGTTCACTGATCTTTGTTCATTTGTCAAGGTTCAAAACATATCCAGTTCTAGATGAACCCACTTACCCCACGGAAATGTTTACAAGTAAGCGCACAGCAACCACATCACAGGGGTTCAGTTTTTACAATCAGAGAGATAATTGCTCATAACCTAATCTGTGGAATGTCCAAAATAGGAATGAACTCTGATTTTACTTGTTAACAATATAGCTATGCACCTTGAGCAGTGCATCAGGCGGACTTTAGTTGGCTAGTGCGGATAAATAGTTGAGTGTTCTAGTATTACACACCGGTACTGCAGATATTCATGTAGATACGGAGGTGACGGGAAAGTTCTATGCATATTATCAGCAGTTATGAGTAATTCGGACATGGCACATCCTTTTGCATTAGCTGATCCAATCAAGGCCATCTCACTGGTCTCTAAGCAGAGAGGTCATCATCACCAAAAGCTGCAGTCCTAACACATAAGCTTGGGATTTTGTCCTGATTGTAGTTCTTTCTGTATTTAGCTGATTGGACCCATTTTTTGTAAATCTTCAGAACTAATTCCTGAGTTGCTTTTATCGGATCAAGATGAGGCTTTGTTAGTATATGTGAATGGGGGAAAAAATACATCGATTGTTCCCGTAAAAGAATGAATAGTTATCCTGTTGCGATACACACTTCACCCAGATCATGAGTACAATAATGCCTCTGTAGCACCACTAATTGTCCTGTCTATTTTACAGAACTGTTGGATGCGTTGTTGGCTTTGCGGAAGCCAGATGGCACTATTGAAGAAATTGGTTCCAGCCTTCTGGAATGGGTAGGTGTCTCAGGGTCCCAGTTCGTTCACCACCAATATTCATTCGCATAGAACCAATACAATCTCTTCACTTTTGGATACTTATTCGTACCTGGCCATAGTTGATGTCAGAGCGTGTATTTTTCAGGTGCCCCATCTGTCTCATTACAAGACGTATTGTGCCAATCAAGTATTTGCCAAAGGCCTGCTGGATTACAAGAAACATGATCGCAAGGTGGAGGACTTCCTTCTTCGCTGCCAGGAGTCTGGTTTCAGTAGGAAACTCGACCTATGGAACTTTCTGGATAAACCGCGCAGCCGTCTGGTGAAGTATCCACTGCTGTTGAAACAAGTACACAAGTACACCGAGGAGTCCCACAATGACAAGACACAACTGCTTTTAGTGGTGAGTAATGGCAAAACAAATGCAGATAATGATTTCATCCATGGCGTTGGATGATTGAATGGTTCAAACAAAATCTTGATTTTGGGAGCACAAACAACAGTCTCGCTCTGGTGATTATTCATATAGTTACCTGACATGAGGTCATTAGGCGAAGTTGCCCTGTGCTATACCATTGTACCCGACTGTTTTCCCGCGCGTTCTACTCCTACTATAGAGACATTTCAGCAATGTTCTATTATTATAGTTTGTATTTAAAACCACTGTCTCAGTACCCATTATTTATTAGGTATTATGACCTACCTAATGTTGTACTGCCCTCAAACTTGGAGACTGCCCATTAGAATGTGGAAAATTAAAGTGAAAAATCATTTGTTGTTACTAGGCTACTAAGAGTTACTGTAGATTGTTAGCTACTGATGGGCCTCTTATTGTGTGTTTTGCTGTTGAGCAGTATTTATAATACAATTAGTCAGTTCTCATTTTTATCAAAAGTTAACTGGTTAACAGGGCTGAGACTATAAACTTAATTATGGGCCTATCTTAATTAGCAATCCTGACAACTGGCTGGGTACAAAGAACAGACTGCTTGATGAGACCGAATCCAACAGTTATAAATTATGCGGCGCTTGTGTTGTCTGATATACCTTTCATATCAATTCTCTATTTCTGCTTGGGGTGTGGTCAAAAGAAACATTACAAGCCGGCGGGTCTGATTTCTGAACCGGGGTTTTTCAATATCGATTATCGCTAAAAAGAGGCTATCTTTCAGTGTATCAGACCCACCTCTCAGTATGTTAAGTATTCAGTATTTGTGATTTTGTGTTTAAAGATTGAAGATATTGAGAGAGTCATTCAGGAAGTAGATGTGCGAATGGGAGAGTCAAAGTGTCGTCATACTATCAGTAACTTGGAGTACATCTACGATTCACAGAAGACTCCACTTATTGAAGAATCGCACTCAGTTGTATGGTCCGGGGAGCTGAAGAATGATAGAGGGACAGTAAGTACTCATTTGGATGAGGAAATGGAGCGCTGTAGACATTAGTGTGCTACCATTCCTCCAATTCCAACCACCCTTCCAATGATTGCAAGAAAATAGTGGAATCAAATTGTGATGGAGTTGTCCCTTCATCCCAACAATTTCCCCTCTATTGTGGTGGTAGAATTAGCCACTTCATGCCTATTCGCGCATTGAAAATATTGGGGCCAAAGTCCGGCTTGTCTTCCATAATTGTGTAATGCTGTTATTTTGGGTTGATGGACTCTGTTGACTGTCGTATGTACGCATACTTTATGACTAAATCCGTAAGCGTCGGCGCAAAAATATGGGTGTAATATTACAGTATTGTCCATTTTGATATTTAAACAAAGGATTATGGTTGCAGAGGCTACATGTATTCCTTTTTGATAAGATCCTGGTGGTCACGCGCCAAGCTACCAGAAATAACACTCTGCGATATCAGGTGGTCAAAGACCCGATCCCACTCACTGACCTTGAGCTGACGGACCTGAACGAAACAGAGGGCAAAAAGGGGAGCTTCAAAAGTAAAGTGCTCAGAAACCCAACAACTGGTAAGTCAGCAGTAGGTCTATTCGTCAACATGTTGACAGCCGCACTTTTCCTGTAGGATGTACAGTCAAACTTGGATAACTCGAACTTCAGGCGACCACCAAAAAAAGTTTTATGAGTTATGCTCTTCCTTTGCTTTAACCAGAGTTATGAGTTATGCTCTCCCTTTGCTTTAAAGAGACAGTCCACCTAAAATCAATTTTCACCATGCCCCTTGTTGGGTATCTGAGCTGATAGAGCAACCACAGTTGCCTAGAATAAGCGTCAGGTCGAGCGCGCCGCATGACGTCAACTCCGACAGCAGGCCTGGTTTGTTATGGTTGAAACGTCATCTTGGGACTCGTCCCAATACCCTCAAAGGAGGTTTTGCTGTCTTTCGCGCCGCATTTCCTCATTTCAATAAATATCAAACGTACCCTCCCGGTTATTATGCAAAATAGAGTTTCTCAACAGTTTTAGGAAGAAATTCTGAGAAAAACGATCTATTTTATGAGCATGACTCGATTGAAAAGCGGCATTGAGACTATGTCACGTGACGAAAACAGAGCTAGAATTTTAGCTGTCACTCACCCACAGTGTTGGTATTACACGACCAAAACGTAAATTTATAATGTTTTATACTCCTCTGTAATCACATACAGACACCACAGCAGGGTAGCAAGGTAAGTGAGTTGTTCACAATTATTCTTAGGTGTCTTGAAATACGCGTGACTCGTACTATAGGGTGTCTTTTCAGCTGGGAAAAAACACGCGTTTATCAATATCATTCTATAGCGATTTATCATGGACTGCAGTGCAATTTCAATCAATCTTGGCACTAGTCTAGATAATTACATGTGGTAGGAAAGTTGAGTTGATGTATCATGATCTTCCTTCGGTTTCTCGTCTTAGTCTTGCTCATCGGTATTCGGCTGAGTGCACTCATCGGACTGTAATGTACATCAATCCCAGTCGCAGATTAATTCGGAGACTGACCCAGTATCCAAATCCAATGAACCAGAGTCGCTCCTAGTCCTAGTTCTAGTCTAGGGACTCGTCTCCTGAGTGACACAGTTGTACTTGTAGTTGACAGCATTCCATGATTCAGTTCACGACTCACGAGTGGACAGATTAGATGACAACGAATTGATTTTGATTAGTGATTGCTCACAAGTAGTTTAGCATTGGTTTTATTCCTTGGGAATGGTTACTGAGTTCAGACTGTTTGATTTTGAGGGCCAGATCGTAGAGTTTCACAATGCGTTGTCATTACTTAACCAACTGTGAGGAATGGTTTGACCCCTGGTCATGGTGGGCTCCCACTGTGAGTATCGCATCTCATTGTTATCTTAGCTCAGGACGAAAAACTCGCTATGGAGCGTTGATCACCACCCACTCATGGTCCTACATGCTAAGCTAACCAGGCAATGTGATAGCTTATTGGTAGAGTGTTAGGCTTACACCGTCAAAACCTGGGTTCAGATCCTGGTCATGGCTGATTCCCGATATGAGTTTGAGCTCATCGTACTAACCTTAACAGCAACACTCTGAGATGGAGCATTGATACTGACCTGCCTGTGGTGCTCCGTGCTAAGCCGTGACTAAGTGAGAAACTTAGTGTCTAAACTGACAGCTTCACAATAACACTCAGGGTGTCAAATAGAATAACCATGCTTGTGGGTACATGTACATGTTTAGGACATTGTTGTTGTCTGTGTGTGACTAATAAATTTATTAATATAATTTAAAGGTATTCACCATCATAACCACGTCTTAGAAAAAGAAGGCGAGATGAGAAAAGTTGCCATTGAATGTGAATAAGTACATAAGTGCTTGTGGAGGCTGCTGGAGTTGGAGGCGGTGATAACAACTGCCAATATACAGATTGCACAAAGTAAGTATTTTTCACCAATTACCCCTTCTATGATAGGTGCCACATCATCAGTGCCGAGACCTAAAAAGAGCAACAAGTTGTTTACAAG
>Ga0224501_10005284_pt1 | contig 10188 bp, 9 predicted proteins | sample SF_Oct11_sed_USG_4_FD_169105 | JGI IMG/M metagenome (GOLD analysis project Ga0224501, IMG submission 169105) | Sediment microbial communities from San Francisco Bay, California, United States - SF_Oct11_sed_USGS_8_1 | ecosystem: Environmental > Aquatic > Marine > Sediment | place: USA...
CTCTGGCCGATACTCTACACTAGGAAAACTCTTCACGATGGCGTTCAAATCAACCTTCTGGTTCAAGGTTGCAGAAGCTACGACGTTCTCAATCTTGACAGCAGCTCGGGACCTAGGCATGAACTATCTCCTCTCACAAAATCCACATTTTCCAAGTAGGGCACCTGTGTCGTGACTTATAAACTTTATATAGTGCCAATTCCTCGGCCCCCGTAGCAAGAATCCTAAAGACGTGTAGCTGCCTCCAATCCGAGATACAAGGCAGCACATCTCATCAATTATCTGGACCTTAGTTGACGGATTCCAGCCCATGCGAGAGGCTAACAATATTCGCTCAACGGCAGGGGAGATTGCTTTCTCTCTTCAAGAACGAGAACTGTATGAGTGTCGATGATATCCTCGGAAGCGTACAGCCTTAACAGGAAAGAATTGTACTCTGCAATGTTGCTTATCCTTATAGTGGCCAGTAATCCATAGTCCTCGCCAGTCCTGTAGAGATCTAGGATTTGGTCCATCGGTGTTAAGAGATTGTGTGCTACTGTGGTGTGAGATGCAGGATTGACTTTGATTCTTACTACAAGCTTTGTCCTCAAGCCCAGTTTCAGTTGATCGACCATGATTGTGTGTCTGAGAATAACGCTTCTGCTCTCGAGCCTCCTCAATCTCCTGAAAACAGATGGTTGAGATATCTGGATTCCACGATCTGAGATAATCTCGCTGATTTGGGTCGTTGAAAGCGGACGCGGAGCACGGACATATGTGGTCTGGTTCAAAAGTATCTTCAGGATTTCAAAATCGACCCTATCCAAATCTGGAGTTATTGCTTTCTTGTTGAATGGAACGCCTGACTCTTTAAAGGTGTTGATCGCATCTATGACTTGGTATTTCTTGAAAAAACTCCTTGACATAGCCTCATCTATTCTTTTCAGAGTCTTGTCAAAATGTCCTTCGTCACTGATTCTAAATCTTGCTAACAGTGAATACTCACCGGTTATTCCATCAAGCAGATCACACGCCGTCATTTCTTCCAGTAACTCAGCCAGCCAAGGCTCGTGAGGGTTTGTTTTCAACTCCAAAAATACAGTTCTTTTGAGTCCCGCCAGAGCTGGATTGACAATGATTGTGGGGCCGAATATCACTCTGTCCGCAAACAATTTATATATTCTATCCTTGACTGCGAAACGTGAGAGCCCTACCATTTCACCTATTCTGGAAAGCGGCGTCCTGCTGTCCCTTTGCAGGATTTCTATAATCGATAAATCATCACTCTCTAGACTCATGCTTGGAAACTCCTTTCGAATAGAGCGTTAACTTTATTCGGCATTTTTGCTCGCATTATAACCGGAGGAGGAAAGATATAAATATTTAGTGATCACCAAATACAACAAATAACAATTGAGAGAGCAATAGACATGACAGACTTCAAAGTGAAAAACATTACATTAGCAGAGCAGGGAACACTGCTGATTGAGTATGCCGAGAGCAGGATGCCGGTCTTAAGGGAGATCCGAAAGAATTTCGAGAAACATAAACCCTTGCCCTTACAAGGCATTCGAATAGGTGCATGCCTACACGTGACGAAGGAGACAGCTGTTCTCATAAGTACGCTCAAGGCCGGGGGCGCCGAGGTCGCTCTCTGCGGCTCTAATCCCTTATCAACCCAAGACGAAGTGGCAGCGGCGATCGTAAGGTCGGGCGTGAATGTCTATGCGTGGCGTGGCGAGACGACCGATGAGTATTACTGGTGCGTCAACAAGGTGATCGATACCAAGCCTACGATCACGCTAGATGACGGGGCGGATCTGGTCAGCACGATCCACGGAAGTAGGACTGAGGCAATAGGAGAAGTCAAGGGTGGGACCGAGGAGACGACGACCGGCGTCATACGTTTGAGAGCTATGGAGAGGGATGGAGCGCTGAGATATCCGATCATCGCCGTCAACGATGCATACTCGAAGTACCTTTTCGACAACAGGTACGGCACAGGACAGAGCACGATAGACGGCATCCTGCGGGCTACGAACATACTCCTCGCCGGGAAAAGATTTGTGGTCTGCGGGTATGGATGGTGTGGGAGGGGATTGGCATTAAGGGCCAGAGGCATGGGTGCGAATGTGATTGTTACGGAGGTCAACCCGTTGAGAGCGCTTGAGGCTGTTATGGATGGATTTCAAGTTATGCCTTTGGCTGAAGCCGCGGATGTAGGAGATATCTTCGTAACCTTGACTGGCAACATCAATGTCATCCGCAAGGAGCATATGCTCAAAATGAAGGACGGCGCAGTGATCGCCAACAGTGGACACTTTAACGTCGAGATCAGCTTGCCAGATCTAGATGAGATCTCCAAATCGAGGAGGACTATACGACCGAACCTCGAGGAGTATGCTTTGAATGATGGGAGGAAGATTCACCTACTGGCTCAGGGAAGGTTGGTCAACCTGGCCTCAGCTGAGGGTCATCCGTCTGAGGTTATGGACATGTCCTTTTCGAATCAAGCTTTATGCGTAGAGCACTTGGCTAAACAGCCCAAGATGCAGCCTAAGGTCTATGATGTGCCGAGAGATATCGATGAACTTGTGGCGAGGCTAAAGCTCAAGGGAATGGTCGTAGAGATAGACTCGTTGACAGGTGAACAGAAGAAGTACATTTCAAGCTGGGAGATGGGAACCATCTAAGTCATGCGAGTTTGATCATGAATCTTCACTTTTGTAGGAAGTCTGATTGCCCTATCGAGTTTGTGAGAGCTTAAGAGTTGATTAGTGGTATAACTATCCTTTGGGGTTTTTATGGACAGTCTACAGCTCTGCTATGACGAGATCCAGAGATTGTTTCCAATAGACACCGACATCAATGAACTTGAGAGACTACTGAAGGTAATTGGCTTTTTCAACCCTGGAGGGTCTTTCTATAAAGAGAGAGTTAAGAAGTTTTATGAAGTAATCAACTTCAGCGTACACATCCTGAAAGCTTTAGATAGGATATCTCGCAAAAAGAAGGCTGTTTTACTGGAATGCGGCTGTGGACGTTCCTATCTCTCATTCTTCCTAAACTTTTTCCTGTCAAAAAGGGAGAAACGCGAAGTTTGCTTCCTAGGAGTGGACAACAACCCTGGTCTTACAGATAAATGCAACAGAGCTAAGGAAGAGTTAGAGCTGACAAACATGAGATTTTTCACTTCAAGAATCATTGACTTTCAGCCACCCGCGGAAGTAGAGAGCATTCCTTGTGCCTTCTCCCTTCATGCCTGTGATATGGCTACAGATGAAACTATTGCGAAGGCGATCCTGCTCAACTCGAGATACATCGTTGTGGCCCCATGCTGCCAAAGAGAGATAGTCAGGCAGATGAGTCGCGCTCTGGGGGAAGGTGAGCATCCCTTTAAAGGAGTTTCGGGAAAATACTTTCTTAGGGAAGACCTTGGAATCACCGTCACGGAAATCCTAAGGACACTAGTACTTGAGATGGCTGGATACGAGGTCGATGTTTTCAAGTTTGTCTCCTCCAAGTACACCCCCAAAAACATGATGATACGGGCAGAGAGAACTGGAGGTCAGAGTCTGGAATCCCTACGGGATTACCTGAGACTAAGGAGCCTTTTCCACCTGAATCCCAAGATCGAAGAATTTCTGCCCAACATCTTCAAGAATGAAATGTTCTAATCCGTGATGCGCCGTCAGAAGACATAGACGCCTCCAGCTGGGATGCATTACTCCACCTCGAGAAGAGGGATGGCAATATCGACAACGCCTCCAGTAATCATAGTTGAGGCACTAAGCAATTCCCATCCAGATGGCTGCTTGTTCGCCAAAATACGCTAGAATTGTGAAGACTACAAGTCTGGGCAGGAAGCTTAAGATCAGAAAGATGTCCAGGCGTGTTTTTAGGAATCCGCAAATGAATGACAGAAGCTCTACGGGCAAGACGGGGATAAGTCCAAACACTGTATACAGAATCCATCCCCATCTCCTCCATAGATGCGTTATCTCTTCAAGTTTTTCTTTGGCGACCTTCCTCGTAACATAGGGTCTTCCCAGATAGTACGCTAAGCTATAGTTGACTGCCATGCCAATCGTGAATCCGATCGTGGCAACAAGAATGAGAGGTAATGGTGGAAGGCCAAAAAGCGCTGCCGCCACGACCAGGGCTGGGCTTCCCAAGGGCACAACAGTCCCGGCCAGAATAGTGGCGAAGAAGATGCCCACAAGACCATAGTCTGTAACGAGAGCCCTTATATCCAGGAACAGCTGGGTGCTCCCGAAGTTGATGAGTCTCAAGAGCAAAAGCATGATCAAGCCTATAGCTAACGTAATGCCCCCAAGAAATACGGAAGACTTCACCCAAGAAGTCCTAAATGCCTCTAAGAGTCTCTTGGAGGGATTCCTTCCGTCAGTTCCAGACATGCTTGTTTCCACTCTAAGGCGCTTCTTCAACCATCTGGGCGTCATCACCAATTCGGGTCGTTCTCGTTCCTTGTTTGACCAGTGTCTTCTGGGTCGGATATTGCTAGGCGTTATAACACGCATTGGGTTGCATTTTTGACTAACATATCAGTGTCAGACATAAAAACTGTTCTCTTACTGTTCTGAAGACTGCGAATGACTGGAAACTATCCATCACCGCAGTGATGGATGTGATTCCCTGTGCTGGACGTGCATACGTAATCGCGCCCCCCATTCAAAGAAGAGATAGCAACCCATATCGGAAAGACTGAGCTCTTTGATCGTTCATGATTCTCTCAGAAGTTCCCACTCCGGTAAGCATGAGATATTAGTAGGAAATTGCAGTACTAAACCAGAAGGTGCAAAGAAACAATGGTTACGCCTAGAAGCCCGGGCATAGATTCAGAAGTCAAGGGGACCAAGATCATTAGGATTGACCCTTCCAGACCGGAGATCGAATCCATAAGAAAAGCCGCGAATATAATAAGGAAAGGTGGTACCGTTGCCTTTCCAACAGAGACCGTGTATGGACTCGGAGCAGACGCCTTGAACCCCGAAGCCGTCATGAAAATCTTCAAAGCCAAAGAAAGACCGCCTGACAATCCTATAATTGTGCACATATCCAGCGGAGACTGGATAAGACGATTAGGAAGAGAGGTCCCGAGGAACTTCTGGAAACTAAATGATAGGTTCTGGCCTGGCCCGCTCACGATGGTCTTGAGGGCTTCAGATATTGTCCCAAGAGTAACAACCGGAGGCTTGGACACGGTTGCAATTAGGATGCCGAGCCACAGGGTTGCATCAGCACTAATCCAAGAGTCAGCGGTTCCGATTGCCGCTCCAAGCGCAAACCTCGCCGGTAGGCCGAGCCCAACAACAGCTGAGCATGTTATAAATGATCTCGCGGGGAGGATAGACCTGATACTGGACGCTGGCCCTACCAACGTTGGTGTTGAATCTACTGTAGTTGATCTGACGACAGACCCGCCGATGATGCTCAGGCCTGGTGGAACTACATATGAAGAGTTGAGGGACGTTCTAGGCGGTCTCAGTCTTCACCCATCCGTGCAAGCAAGAACTGAGCCTCATATAGAACGAGCACTCTCACCAGGGATGAAGTACAGGCACTACGCCCCAAAAGCTGAGGTCATTCTCATCGAGGGGAACCCGGACGCTATGGTAGGAAAGATCCGAGAACTGGCTAAAGAATACAGCAGCGATGGCAAGAAGGTCGGGATCTTAGCGTTCGAGGAGAGCATATATGAATACAGCAATGCTACAGTCAAATCTATGGGTAGCATGGTCGACCTGAAAACTGCTGCAAAGAGGGTGTTTAGTCTTCTGAGGGAGCTTGATGAAGAAGGAGTCGATGTTATTCTAGCTGAGGGAATGCCTGAGAGGGGCCTAGGCCTTGCGGTTATGAATAGGCTGAGAAAGGCTTCAGGCTACAGGATAATGGAAATATGAGGAACATCCGGCTGAACGAGTCGCCCCTACCTCCTTCAGTCTAGAGTGCCAATGAAAGGAAGGTTCGGAGAAACTCTATAAGCTCTATTTGACTAGGGGCAATGCATAAATCAGACTTCACTCTTTCAACATCCAGTTTTGGCTGAGGTGTCAAGCTTGAACAAGCTGAGAGTTGGCATCATTGGGTGTGGAGGGATAGCAAGGGTTCACGGGGAGAGACTTAGCAAGTTGGATGAGGTCCAGCTTGTGGCCTTCGCTGATATCGTTGAGGAGAAGGCAGCGGCCTTCTCGGAGAGCTACGGCGGTAAGGCTTACACTGACTGGCATGAGATGCTAGACCTTGAGAGATTTGATATAGTCTACGTCTGCTTGCCCCCGTTCTCGCATGACGATGAGGTTATGGTAGCCGCCGAGAAGGGAATCCACATATTCATCGAGAAGCCAATTGCGCTGAAGGTGGATCTGGCGAGGAAGATGGTCAGAGCGGTCGAGAAGAGCGGCGTGAAAAGCCAAGTAGGGTACAACTGCAGATTCGGACTGGCCGTTGAGGAGGCTAAGAGGCTGATAGAGAGCGGGGAGGCCGGCGACATCGGCCTCGCCTCAGGTACGTATTGGTGCCACTTCCTAGGAGGAGCATGGTGGAGGAACAAGGAGAAAAGCGGCGGCCAGATCGTTGAGCAGTCAACACATCTCTACGACGCCATCAGATACCTATGCGGAGAAGTGGATGAGGTCTACGGCTACATGAACAAGAAGTTCTGGACTGATGTGCCTGACGTGACCGTTGAGGACGTGAGCAGCGCCACATTCAGGTTTAGATCCGGCGCTGTTGGATCGATCGTTGCGACGACTTGGGGAGTCTCTTCACAGTGGTGGCTCCGATGGATGATCGCAGCCAAGGATTACACCTTTGAATCGAGAGACGCCAACAGTCTGACCTTGTACTCAACCGAGGAGCCTCTGAAGACAAAGACTATCTCCGAAGCGAGGGACACATACCTTCTTGAGGCTAAGGACCTGGTTCAAGCAGTATTGGATGATAATAAGACTAGAACGCCGATCATGGAAGGCGCTAGAACCTTAGAGTTCACACTTGCAGCTATGAAGTCCATGGAGACCGGAAGACCGGTAGAGTTACCACTGTAACGAGGCGTGAATGAGATGAAGAGAGGGGTAAATGCTTGGATCTATCCCAAGGGCTTCACCATAGACGATATGCTTGAGACATCTCAGAATATCGGGTACGACGGAGTTGAGTTGAACATAGACGAGGAAATGCTGAAACAAGACAAGAAGAGGATAAGCTCGATCGCGGAAAAGGCTGACTCGCTGGGATTGAGGCTTCCTAGCCTATGCACCGGACTCTTCTGGAAGTATAACTTGGCAAGTCCAGACAGATCGATCCGTGAAGAGGGCGTAGAGGTCCTAAAAAAGGGATGTGAGATAGCCTCGTACTTGGGCGCTAAGGTTGTGCTTGTTGTGCCAGCCGTGGCTGTTTCAGAAGTGCCTTATCGGAAGACTTGGGAACTCTCGAAGGAGAGTGTTTTGAAGGCGGCATCGACCGCCCAGGATCATGGAGTATACATCGGGGTAGAGAACGTCTGGAATAGATTCCTCTACAGTCCGCTGGAGTTCCGAAACTTCATTGAGGATATCGGACACCCATTCGTCAAAGCCTACTTCGACATTGGGAACATACTCTTCCTAGGTTTCCCACAACAGTGGATAGTTCACCTCTCCGACCTGATCGTATGTGTCCACGTGAAGGACTTCCAAAGGTCCACACTTCAATTCAAGCCTCTACTCCAAGGCGATGTGCCTTGGCCAGATGTGATGAAGTCTCTTCGCCAGATAGGATACGATGGCTTCCTCAATGTGGAGGTGCCGCCCTATCCGGGGCATCCTACTAAGTCTGCAATGGACAGCAAATCCTCATTGGACATAATACTGAAGATGAATTAGACAAAAGGTACTTTCGAAATGAAGATCGGATTCCACACTTGGTCCTTCGAAAGCCTCTCTCTAGAGAGAGCGTTGAAGCACATAAGAGACGCGGGCTTCGAAGAAGTAGAGATCACCGCCGATAAACGCCATTTGGATCCCAGGATCTATCCACGTCAGAAGCTCCTGCAACTGAGAAGCCTCTTGAGGAGCCTCTCTCTTACCCCCAACTCTGTACACGCACCGATAGATGGCGCAGACCTCTCTACGTCAAACCTTGAAGAGAGAAAGCGAGCGGTTGGGCTTTTGGTGGATACGCTGGAGTACTGTAGGGCCATAGACTCTCCGATCGTTGTTGTCCATCCTAATCACTCCAATAGTCTTTCTCTGGGTGCCGAGGCGATGAACAGGAACTCCTTAGAAGCCTTGAAGGAAATAGTCATTGAGGCTGAGGATCTCGGTGTCAAGATCGCCTTGGAGAATATGATAGAAAAGGAGGAGCGAAGGTTCGGGAGCAGAGTAGCCGACCTCATCGAGATGATTAGCCACATCGGATCTTCACAGCTAGGAATCTGCATTGACGTTGGTCACACCAATCTCATGCCAAAACCAGACGTAAGCATAGAGCAAGAGATAATCCAAGCGTGGGACCGCTTATTGACCCTACACATTCACGACAACGACGGGAAGATGGATTGGCATTGGCCACCTGGAGATGGGAACATAGACTGGCGCCAAGTTGTTAGAGGACTTAGAGAAGTGAACTACCGAGGGGTCTTCATGATGGAGGTTCAGGAAAGAGGAAACCCCGATCAACTGGCAAGGAGTAGCCTGCAGAAAACGAGAGAGATACTTAAAGCCTATTGACGCAAGATTTCATTTCTGCGATCTGCCACCAAGTCTATGATCAGGGAAACCGCTAAAAACAGCCTTGCTACAATTCTCACTAGTGAACAGTTTGGGAAGATGCCAGATCTGCGGCGAGAAGTCCAAGTTGACCGCTGACCAGCCAGGGGTATGCTTGCGATGTATCCGAGAGAGACCAGAAGAGGCGATCGGAGTGTCGGATCGTTTGCACGCTGAGAGTAGAACCCTCTTCGGGCTTCCGGCTAAGCCTCCCAAGAATGCAAAGGGCGTCAAGTGCGGCATGTGTGCTAACGACTGCTCGATCGGGGTCGGCGAGAAAGGCTTCTGCGGTCTTGCAGCCAATTTGAGCGGGCGTCTGGTTAGGCTCGGAGGAACGCCAAGGAAGGGCATACTTGAATGGTATTACGATCCACTGCCGACGAACTGTGTTGCATGGTGGTTCTGTCCCGGATGCACTGGAAAAGGATATCCCCAGTATGCGTACAAGGATGGTCCGGAGACGGGGTACTCGAACCTAGCCGTCTTCTATGGCGCGTGCAGCTTCGACTGTCTATTCTGCCAGAATTGGCATTACCGTTACCAAGCACAGAGGCTTAGCCCATCGATGAGCGCAGAGAACCTGGCATCAAAAGCTGATGATCGGGTCTCATGTATCTGCTACTTCGGGGGAGACCCATCTGTTCAGATGCCCCACGCGATAAAGAGCAGCCAGATCGCCCTGAAAAAGACTACAGAGGATGACAGAATCATGAGAATCTGCTGGGAGACGAACGGAAACCTACGCACAGAGTTTGCTCGAAGCGCCGCGGAGTTATCGCTCTTGAGTGGGGGAGTTGTGAAGTTCGACCTCAAAACTTGGGATGAAAACCTGAGCCGAGTCCTGTGCGGGGTTTCCAACAGACCGACGCTGGAGAACTTCAAGATGATCGGTGAGAGATACCTCAGGAAGAGGCCTGAAGTGCCCCTTTTGACCGCGAGCACGTTATTGGTGCCGGGTTACATCGATGCCGAAGAGGTCGGAAACATAGCCAGATTCATTTCGAAGGTGGATTTGGACATCCCATATGCGCTACTCGCCTTCCATCCGCAGTACATGATGAAGGATCTGCCGACGACGAGTAGGAAACAAGCCAAAGAATGCCTTGAGGCTGCTAAGAGACATCTTGAGAATGTCAGGCTCGGGAACATTCACCTGATCTCCTAAGCCGCAAACTTGTCAAGTGCGTAGTAGACCTTTCCTATTCCCGTATTATCTCAGCAACTTCTGCATTGTTCAACCGAATGATGTCGGCTACTTTCAGCTCTAGTAGTTTGTGTCTTGATCCCCCGCCGCAATAGACCGTTTCGTACTCGAGGAGAGACTCGTCAACCAGCGTTCTGATCTTGGTCTTGTGTCCGATTGATGGTGTGCCACCCGGAGGATAGCCGCTTATCCCCTCAGCCTGATCGAAGGGCACCAAGCGAACATTTCGAA
>Ga0224501_10005285_pt1 | contig 10186 bp, 7 predicted proteins | sample SF_Oct11_sed_USG_4_FD_169105 | JGI IMG/M metagenome (GOLD analysis project Ga0224501, IMG submission 169105) | Sediment microbial communities from San Francisco Bay, California, United States - SF_Oct11_sed_USGS_8_1 | ecosystem: Environmental > Aquatic > Marine > Sediment | place: USA...
GAATGTGAACCAAAATGCCCGTATAAGTTACCAATCATAGACATGCTGCAAAAAGCTCAGATGGACCTACAGCGCTAGTTTCTAGAACACGTCTCCTCAATTAGGCATCGTTAACCAATTATCGATCTTACCAAGTGCCCGAGAGAGAGCGCCGAACCGTAAGATGAAGAACGTATGGTGGCTTCCACGGAGGTTCTCCGAATATCACGTCTATGACTATCGCAAGAAAAACGATAAATACCATTAAGTAAAAAGGGCGAGAGAACATGTGAGCATTCGTGCATTTGTGTTTGAAATGTTTAGCTCATTTGCCTTGGGGTTATGCCATACCATCCGAAGACCGTAGCGAATATTGGCATTATGACACCGTAGATTACCCGAGGCAAGAAAATAATGAACGCGACATAGGGGATATCTGTTACCATTCCCAAAGGCGATATTATTCCTGTCCACAACAGGAACAGGCCGCCAATAATTCCAGATACAAGTCCAGCGATTACCATTCTTCGGAAGCTGTAGGAGCCTCTGTTCAATGCTCCAGCTATGTAGCCGGTCAGCATCGCGCATACAACGAATCCAAGGTTGCTAATGTCTCCAATCATCATGCTCTCGGTCCAAGCACCAGCAGCGGCGAACGCGTCGTTTGCGTACAAGGCATAGACGCTACCTAGCAAGAATCCTGAAGCTCCGCCAACCCATTGATTCCAGAGTAGCCCAAGAAACATTGGGACACCCACTATCAGAATTGCCTCTCCAAGTCCATCCACGAATATAGAGTTTAGAGCTCCACTGGGGTCAATGTCTCGAAGGATAGGAGCAAGTTCCATTGGAAATATAACAATCAGGAACGCCACTACACAGGGTACTATTATTCCAAATATGATGTCGCCTCGTTTCCATTCCTTCCAGGTTGCCATATTTTTTTCACCTTCTCTTTTACTTTTTTGTATTCTTGTGCATTTATAATTTGTGTATTTGTTACTTGGCAGACACGATTGCGCGCGCCTTTCGCTCGCGCATCATTGCTTCCGGCGCCGAAAGATCTCTCTTAGCGAGGTAAAAGAGAATGGTTGTTACAGCGATGAAACCTGCTGCTGTTCTGAAACCGAGATCAACGGTTGAAGGCAAGTCTGAAAAATATGTAACACGTGATTATGCTAAGAGAAAAGCGGTACAACGCATAAGAAAACCAAGAGAGAGTGAAAAGAAACCGCCCAGTTTTAACCAGCCATTTTGGCTCAAAGTTCATCCTTTTCAACTCACCTAAACGATAAGAAGCCCCTTAAGTAAAAAGTTCATTGAATTCATCATTCTAAACTGCTGGACCATAGTTGCAAAAGTAGCAAGCTAACCGTATTTTTTGTAGCCACACTGGGCACTGTGTGCAGATACATTCCTTTTACCTACAGGTTTGTTGCTTTTTCCCTTCGCACAGAACAAGATGCCTTCTTTCGGGTAGCTTGGACACTTCATACAGATGCATTTTTTGCATTTTCTTCTGTGTCAGCTCCCGGCAATTTGCAGTCACACTTCCGGATATACTTGGTGCCTTTGGGTTTAATATTCTTTGAGGAAAAACAACATGCGCACGCAATTTTGCGCGCACATTTTTCTTTTTAGAGTTTTTGTGGGTTTATGCTTTTTGTATTTGTTGTTTGGCGGAAGTTGTTATGCCCTTTAAATCAATTCTTGATGGGCATACATAGGAGCAATCACCGCATTCCTCTGGTTCAACGGTCAACGACCCCTCAAAGAATTTGTTGACGCTGATTGCCCCATATGGACAGGCATAGTCACAGGCTTTGCAGTAAACACAAAGCTCAGTGTCCACTTGAACACTAATGATTTTTTTAATTTGATCATTTTCTCTTTGAACTATTACCGTTATTGCCTCCCTTGGACAGCTTTCCTGGCATTTAAGTTCACAATCAGGCATGCACCTCTCTTGAGAAACCTCTATGGTCTTAACCAATTGTGGAAGTGCGTCATTTTTTACAAACATAGCCATTTTTTCGCCGTTAACCCATGCCTCTAACGCGCCTAATGGGCAGAAGACCGCGCACAATCCACACATTATGCAAGTGTTCACATCTATGTCGACGATAGGAAAGTGAACTAACCTGCCATTTTCTATTACCGCGGGTTTTATATTCATTGCATCCTTTGGACATAGCTCAGCGCAAACACCACATCCGTTGCATAAGTCTCGCTTTAAGATGAGTGAGTCATGTGTCCCCAACATCCTTCTTTCAAGACGCAATTCGCCTACACTTTCTTGTTTGGATATGTCTCCCATCATCACCGCTCACTTCCAATAGCTCTACTTTTAACCTTAATTTGCTTCTTTGCCTCCTGAACCTAACTTTGTGATCGATTTTTCCATCTCTTCTTTAGTCACCTCATCCACAATGCTCTGCATTTCCTTGATTTTAGACGCAAATCTCTCACCTTCAGTCGCGTTTATCCATACTAATTGTAAGCGGTTTTTGTTTAACCCTAGCCTTTCCATTTTCTTCCATAACTTTTCAATTCTCTTTTGGGTCTGATAATTGGCGTTTATGTAGTGGCACTCGCCTAAGTGACAACCCGCCACCAGAACTGCGGCTACTCCTCTTGCGAAGGCCCGTTCTACAAATTTCGGATTTACCCTTCCTGAGCACATTGTTCGAATTATACGCACGTTTGTGGGATACTGCATTCTGCTCACCCCTGCAAAGTCTGCACCAGCGTATGAGCACCAGTTGCAACAAAACGCTATGATTTTCTTTTCCGCGTCTTGCTCAGTTGCAGCGTCGATCTGTGCATAAATTTGGTCGTCTGTGAAATGTCGCATTATTAGGGCGGCAAAAGGACATTCTGCGCCGCAAGTGCCACATCCGGCACACGCGGCATCTACGATCTCAGTTTTTTTCGTTTCTTTGTCCACGGTGATTGCGTTGAAAGGGCAAACTCTGGCGCAAAGTCCACAGGCTGTGCAGTTTTCAACTATTAGTCTTGGCGTGATTGCCTCGACTGTTACTTTTCCTTTTGCCATTGGGATACCTGCACGGGCTGCTGCGGCGCTCGCTTGGGTTACACTGTCTTTGATGTCTTTTGGCGACTCGGCGGTACCCGCGAGGAATACTCCTGCTGTTGGTGTGTCAACGGGTTTCAGTTTCGGGTGGGCTTCCATGAAGAAGCCGTCTGGAGTTTTATTTAAATTAAAGAGACGTTGGATTAAGTCGCTATCCTTGCTTGGTTTGATGCCTATTGACAAAATTACCATTCCAACACGGATTTCATACAACTCTCTACGCAAAGTGTCTTCTCCGGTCAGAACTAGATTGTTCGTTTTTCTGTCTTCAATGATCTCTGCAGGTAATCCACGAATGAATATCGCACCTTCTTTTTTGGCTCTCGTATACAAATCTTCGAAACCTTTGCCGAATGCTCTCATGTCCACGTAGAAGACATAGATTTTGGTGTCAGGCCAATGTTCTTTGATGAGAAGAACGTCCTTGATTGTATTCATGCAACATACGTTGCTGCAATAGAGATTTCCCTCCTCAGAGCGGGAGCCAACGCACTGAACAAACGCAACAGTGTCTGGAACCTGCATATCGCTTGGTCGAATTAGACGACCTCCCGAGGGGCCGCCCGCATTTATCAATCGTTCAAATTCTAGGGAAGTTATCACATTTTGAAATTTTGTGTATCCGTACCTCACAAGTGCTGTGGGATCATACACATCCGCCCCTGTGGCAACAATAATTGTGCCAACCTCTAACTCCACAGTTTCAGGTTTCATTTCAAAATCTATCGCTTGCTTGTCGCATGCCTCAAAACATTTAGCGCACGCAATGACATCGGAGGTGGTGCATAGATTTCTGTCAATAATGTAGGTTGACGGTACGGCTTGAGGAAAAGGCAAATATACTGCATGCCTTTTCGCCAGACCGACGTCAAATTCGTTGGGAATAATCACTGGACATGGATCTACACAATCGCCGCAACTTGTACATTCTTCTGTTACGTATCTCGGCTTCTTTAATACTTTTACCTTAAAATTTCCAATGTATCCTTTAACTTCTGTGACCGTGCTATTTGTCAACAATTCAATCTTTGGATGCCGACCAACATCTGACATTTTTGGGGCGAGTATACATATTGAGCAGTCCATGGTTGGAAATGTTTTATCAATCTGCGCCATCCTTCCACCGATACTTGGATTCTTCTCCACAAGATAGACTTCGTAACCAGTGTCAGCCAAATCCAAAGATGCTTGTATACCTGCAACGCCCCCACCTATGACCAGCGCCTTTTTAGTTACAGGAACTTCTATTTCTTCCTGAGGTTGAAGTAGCGCTACTTTTGCAACGGCCATTCGAACCAAATCTTTAGCCTTTTCCGTCGCTTTTTCTGGTTCATGGAGGTGTACCCAGCTGCAGTGTTCTCGGATGTTAGCCATCTCGAATAGGTACTTGTTCAGTCCTGCCTCTTCGATAGTCCTTCTAAAGGTTGGTTCATGAAGACGAGGTGAACATGAAGCTACGACTATACGATTCAGTTTATGTTCCTTGATGTCCTGCTTAATCATTTCTTGACCTGGATCTGAACAGGTGTATCGATCGTCTTTCGAAAGCACAACGTGAGGAAGCGAAGCTGCAAATTTTGCGACTTCCTCACAGTTGACTGAGCCTGCAATATTCAGTCCGCAATGGCACACGTATACACCTATTCTGATTTCATCAGAGTCGATTTCAAGCTGTTGTTCTTGTACTTGTTTTCTTTTTTGTCTTTTAGTCATTCTAATCACCTTCACCTTTCAGGTAACAATCAATGGAAACGGCAGCCCTCCTGCCAGCAGCAATCGCCTCGATTACAGTCGCCGGTCCCGATACTACGTCTCCACCAGCAAACACCCCTGGCAAACTTGTCTCCATCGTCATTGGATCAACCGCGATGACCCGACCCCCAAGAACATCGATTCCCTCCCCCAGAAAGGAAAGATCAGGGACTTGACCGACCGCTAAGATCACCGTATCAGCCTCAAGAACCTTAGCTACAGTTTCGTTGAAGGACGGGCTAAATCTTCCACGTTCATCAAAAACCGATAAGCAGCGAACTAACTTCACTCCGGTCAATTTTTTTCCGTCTCCCAAGATCTCTTTGGGTCCCCAAGATACGTTGAGAGCCACTCCTTCCCCTAGGGTGTCTTGGATTTCCCGTTCATGAGCCGGCATCTCTTCTCTAGATTCTAAGCAAGCTAACTGGACCGCTTCTGCTCCGAGTCGGAGGGCGGTTGTGGCGGCGTCCATGGCGACATTACCTCCGCCTATTACAACAACTCTTTTTCCAAGTTTAACCTTCTTTCCCATGTTGAAATCTTTCAGGAAATCTAAAGCTGTAATAACACCCTTTAGCTCTTCACCTTTAATGCCAAGTTTCATGCTCTTATAAGCGCCGGTGGCAATGAATATTGCTTTATATCCTTCTTGTAAGAGCCCTTCAATTGTTACATCCTTACCTACAGATACGTTGGTTTCGATTTCTACTCCCAGCTTCTTGATGTGATTGATGTCAACGTCAAGTGCCTCTTTTGGGAAACGGTAGTTAGGTATGCCTACTCTTAACATTCCCCCTGGTTCAGGCAGCGACTCAAAAACAGTGACCAGGTATCCCTTCTTGACTAATTCGGTGGCAGCGATAAGCCCAGCTGGACCGGAACCGATTATGGCTATCTTTTCTTTACGTGTTTTAGGTATTGGCGGGGTTTTTTCCTTTTTACGGTCAGCTACGAAACGTTCGAGAGCATCAATGGCCAGTTTGTCAAGTTTCGTGCGTTTATTCTGTGCTTCGTGGGGGCGGAGGCAAATCCAGCCGTAGACCGCTGCAAGAGGGATTTCGTCTCTAATTAGTTTCAGAACTTCTTCAAGCATACCAGTTACGTCAGTCAAATAGTTTTGTTCGACAGCGAGGTCTCTTATTAACCAAAATATCTCTGGCAAATCCAATCTTTGAGGACATCTATCATGGCACCGATAGCACCGCATGCACATCCAAAGTCCAGTGTCGTTTGAAGCCTCCTCAAAATCAAAAATAACTTTTCGGAGGAGATTTCGTGGATTATGATGTTTCGGATCTATCCATACAACGGGGCAGCTTGCGGTGCAGATGCCGCATTCGTAACAGTACTTCAACTTCTCGGCGTCTAGTAGTCTTGTCAGGATCTCTCTTAACATCAGTTCTTTTTCCAATTTTTGTCACCTCGGCATATCCGTTTTGGCCATCTTCTTTCTAGCTTTTTGTGATGTTTCCTCTGATGTTGCAAGGTATAAAGCTTCCCTCGGGCAGTGTGATATACATTTAGGATCTCCATCACACAAGTCACAAATAACTACCGTTTTCTTGACAGGGTGTAGCATAATTGAGCCGAAATCGCATGTCTCAATGCACCAAGCGCAACCGTTACATTTGTCTTCTTCTACCCTGATTATGCCTGTTTTTTCTTCTCTGGAAAGCGCTTTTGTCGGACAGGCCGCAACGCATGGTGGATCCTCGCAAAGGCGGCAGGCAACGGCTATGTTGAATGTTGGTTCTATCCGCACAGTTCGGATACGAGATAGCAATGGATTGAATCCTTTTTCCTTAACCGCTGAGCAAACGTACTCGCAGATTTGACATCCAGTGCATTCTTCGAGATTTGAAACAACAAACCTTGGCTGCATCTTACACACCTATCTCCGTAGCAACATCTTTCAATCCCAGCTCGATGAGCTTTTTTTTCGTTGGTATGCCATCTTTTGTCCAGCCTCTGGCAGTATAATAATCGTTTAACAAGAAGTTGAATTCATCTTCAGTCAGATGTGATCCCTTGGCACCGCCATCGGGGATTGGATCCTTGAACACCCTGGGTGGAAGTGAGTCGTCTTTTCTGGTCCACCCTTCCCGTATATTGTATGCTTTCTCCATGTTCCAGATTCGTTCTCCGACAGTTCTCAGTTCTTTGGCAGTCAAAGGCATACCAGTAACTAAAGTGTATAAGTGAGCCAGCTCGTTGTACACGTCAGTCCAAGTGGTGACTGAAAACTTGCAAAGCATTAACGTATCAAAAATGGTGAGAGAGTTCTCTTTTTCAGCAACAAATCCGCCACGACCTTTTTCAACCCTAAATCTGTCCAAGCGTCCTTCAATTTCCGGTTCGTAAACACTAGCTCTCATGTGACATGCGCCTCTTGTTGAAACCGCGAAGGATAACGCTGTCGCTTTCAATCCTCTAACGTCAAATCCTGGAAATTCGAGGCATTTCGAATGCATTGCAAAATGCTTAGAACCTTTACCTATTTTTTCCGAGGCTCTTCCTACACCTTCTGCCAAGATATCCCCTGAGCCTTCTCTACGCGCTATCTTAGGGATCATCTCGATCAATGCCTCATGGTTTCCAAAGGATAAGTCTATCCCATCGGTGTCTTTCAATGTAAGTATTCCTTTTTCAAAACATTCCATTGCCCAAGCGATAACGACGCCTGTACTTATAAGGTCCATACCTAACATGTCGCAAAGTTGTTCAGCCTTTACTATTGCTGGAAAGTATCTAATTCCGCAATTAGACCCAAGCGCACACATCGCTTGATATCCGGTCTTGTAAGCTAAATCTTTGTACGGTCCCTCTTTTATGAAGTCAATGTGCTCGCATGCTATGGGGCAAGAAGCACATGCAATGCCTTTATGAACATATCGTTCTTTCAGCCACTTAATTGATATGTTCCTGATATCCTCACTGATGAATTCTTCCCCTTCAAAGGCGCCAGCGCTTTGAAAATTTCTTATTGGTGTGGCATAACCTAACAAGTTTGGAATGGCTGTGCCGATGGTTCCCATATCTCTTGTAACGAACGGATTTTGGGACATAACTTTCTTGTAGTATCCATTGCATAGATCCAGCAACTCGTCAATCTTGGCAACCTCTACAGTTTTAGATCCCCGAACTGCCACCGCTTTAATCTGTTTTGAACCCATAACTGCACCCATTCCAGTTCTGCCAGCATGGCGATGATCGCTTGCAACACATGCAAAACGAACAAGATTTTCTCCCGCAGGTCCAATAGCCGCTACTCGAACATTCTCGTCGCCTATGGTCTCCCTAATAATACTCTCTGTCTCCCAGCAGTCCTTGCCCATTAATTGCTTCGCGTCTCGTAACTCGACTATGTCATCATCAATAAACAGATAGGTCGGTTTCTTTGCTCTTCCCTTTATCACAAGAACGTCGTAACCCGCTCTTCTAAACGCAAGACTCCAAAAGCTTGAGCCGACCGATTCCCCTTGAAAGCCTGTTAAGGGCGACTTTGCTTGAATTACATACTTGGCACTGCATGGAATCACGGTCCCACAGAAGGGACCTACGGCAAAAACTAACACATTATCAGAGCTTAACGGATCAATTCTTGGTTTTTGATGCTCATATAGGAACCTTATGCCGAAGCCGTTTCCGCCTATGAACTTTTTACGGATGAGCTCCGGAATTTCTTCAATTTTTGTTTTCTCCTGGGTTAAATCTACAATCAACATTCTACCAGAGTAACCAAGCATGTTGGTATCCATAGCCGATTGCCGAAATTTCACCTTTAGGAACCTCCATATTTAAGTATAGCGCGCTAGGCTCTGCTTTCAACGGTTTCTCGTAGCTTTTTCATGGACTTAGCAGCCAACTCCTTTGTAGCCGCCTGATAGGAAGCGAATCTTTCGAGAACTGTGACCCATGTTGCAGATGTTATAGGCAAATGCGAAATACGGTCGATGGTAACGTGGATTTCCCCTCTTGGACAGATGTTTTGGCAAGCTTTGCAATGAATGCAGAGTTCTGGGGAAACTGTGATCTCCCTTTCCCCCGACATTACTAGCGCATTAGTTGGGCATATGTCCACGCACAGTTGGCAGTTTGGGGGGCAGGCTATGCAGTATTCTACATTAAGACTCTTGGCTTTTTCCCAGTTTCCTTTGTCGACTGCTTCTTTTATCAATATTGGGGATAGATTTTTGCGGCATGACTCTAAACATTTTCCGCATCGAATACAGTTCGTTACTTTGGCGGTTTCAAATTCTTTTGCTTTTGTACGCTCCCGTGTTATCTTCGTTTCGCTTGGCTTTGGAACCCCTATTCGGTCAAGTAAAGGACATGTTAGGTTCATGATCACCAACGCAAGAATAGATCCTCCCAAGAACCCCATGTACACCTGAATAAGCATTGTCAATATGGCTAAGCCTATACCGAATATAATTTGGCCTAAACGGGTCAGGGGGGTAGTTGCAGGGTCCGTTGCCATGAAGAATGCCATGAAAATCGAACTGCCTGTGAATAGATGGAAAACTAGTCTAATTATGATGTCTCCACCGTAAATGTAGCCCATACCGATAGAAAACAATGCAGTAGTTACTAGGTAAGCCAGAGTTATTCTCCATTTAATATATACGCGGCAAATTAGAATTAGGGCTATTCCTACTACGATCACAGCGATACTTGAAACGCCGCCTATCCAACCGTGATACTTCAGCACTATCATATTGTAGAGAACATCTGGGAGAGGGTTCTCGGCTGTGCCAAAAGTATAGGGGTCCATAGGATCCAATGAAGGACTTCCATAGCATGCGATCAGAGTGGTCCCAAAAATTGAGGCGTCCATTGGATAGTAGGTACCAAACGGACCTTCGATGCGACGATTTTGCAAGTCTATAGATCCGGTATGATCTGCGGGGATTAGGGCTGAAATAGCGGGCATAAATAGTAAGCCAAGAACCAGAAGTTTCGTGATTGCAGCGGGATTCACGTATTTTCGTCCAGCCAAGCCTTGAAGTTTCTTGAAAACAATCTCTCCGATTGCCGAAATTATAGCAGGATACACATATTGTTCATACCCGCCACCCAGTATTGAGAATTCTTCAGTGGCCATCGCTGGGGCCAGACCTAACGAGTATGACATGGCAACGATTAAGCCGAAGACAGCCGCAGACATTGTGTCCAACGGTCCCTTGTCCCCCATTATCAGTGAGAGCAGATAATCACAAGTTACAGCGACTAAGACCGAAATTGCAGATATTATAATTGAATCGAAACCATATGAAATGAAAGAGACAGCTGCGAGAATGCAGAGTGCAACAAATGTGTATTTCATTAGAAGATCCTTTGTCATTGGGGCTGAAACGGTAG
>Ga0224501_10005286_pt1 | contig 10185 bp, 11 predicted proteins | sample SF_Oct11_sed_USG_4_FD_169105 | JGI IMG/M metagenome (GOLD analysis project Ga0224501, IMG submission 169105) | Sediment microbial communities from San Francisco Bay, California, United States - SF_Oct11_sed_USGS_8_1 | ecosystem: Environmental > Aquatic > Marine > Sediment | place: USA...
GGTGCCAATGTCAGCCCGGGTAGTGCAGAAGATGGGGCAACAGGCTAATCCCAGGAACTTCCTGCTGATGCATGCTATGGGTCCCAATATTGCTGGTGTTATCGGCACAGCTACCGCCGCCGGGATATTCCTAGGTATGGTGGGCTGAACCGACTATTCTGCTTTAGCCCAAACCTTTCTCCAACCTAAATTATCCTTGCATTACTATCTAAAATCGGGTAAAGTCAATCTATGGGCAAGCCAGCTAAATCCGGCACCAGGACCATCTTTGTCTGTCAGCAGTGTGGTAGGGAGAGTCTAAAATGGCTTGGGCGCTGTCCTAACTGCCAGGAGTGGAATAGCTTCGTAGAAACTATAGTTGCCGCGGCTGCTCCGGCTAGCATTTCTGCCATAGAAAATCCTCCCCAAGAGCTATCTCAGGTAGTAGCTGATGTCTCCGAGCGCTTGCCACTGCCTGTGGCTGAGTTCAACCGAGTACTGGGTGGGGGACTGGTATCTGGCTCGCTGGTGCTCATCGGTGGTGACCCCGGTATTGGCAAATCTACCCTTCTGCTTCAGGTTTCGGCTGTGGTGGCGCAGGCTCGGGGTAAGGTGGTTTATGTTTCCGGCGAGGAAACAATGCACCAGATTAGGCTCAGGGCAGAGCGTCTGGGGATAAGCGGAGAGAAGCTTTACCTGCTGGCTGAGACCGACCTGGAGGTTATCCTAAACCAGCTTGAGCAACTAGCCCCATCTCTGGTGGTCATAGATTCCATCCAGGCTGTTTACCTCCCCGAATTAAATACGGCAGCCGGCAGCATAACTCAGGTGCGAGAGTGCACCTTGAGGCTTATGCACTGGGCAAAGCCTAGGGCGGTGCCCGTTTTCATTGCCGGGCACGTGACCAAGGAGGGCGCTATTGCTGGTCCCCGTGTCCTGGAGCATATTGTTGATGTGGTGCTCTATCTTGAGGGTGAGCCCTTTAGCTCCTACCGATTACTTCGCGGGGTGAAAAACCGCTTTGGCTCCACTAACGAGGTAGGCGTCTTCGAGATGAGAGAGCAGGGTCTGGTAGAGGTAGATAATCCGTCACTGGTTTTCTTATCACAGCGACAGGGTGAAGCCACAGGCTCAACGGTAGTGCCTACCCTTGAGGGCAGCCGACCGCTGCTGGTGGAGATTCAAGCCCTGACTACTCCCACCAGCTTTGGCTTGCCGCGACGTACCGCCAACGGTGTTGATTTCGGTCGGTTGCTGCTGATTACGGCAGTGCTGACCAAGCAGGTAGGCTTAAGGCTGGGTAATCAGGACATTATAACTAATGTTACCGGCGGGCTTAGGATTGGAGAACCAGCGGCTGATTTGGGTATTGCCTTATCTATCGCCTCCAGCTTCCGCGATACAGGGGTTGACCCTGGCTTAGTAGCAGTGGGAGAGGTGGGGCTGGGTGGTGAGCTACGAGCGGTTTCCCAACTGGACAGACGGCTGGCTGAGGCAGCCAGGCTGGGATTCAAGCGATGCCTGGTGCCCAAAGTCAGCGCCGGGATTCCAAAACCCAGAGGCATCGAGCCTATCCCGGTCAGCACCCTGAGGGAAGCCATAAGAGTGGGGCTGGTCGGGGGTAAGCCCAGTGGATAATATAAAACCATAAGAATATGGAGTGGGGGGAGACACTGCATGTTAAGCATATAAGAAACGGTCTCTTGTAATATACAAAAGACCGTCAAGCCAGCGCTACTCACACTGGCGCTGTAGTTGCATAATAATAACATGAAATATGAAAAATGTCAAGAGTATAATGTCAATTATTACATATAATACTCAATTTCCGATAATATGATAAATAGAGTCATCGCCTACATAGACGGATTTAATCTATATTTTGGTTTAAGAGAGAAAGGCTGGCGCCGATTCTACTGGCTCAATGTCCAACTTCTAGCGCAGAATCTCCTTAAGTTCAATCAAGAATTGGTCATGACCAAATATTTCACAGCAAGAGTTATTGGGTCGCCAGACAAGGGAAAGCGTCAATCCACATTTATTGAAGCACTTGAAACCTTATCCAACCTTGAGATATTTTATGGAAAATACCAACTGAATCCGCGTGAGTGCCCGCATTGTGGGTTTAAAGACCAAGTTCCAAATGAAAAGATGACAGATGTAAATATAGCTGTAGAAATGTTTTCAGATGCCGCTAAAGATAAATTTGATACTGCATTGCTGTTGTCGGCTGACAGTGACCTAGCACCACTTGTCAGGGCTATTAAGAATACATTTGCACAAAAACGTATTGTTATCGCATTTCCACCTAAACGCGAGTCAGTAGAACTTAGTAATATAGCCCATGCCTGTTTACGCATTGGTCGCGCAAATTTCGCCCGGAGTCTTTTCCCAAATAAAGTGAAAAAGGCCGACGGGTTTATTTTACAGCGCCCTCCAACTTGGAAATAGAGTCAGATGTTCTTTAATCCCGTAAAGGAAGCAAAGCAACTAATGGGTAACCAACAAAAAGTAGGGGCTGTCATTGTGGCTGCTGGCTCAAGTCGGCGGATGGGTGGGGTGGATAAGGTTTTTGCCCCGTTAGGCGGAAAGCCAGCTTTAACCCGAGTGCTCCAAGCCTTTGAAAACTGCGATTCAGTAGCTCAAATAGTGGTGGCGGTGAGCAAGAAGAACCTGGAGCGGTGCCGGCAGTTGATATCCGAGGAGAAACAGCCTAAGCCGATTGAGGTATGTGCCGGGGGCAGGCGGCGGCAGGATTCAGTGGCCGCCGGACTAAGGCAGCTTAGGGATTGTGATTGGGTGGTAATCCATGACGGCGCCAGACCACTGGTAACTAAAGACCTGATTGAGCGCGGGCTTAAGGCAGCCAGAGAGACCGGTGCTGCTGCGGCTGCCGTTCCGGTTACCGATACCATTAAGGTGGCAGGGACTGATAGAATCGTGCACCAGACGCCACCACGCCAAAATCTGTGGGCGGTACAGACGCCACAAGTATTTAGCTTTGATATAATAGCCAAAGCCTATAAGCAGGCAAAGGGTGAAGTAACCGATGATGCCTCGCTGGTAGAGCAGTTGGGCTATAAGGTTAAGCTATACATGGGCGCCTATGATAATATAAAGATAACTACCATCAATGACCTACTAATAGCTGAGGCTTTGCAAAAGCATGGGAAATAAGATGCGGGTTGGCATAGGCTATGACGTCCACCCCCTGACTTCAGGGCGCAGGCTGGTGCTAGGTGGGATTGATATCCCGTTTGCTCAGGGTCTCAGTGGCTGGAGTGACGCCGACGTGCTGACCCACGCCATTATTGATGCCCTGCTGGGGGCAGCAGCGCTGGGTGATATAGGTAGCCATTTCCCGCCCGGCGAACCGCAATATAAGGATATTTCCAGCCTAGTTCTGCTGGAAAGAACACGGGATAAGCTGGTAGAAAACGACTGGCAGATAGTTAATGTTGATGCCACTGTGGTGGCAGAAAAGCCTAAACTGGTAGACTTTGTTGACCGGATGCGGCAGCAGTTAAGCCAGACGCTGGGCATTGCTCCCAGCCAGGTGAGTGTGAAGGCTAGCACCTCAGCGAAACTGGGTTTTATTGGCCGTGAGCAGGGAATAGCTGCCTATGCCGTAGCCATGGTACAAGGGGAGTAAGGATGAAAGTATTTAACACCCTGTCAGGACAAAAAGAGGAGTTTCTACCCCAAACCGACGAAGTCAAGATGTATGTCTGCGGGGTTACCCCTTATGATGAATGCCACATCGGTCATGGCATGAGCTATATCATCTTTGACGTCATCAAGCGCTACCTTCAGTTTCGGGGCTATAAGGTCAGGTATGTGCAGAACATCACTGATATAGATGATAAGATTATAGACCGAGCCAGTAAGCTCGGTATTACTCCTCGCGAGCTGGCAGAGAAATATACCAATAGCTACTTTGAGGATATGGACGCCCTCAATATCGGTCGGGCTGATATTTACCCCAGGGCTACTGAAGAGATACCAAAAATCATTGAAGTGATACAGGGTTTAATAGATAAGGGGTATGCCTATCCAGCCGGTGGTAGCGTTTACTTCAGGGTAAGGAATGTAGCCGACTATGGCAAGCTGGCACACCGCAACCTGGAGTCTATGATGGCTGGAGCCCGCATTGAAGCTGAAGAAGAGAAGGAACACCCCATGGATTTTGCCCTGTGGAAGGCGGCAAAGCCGGGTGAGCCATGGTGGGAAAGCCCGTGGGGAAAGGGCAGACCGGGCTGGCACATCGAGTGCAGCGCTATGTCGCTAAGATATCTGGGTGATACCCTTGACATCCACGGTGGCGGGCAAGACCTAATCTTCCCCCACCACGAGAATGAGACTGCCCAGTCAGAGAGCTTTACCGGCGTTAAACCCTTTGTTAAGTACTGGCTACATAACGGGCTGGTGCAGCTGGGCGAAGACAAGATGAGCAAGTCCCTGGGCAACCTGATAACGATTAAGGAGGCGCTAGACAAGTATAGCCCTGATGCCATGCGCATCTTCGTCCTCAGCTCCCACTACCGCAGCCCGCTGACCTATTCTGAAGAAGGGCTGGAGGCGGCGGAAGGGGGCGTAGAGAGATTAGTGCGGGTGATCTCGAGAGATGACCCCACTGGTGGTGTAGGCAAAGCTCTCGATGCCGAGCCTTATCGCAAGCAGTTTATTGAGGCGATGAATGATGATTTCAACACTGCCCAAGCACTCAGCATCCTGTTTGATTTAGCACGGGCAATAAACCAAGCTGGCGATTCCGGTGTTAGTTTCCTGAAGGCTCGAGCCGCTCTTTCAGAACTTGGATGTAGTGTTCTCGGCTTAAAGCTTGAAGCTTTTGAATTTATCAGAGAACCAAGTCCAGAGACTGAACCTCTTGTTATCTTTCTCGTTGAAGCGCGCCACGCTCTTAGAAGAGGCAAACAGTTTGAGCTTGCTGACAGAATACGAGGAACACTCAATGAAATGGGTATAATATTAGAGGATGCTCACGGGGAAACGACAACAATATGGAAGCGTATCGGGGATTTGAAGCCCCCAGATATTGGGCCCCTTTTGGATCTTCTTGCCAAAGTTATCCCTATTCTGAAGGAATTTAATCAGCATGAGCTTGTCGACAAGATACGGGCTAAACTAGCAGACCTGGGCATAGCCCTTGAGGACACCCCTGAAGGCACAGTAATAAGGTGGAAACGAAAACGGTAAACTCTGGAGGTGTTTTATGTGGCAAAATGTAGCCTTTATTTTGATTGGCATTGGCATATTGGTCTTAATTGGCTGGGCAGTTCAAGGCTTTTTTATGGCTAGCGATATTCCGCTGCTTATACGGATAGCCGTTGGTGCCATCGGGGCCGGGATTTTAGTCCTCATCGGGGTGGCCATTAAGGACAGGCTGGCTAAGGCAAAGACAGAGAAATTCAAGGGGGTAGAGAAATGATTATTACCACCTCAGCACAGATAGAGGGGAAGACGATTATTAAGACTATAGGTCTGGTCAATGGCAGCACCATCAGGGCTAGGCATCTGGGCAAGGATATCATGGCTGGGTTGAGAGGCATGGTGGGGGGTGAGATAACCGAATACACCAAGATGATGGCTGAGGCTCGAGAAGAAGCCATCCAGAGGATGGTAGAGGACGCCGAAAAGAAAGGGGCTAACGCTATAGTCAGCATGAGGTTTACTACCTCAATGATTATGCAGAATGCGTCTGAGATTCTGGCCTACGGTACCGGGGTAGTTCTGAAATAGATAAAGCGCCGAACTCCATGCCGCCCACCAAAGAAAAAATTATTCACACCAGCTAGCCCCTTCAGTAACAAGACACCCTTTTGTTTCTTTGCCAAACCTTCTGTACCTTCCAAGCTGAATAGGCGAAACCTTGCCTTCGCTGGAAGCAACGCGTATGGTCAGCACCCTATGCCAACCGCGTGAATCGGCGAAAATTTAGTCTTGCCATAGCCAAGGATTTATGCTATTTTGTTAAACATTGGGAAAGCTCTTTGAGGAGGGGGATATGAGGGAAAGATACTCAAAGGCGTGACATATGGCTGAAGCAAAACTGAGAAGAGAGGTGTCTGCTCTTCATGCTGTAATGATACTGGTTGGTTACATTGTTGGTTCAGCCATCTTTATACTTGTTGGCCCACTAGCCGGACTTTCAGGTCCCGGCTTATTTGTTGCCTTTGGAATTGCCGCTATCCCCGCGATATTCGTCTGTCTCTACAATACTCAACTCTCGACAGCCTTACCGGTTACGGGAGCAAACTACATCGCCATAAGCCGCTTTGTCCATCCCTTTGCCGGATGGATAGGAGGTGGCATCCTCATCGCTGTCTTTTTTGGACTCGCCTCTATAGCCTGGGGCTTTGCTGGTTTCCTATCTTACCTTGTTCCCGGCATCCCGGTAATGGCAGTAGCTATGGGGGTAGTGGTTTTCTTTGCCGTAATAAACTACTTTGGTATCCGCTTTGCTGCCTGGATACAAACATTACTGGTTCTTACCTTCTTAGTCGCCCTGTTGCTGTTCACTTTTGGTGGTCTGCCTCACATTGACCCCCGACTGCATACGCCTCTCTTTCCCCTGGGATTTGGACCGGTTCTATTCACCGCGGTGATAGCCTACATGACATTCACCGGCTTTACCGTGATAACTGACATTGCCGGGGAGATTAGGAACCCGAGACGAAACATCCCGCTTGCCCTGGGTATATCCTTTGCTATCGTGTTATTTATCTACATGCTGGTTACCTATGTGCTGACCGGAGTCATGGACTGGCGGGCGCTTGGCGAGTCGCCGGCGGCTCTAGCTGAAGCATCGACGGTATTCTTCCCCCCTGGCCTGACGCTATTTATTGCCATTGGCGGTCTACTCGCTGCTGCCACCACTATAAATGGAATTTTCCTGGCTACGCCGCGAGATTTGCTCCTTTATGGTAAAGACAAAGTATTACCGGAATTTGTTGGCCGGATTAACCAGCGTTTTGGTACCCCTGATGGTGCGATATTGCTCATCCTGATTGCTGGCCTGGTCGGCGTGTCAATTGCTATGCGCATTGAGCAATACGCTCTGTTCACTGTCATGTGCTTCATGATGTTCCACATTTTAATAGTCATCGGGCTGATTCGTATGTCTCGAAAGATGCCCCATCTCCTGAAGAAGGCGCCCTGGAAATTAAGCCGGGGCTGGATGTGGTTTACATACATAGGAATGATCTTTTTTGCCGGCCTTTTCTTTGTTATTGGCATGACAACACTCTCGTGGACGGGGCTGGGACTATTCTGGGGACTGTTTGCCGCTGGTTGTCTTTACTACTACTTCAGGTGGCTCTACTTGCGACGGCGAGGTATAGATATAGTAACAGATGCCAAGAAATTCATTGTGATGACGGCAGAAGAGCTGGAGGTAGATTAACCTGCTTCAAATAGATGGTAGAATGATATGTTACTGGGGCCGATAAGCATAATCATCGGGTATCTGCTGGGTTCTATTCCGACAGCCTATATTATGGGTAAGTCCAGAAAAGGCATTGACATCCGTGAGGTTGATACACGGAACATGGGAGCCGGCAGTACCTTCCGACAAGTTGGCCTTTGGGAAGGGGCTGTCGTGGCACTAGTCGATATTGGAAAAGGAGCTGCCGCTATACTTGTTGCCCAGGCCGTGGGTGTTAGCCAACCTTTTGTGTTGGCAGCCGGCTTTGCCGCTATACTGGGCCATAGTTTTCCCTTCTCTATTGGCTTCAGAGGTGGTCAAGGTGTAGCTACCATCATGGGTATTTTTTTGGTTCTAGCGCCTGAAGTGATGCTTGTCATCTTAGGGCTGATGGGCGTTGCTTTGTTACTTACCCGCCATATCTTCACAATGACCTGCATTACTGCCCCCTTCCTGCCCCTCCTTATCTGGCTATTCGATAAATCAGCAATGTTCCTCTTCTACTCACTGGTCATTATTGCATTTGTAGTGTTTAGAAACCGGCACAGGCTAAAAGAGTTCCGCTTAGTTGCTAATAAGAACAAAAGGTAGTGACACTGTCAGTCGCTGCAATTAGTTTAGTGGAATTGCTTCTCCTCACCAGCAACGCAAGATGAAAGTAGGAAGTACACAGCTTTAGTTCAATCAAGTGGCTGGGCTCATTCTTCCTGTTTCATGCAATCATGACTTTGGAACGGAAAGTAGTATTGGTATAAGCCAAGAGGACATTAGGCTAGTTTGTGTAATGGGGTAACAAAACAAGCGATTGTTCAATCAAGGTGGCTTGACAAAAGGCTATCGCACCTATCTGTTTGTGCGAGTAAGCTGGCTCCCTACGGCCTTACTGCCATTTTTCTCGGTTGTTAGCGGCAATTCGACAAAGAACGTGGTTCCTTCTCCCGGTTTGCCTTGTGCGTAAATCCTGCCACCATGCTCGACCACAATACCGTGACAGATACTAAGCCCCAGGCCAGTGCCACCTCCTTCCCCCCTCGTAGTGAAAAAGGGGTCGAAGATTTTGTCCAGGTGTTCGGCTGGAATCCCAGGCCCATCATCAGTAAACGCAATCCTGATATAGTCTTTAATACCTCGAGTTTTGATGACAAGCTTCCCCCTGCGGTTTACCTCACTCATAGCCTGCTCGGCATTTAGAATTAGGTTCAAAAAGACCTGCTGAATCTGATGAAAATCGACCATTGCCTTGGGGAAGCCCGGGGCAAAATCAGTTACAACTTCAATATTGTTTGTCTTCAGTTGATAAGCCCTTAATTGCAGAGCCTTGTGCACGATATCATTTATGTCTGAATATTCCTTCTTTGGCTCGCGCCGACGGGCAAAGGTAAGCAGATTCTCTACCACATTCGCCGCCCGCTGAGCTTCGCTACGGATGATTTCTAAATCTCGATTTACTTTCGTGTCAGTGCTTTTTCTCAACAGGCGCTGAGAAAATCCCAGTATCGCCGTCAGAGGGTTATTTATCTCATGGGCAATACCGGCAGCCAGCCGACCAATAGAGGCCAGCCGGCTGGCAAGATTAAGCTCTTGCTGCAGCTGCTTTTCTCTCTCCTCTGCCTCCTTGCGCTTGATGATGTCCATCCGTAGTGCTTTATTGGCTTTGTCCAGCTCTGCGGTCCGTTCCTGAACCCGCACTTCTAAGTCGTCTTTCGCTGAGCGCAGCGCCTCCTCCAACTCCTTGACGCGAAGTAAAGCCACGTTTCGCCCGCTGACGATGGCGTCCACTTCTCCCTTGCGCAAGGCGGCAATAATCGCCTCAGCATCCGTTAGCCGACGTTCTAGTTCCTTATATGTTGGCTTTTTGTTGCTCATCATTCACTTCCTGTCAGCCGCAGAGCGGCGAGGACCTTCTCCGTATCGCTCAGGTTGCCGAAAATAGTAGCCTTGGGCAGGGGTGAAACCAAAATCAGACACGGCGTGACCAGCACATTTTCTTCCAGCGCGGTCTGGAAATCCTCCAGTACGTCAACGATTTCTTTCTTATGGGGCATCTTCAGATAAGTCTCTTGCAGCTGCTCCAGATTCTCCCTGGCTTGCTTGGAGTTCGGTTCATTATCAGCCATAAAGAGTCGCAGGATGTATGTTTCACCTAGGGCTTCTGCGCTCTTTGTCTTTGCTTTCCGATCAGACCGATTCATTTTGTGCCCTCCTTGCGAGTGGTGCCTCTTTGCTTACGCTGTGGCACCCGTTTCTTGAGCCGCAAACTGTTGGTATCCTCACCGCGTATCTTTCCCCGGATATCACGGCCCCCTCGAACTAAGCTTTCTTCAAGCTGCATTACTTTCAACTCCGCCTCAGCAGTTTCGAGTTCAGCCCGTCTCTGGGCAATCTCCGCTTCCATCTCGGCTCGTTTCTGCTTGATATCGTACTCTTTCAGTTCAATTTCCATCTGCTTACGCCGGGCCTCAACCGCCTCTTTAGCTTCCTGTTCCTGCCGGGCGGTACCAGTGAGCACACCTCCTCCGCCCACATAAACATCCAGAACATCAATGCCATGGTCAGTGATGACGAATTCCCGGTATTGGTTGGAGGCTTTCTGGCCCCGGGATTTCATAATCATCAACATGCGATTGATTTCACCACCTATCTCGACAAAGCGTAAGAAGATAACCGTATCCATCATTGATGAGATGTCGATGCCGGTAATCTCCTGTTCATTCCGAAAGCCAGCGGTCTGATTGGTGAGTATCATCATCAGGCCTTTCTCC
>Ga0224501_10005288_pt1 | contig 10182 bp, 7 predicted proteins | sample SF_Oct11_sed_USG_4_FD_169105 | JGI IMG/M metagenome (GOLD analysis project Ga0224501, IMG submission 169105) | Sediment microbial communities from San Francisco Bay, California, United States - SF_Oct11_sed_USGS_8_1 | ecosystem: Environmental > Aquatic > Marine > Sediment | place: USA...
GTCCCGCAACAGTTTATACAAAGCTAGATAATGACCTGTGGCAAACATAAAAAGTTCAGTTAGTCCAATGACAAGTAGTGTTGGAGAGCTGAGGACACGCGTACTTAACTGAGTACTTAATTGAGGTGGGGTGCCACTCCTCTTTCTCACCCTCCTTTACCTTCCCCAACTCTGAAGAGATTCAGGTACCCATTTACTGCTGAGTGAACAGAGAAAGATATTGATAAATCTTATGCACAAGCTGTGTTTTGAACCCGGTACGTTCAGCACCGGTGGTGAGTGCTCCAACCACTCAGCCACTGTGCCTCTCCATCTGTTTAATACGGTGGCCAAATGTCCAGGTTTGAATAACAAAAAAACCAAAGAAAAGCACTGGCCACTGTTATGAATTAAATTAATTAAATGAATTATTTACAGGACGAGGGGGACTCTATTACGGTGGCAGTGGAGAGGACAGGTGGCGCTCTCGTGCCCCGTTCTATCTTCTATAGTATCGGAACCGAAAATGAAGCTGAGTTCTTCGGGGCCACAGGCGTACTCGTGTTTGCGATCGGAGAGACACAAAAGACAGCGACAATTGTCGTAGCTGACGATGACATCCCTGAGGTAAGAATTGGGACACCAAGAGATGATGAGGTGTGAGAATGCGAAGACCACTAAGCCAGTCATTTTAAGGAACCTGGTCCCCGGTAAGAGTTGTCTTCTACCGATCAAGTATAAATTTTCCACGCAATACTGTTTACCGTTCCGCAGATTATTTCAGTATTTTCTCAAGTCATGGGGGATAGCTCAGTGGCTAGGGAACCCAATTGAAAGGTCCTGGGTTATGTAGAGCTCCTCACATAATTCCTAACACCAAAGCGGATTCAAATTGTGAAAGCGTATTCAAAATTCACTCACGATAGCTCAGTGGGATAGCTCACTGTTTGTTTTTTCTGTGGCCCGTGTTCAATTCCCGACCATGGCGGAGTATTTCAAGGGATTTTTCCCTGGCTGATCACACGGCCTTCTACACAGTTCAGGGAGTACAAAAGAGCGGAGCGGCACCCCCTTGAAAAAATGCCTTCATTCTCATGAAGATCAGAAGATGCCTATGGATCAGCCTTGTTCAAAATTCGTAGAAGACTGGATATTTTTGCATTGCCCCTTCTTTCAGATGGCTAAATGCAAAAATGCTAGCCACCAATGAGGATTGAACTCATGACCTCCTGTTTACTAGACAGGCGCTCTAGCCACTGAGCTATGGCGGCTCGCTGCTTCGCTTGCAATACCCTCCCAGTTTCTTCTGAGCTTCAGTGAAGCGGAAGAAGCTCTAATTTATTTAATGGTATAATTATCGTCTTGGAGTTAATTCTTTTCGACTTAGGATTATGAATGGATCCGGTTTGTGGATCCGGGTAATGGGACTAATTGAATATCACGCGTATGTTCGTATGTTGCAGTATTGGTTGACTTAAGGGGTGACTGTGTATTTTTTGACAAAGCATTCTGTTGACTTGGTTTCTCATATGACCCCTGCCACACGATGGCAAATTTGCGATGATCTAATCTCAAATTGCAAAAAAATTGCAATTCGTGTTGCTAGCCACACGATTGCGATCTACTATTCACAAACTACTACGGTTTCCCGCAGTCACATGCCCGGGGCCAATTTGACTTCGTAGTTGGTGTTGTACCGAGGTTTTATCTCCGGTCAAACTGTCGTTAGAAATCGTGCATGGGGATTGTGCTCGTAGTCAGACTCAACTAGCTGCTGCTCCCAGGTAAATTTGGCCAGTTTTCATTTTAGAATCGCCTCTGTATGCTCTGGTTCTCATGTATTGCGATTGTTTCTTGCTCTGCGATGATGACAGCTCCCAAACTGGCTCAAGTCAGACGTAGCTGGCCGTGTTGACTTTCTACATTCTAGGCCGTGGATTCCCATAGGCTATAGAAGTGATTCAGCGGATCAGCGGATCAGCGCGTGCTTTGTAAGCGCGACTGTTGATTTTATTCAGTATGCTAGAACTGGCAGTTTCGCGCAAAACAGCTATTTAAAATTCGCAATGCGATTTTTCACGTACTGTTATATGCGATCTTTTCGCGATTTTTTTCGCAAATTCTCCATCGTGTGGCAAACTCTTTATGGTGGCTAGTAGCTAGTAGCTAGTAGCTAGTAGCTAGTAGCTAGTAGCTAGTAGCTAGTAGCTAGTAGGTGGCTAGTGGCTTAGATACTCGTGTTACCGCTTAGTATGGACTACCACAAACGGTGAGCATCAATGCTCCATCTCTAAAGTTCGTCCTGGTTTTGTTCTGAGCTTTGTTCATAACAGGTGCCCTCCATGACCCCGAATCCTGGCAGGTTCCCAGCACTCTACAACTGAGCTATGCCCTACCCTACTATCCCACTCAGTTGACTAACCACCTTACCTATAGTGACCGTTAACCAACTCTCTGTTGGATTTCAGTTGGATGAGTATTACCAATTGAGGATAGTGAGTCACGGGCCCCAGCAGGCGGTACTGGCATCTCCCGATACTTTAAATATCACAATACAAGAGAGTGACTCACCGTATGGACTACTTCACTTCATTCCGAATGCGCAATATTTTCTATGTAAGTCTGTATTCACCATCTTTGTCACCCATTGTCTGTCCGTGGTTGGACACGACCTTCCTTCTTAATTTTCACAGGTTGTGTGATGCTGTTTAGGGGAGATTGGGTTATCTTCTGCCCGCCAGCTCAGAACGGGTTGGCAGAGTGTGATCAGACAGGGAAAAATCCCTTGAAATACTTCCCGGTCGGGAGTTGAACTCAGGCCACAGAGAGGACAGACAATGAAATACATTCTTTCTCCCACTGAGTTGTCATGACTGATTCGCCATCAATTGATTTAAATTTAATTTGGTTTTGGTAATTTTTCACTCTATCATCACAGAGACCAGCTTGTGCATGGATTTTTAGATAAAAATGTTCACCTAGCAATGAATTGGTAGCCGCCTCTCTTTAGACTTGGGGAAGGTGATGGCGGGAAAGGAAGTGGCACCCCACCGCAGTTACACCATTGCCGGTAGAAGTTGACTCTCTAACAGCGACTTACTTTACACAAGACCTATAGGGCAACACTTACCATGTTACCCACTAACTACCCACTAGTCATTTTAATTAGTGAAATTCCTACGCCCAAAATGAATTATGTAAGACTGAGAATCTTGCAATAATAGGTGCATTCGCGTGCTTGGTTGGCTCACAAGTTGGCTCTATAACAGTCACTTACCCACACCTTGACCTTGACCTTCACCTATTACTGTCTCTTTAAGATGAGAGTAAAGCAGAGAACGTATCATCTGTGAGCATCCCCATTATGAGAGATCGTGGGACGTTCGGTACCGTTACTGTCAGCTGGATAGTTACTTCTAACTCCACAAGGGATCTCACGCCCTCTAGTGGCGTTATCACATTACTACCAGGGGAGACGATCTCACATCTTTCAGTCACCTCAGTAGCTGATGAGGTATGCAATGTCAAAGAATTAACTTGGTACACTGAATATAGCCATCCGCAGGATATTTGATAACAGCTTAGTCTTATATGGCGTCCTCATTGCTATGGTGAAGCTGCGGGGTTAGATGCTTGTTTTTTCACCAGTTACAGCTTAGCATGGAGCACCGCACAGTTACAGCTTAGCATGGAGCACGATGAGCGGGTCAGTATCAACTCCGCACCTCATAGTGAGGCTTGGTTTTGTTTTGAGCTAAAAGTGAACTGAGGGGCTTTCACTCAAAATGGAAACCGTTTCTCTGTTTTGTAGAACCCCGAGGAAACGGAATCATTTACCTTGGAGTTGCATTCTCCTACCGGTGGAGCTGAAGTTATCACCCCTGCTCATACCACTGTGTCGATACTGAAAAATGATGTCGCTGTTTATTTCCAAGGTGAAAGTTCCGACAATGAAGCTCAACATTCTTGCCTTACCTTTTAACGGTTGATGGTAGTAATCGTTGGTTATAATGGCAGCATATATTCCTCACCATCATGTCACCATGACAACATCAGGTTGTGAAAAATGTAGCTCCAGCAGCATACCTTATCATACATTGCATAATTTTCCAAGTCCTCCTGGAATTCAGAACTAAATGCTAGAGGTTTTCATGACAATATCGAAATATCTTGGTTCAACCCTCACTCACCCATTTCCCCTTTGGGTTTGAAAGTTTCACTCAGGGTCAAGCAAGTTGTTTTGCTTGTAATATCACAAAGTACAGTGAAACTTGGATAACTCCAACTGCAGGTGACTACCAAAAACAGTTTGAGTTATGACAAGTTTGAGTTATGAATGAATGCTCTCCTTTTGCATTAGCCATGTGGCCATCATGGCGAGACCATTTCGCTCGAGTGTGTTCCATTTCCTGGCTAAACTTTCCGAAATTTGTGAGATTTTCTTCTCATGTGAAAAGGAAAACAATGAAGTTAAACTTGTTACACAAGAATGTAAACATATCCAGCCACAGAAAAGGTGATTTGGTGGCATTAACCACGGTTTATCAGTTCGAGTTATGACTACAAGTTCGAGATATGCCCAAATTATCATTACCCAGGCAGGGACCATAAAACTTGGTTTGAGTTAAGCAAGTTTTCGAGTTATCCGAGGTTGAGTTATCCGAGTTTCACTGCAGATGTTTACTATACAGGAATCGCTAATGCTACAATCATATCATGAGTTGTCTTTATGACTCTGACTTGGTGCACATCCAATTTGCAGAGTTGTCTTCCTTTTCTGTAAATGCAATGAGACTGTCCGCAGGGTCAGCCTAGTTCCTACTGACTAATTGCTGCATAATCTGTATTCATATCAAAGGGTAGAACAATTAAAGTAAAATTTAACTTTGTAGAACCGTCCGTGGTATCAGTAGAAGAAGGAAGTGCAGCATCACTGACCGTATTACGGCAGGATGGTTCTGGAGGCGCGTCTGTGCGTTGGGTGACTGTCTCCCACTCAGCTACTACTAGCGACTTTACTAACACGACCGGCACAGTTTTCTTTAGTCAGGGCGAGTTTAGTAAGATCATCAGCATCGCCATAACTGAGGACACAATTCCTGAAACTGATGAGGTGTTTTATGTTCGTCTATTTGACCCAGTGGGTGAGTATGAACTATCGTTATGACAGCTGCCCCATCACTCTACCACTCAACTGTTCCAGTATCCCGGTGATTTGTTTTTACAGGTGACATAGTAGTACATGGCCAGGATGAAGCTACTCTTATTATAAAAGCCAATGATGAAGCGAATGGCGTGTTTAGATTCAGTTCGCCGTTCTCCCTCTCGGTCATGGAGGGCAGTGATGTCAGTGTGCTGTAAGTTTTAGTATTCTTATCCATAGGGGTAAAGTAGCCCTATGCTACAGTTTCTTTGTGTTGCTATCCATAGAGCTAGCGTAGCTCTATGTTGCTATCCATAGAGCTAGCATAGCTCTATGTTGCCATCCATAGAGCTAGCGTAGCTCTATGTTGCTATCCATAGAGCTAGAGTAGCTTTATGTTGCTGACCCCCAGCTTCACATGACCATAGATTCAGTCTTATAGCTCGTGCTTCACACTGAATAAGCTGGTTCTCTGGTAGAATGAAGCTCGCCCTGGGCATAGCCAGCTTCCACGAAGCCAACCCTGACCAAGTAGTCACTTTCTGGCACAGTATTGTCATAATAAATGGCTGGCTGGCACATTTTTCTTACTACATAACATTGATCGGTGCTAAGCTCCTTGCCTCAAAGTTAGGTACGCTCGTACCCAATCTTCCAACCGACCAGTTAGGTACGCTCGTACCCAATCCTCCAACCGACCAGTTAAGTACGCGTGTCCTCAGCTCTCCAACACTACTTGTCATTGGACTAACTGAACTTTTTATGTTTGCCACAGGTCATTATCTAGCTTTGTATAAACTGTTGCGGGACCTCGGTAAGCGCGCTAACATGCTAACCTCGGTATACATGACCTGATTCTGGGACCCAATTTTAGCGCGAAACTTTTCTGCTTGAATGGTGATTTCTGCTTGTGTGAATATGATGTGTTAAATATTTCTAACTAAAAGACTGAGGTAAAAACTGACATAGGATAGCATTCCAAATGGATTTGCCTTCAAAAATCATATCGTTAAAAATAATGCATGAAATTAGAAACTGTATCGATTGGCTGTGGCTAAGTGGTTAGAGAGCTCCTCATTGGCGCCGAAGGCCCCCCGAATTAAAAAAAAGCTTTATGCGAGATTTTTCAAAAAACCTCCATTCATTCACCCAACAAAGTACTCGGCTCTCTTTACAACTGGGGAAGGCGAGAAAGAGGAGTGGCACCCCACCTCAATTACACTGTGCCTATACAATTTGGTTCGCTAAACATCAGTCATGATAGCTCAGTGGGATAGCTCACTGTCTGTCCTCCCCGTGGCGCGGGTTCAATTCCCAGCCACGGCGGAGTATTTCAAGGGATTTTTCCCTAACTGATCACACTCTGCCAACCCGTCCTTAGCCAGCGTGGCAGAAAATGGCCAATCTCCCCTCAATGACACCGCACAACCTGTGGACAGTGAGGAGGAAGGCCGAAGTTCAACCACGGACATACGGTGGCACCCCACCTCAGTTACACCAATGTATTATATTCTGTTACATGTCTATGGTGAGAACTCACTCGTTCTATAGAGGTGGTAGAGTCCATCAACCTGAACACTCCCCCTGGGTTATCATTCTCCAGTATAACTACTCTTGTCTAAAACAACAGGAAATCCATGTATCAACTGCAAAGTTCTTGTACTCAACCCTTCACAAATATTCCAAAGTAACCAGATAAAGAAAAATACAATAATACTAAAAATAATAATACTAAAACATAAAATAATAAAAAAATAATAATACTAAAAAATAAAATAAAATTAACAATACTAAAAAAAATAATAATAATACTAAAAATAATAATACTAAAACACAAAATAAATAAAAAATAATAATACTAAAAAATAAAAATAAATAAAATAAATAATACTAAAAAATAAAATAAAAATAATAACAAGAAATAAAATAAAAATAATGATACTAAATAATGAAAAAAATAATGAACAAAAAAATAAGCAGTAGACATGAGTAAGAGAACATTTGGATGGAGGTCACTTGTGACATTTGTGAGCGCTGCATCGTGTTGTACAAGGATATTACAAGGGCAGGCGAATTCGCTGTACACCGAAAAAGATGTGGCTCAGAGACATCGAGGGATATCCTGAGCACCTCAGCAATAAGGCGTGTGAGAGGCACCTGTCTGAGGAGGGTTCGCTACCCAAGAGTTGGAAGCCACAGCAGTGAGTGGACAAAAATGTGGTATTCATGGAAACGTGAACTTACAGCGAGTTTTGCTTGTTGAGGAGATCATGGGGTGTCTCTGTGCCGGCAATTTAGGTGCTAGAACGCCAGCGATTTGCAATCTCCATTTCTGGTGGCCTACCATCTCAACCAGCGTCCATCACAATATTGACAGGTAGAATGCAAATTAACAGGAGCGAGCGTATTGTTGAAAACTATCATAGGTCTTGAAAGGATTCACTTTTAAACTTACCTGTGTGTACCCAGTCTTCAATCTCTGTGACTCAGGCGGGCTCACTGACTCTAATACCACAGACATGTACTCATCAGTCTCGGGGTGGTCATCAGCCAAAACAAATACCGCAATATCTCCGTTATCCACACCTAAAATAAAAATGTAAACTGAAATGGTACTCAAATATGTACACTGCTTTCATATCATCTAATCCCCCCAGGTGAGTTTGTCATTACGAGCTGCTGAAGTTGCGAAGGCAAATTAGAATCGGCCTAAAAAATATTTTGATGTGTGTGACGCGCAAAGTACAACTGTAATGTAATAGTGACGGTCAGATATCGAAAACAAAAGGAAAAAATGTTAGCCACCAATGAGGATTGAACTCATGACCTCCTGTTTACTAGACAGGCGCTCTAGCCACTGAGCTATGGCGGCTCGCTGCTTCGCTTGAAGGCGAACGGGCATATTAGCCAATAGAATCGGCATCAGTATCACGTGACTATTTGCGCGAAGCAACAACTCGCTCATATTTCGCCGCCGTTGCAGGCAGCACATTGGGAGAAACTGTTGGCTCGAGACCCGCACAAACCCCAGTCAGGCTTTTAGATAACATCTTTCTGGGTTGAGTCGCATTACCTGATGGAAGTGTAATTGAACCACTCATTGCCTGGACATCAGAGGAGTTTGCTGGAGCCGGGAATTCACCATATATCGCCCAGAAGATTGTTACCTCTCCATATACTCCAGCCCGACTCACCCTCATTAGAATCTACCAAAAACACACATCCATAAGGTACCCGATGGTACCCCGACCAAACATTCAACAGAATAAATGCCTGACCTGCACAGGGGTGACATGTTTAGCTGAAGAAACCAAATAAACCTTATTAAATAGGTAGGGTAGGCTTTCACTGAATAACAGATTACACAAAACTTACCGTGTTAAAATTCTAATAAAACAGAAGTTAAACTATTCAAGTCGCAATCGCTTCACCAAGTCTCTTTTTCAGGGTGTTATTTGCAGTTTGAGACTGAATTAGGAGCATCAAGCAGAAATGATCAAATCTCCACATTTAAAATTCATTGACGTATAGTACGTCTCTGTCTGATAGAAATACAGTTTCCAAAGCCTCCAATCACATGTAGACTTATATTAACAATTTGACCATCATATTCCCTTAGGTGTTGAGTGCAGCTGTTTTGGGTTACTGCCATTGTACCGTCACACTACAGTGGTATACACAAGTATAGAGGTATAGCAAGCGAGGGTCGGATTTAGGGTTTCGCAACCCAGGGTCGGATTTAGGGGTATAAGCGGATTTTGCTTTGCGCAAATCTGTGCTATCCAGTGAGTTCAGTAATGGGGTATAGTAGAGGAAAGTGGCTCTGCCATTTGTACCTTGTCACACACCCGTCATGGTCAGATTTAGGAAAAAGGAGAGTGCTAACTTGCCCCTCAGAGACAGGATTCTGCGGAATTTAGAAATGGTAATTTTCTTGCCGACTAATTGCTACGGCTACGCGGAAAGTCATTAGCATGCGAATGCAGACGATTTACCATACATCTGTACGGAATTGGGAAAAAATTTCATATGATGATAAATAAGTCTGCCGCAGTTTGTAGGCAGTCACTAGTGTTATGAACTAATATACCAGACATATTCATCTATCTGCACTCAGACTGTGCCCTTGATTGCTAGTAATCCAATCCAAAGTGAGCAATGTTTTCACTGACCGAGCGAGTCATTATACGTTAGTAGGTGGACTCGCTGTGAAATTTTCCGATTCCATAGAGGGGTACACAACTCCGTAAATTCTCTAATACCTGAGTCGAAGCGGAGTGAGGTTCAGTCACATAGCGAGTGGAGAGATCGGAGAATCCAACAACGCCATTAGCCAGATCAGAAGTTACCCTCACAGTCTCCGTAAGGTGGGATCCCAGCTGCGGACTATTCATAGACTGCACTTCTGCAAACATCGCAGAAAGGCTTCAGAATGGAATCAGAATTTTAGGCACAGTCCAGAAAAAAGTTTGTATTGCCTTGTCAAGTTTAGCGCAGTGGTAAAAGCAGTTGTGAAAATCCACGAGAATACGTGAGAATCCGGGTCATGACGGGCCGCCATTGTGAGTATGAGCTCCTCGCATTCATTCTAGCTTCTACCTCTCCAACAAGCCTCGGGCTTAGAAGGTTCGTTAAATACGATGGCCAAGTGCCTGAGTAGAATTTTAGAAAAGTTATGTAATGCTTTGATTATAAATTTATGATAAGCAGTTTAAAACACTACAGGACAATCGAACTAAAACAACAAGAGATGCTGTACTTGATGTTTTGCGGCAAACCGAAGTACTATTATGATTTTGACTTAGAATCGCTACTGGATTTTGTTAGTCAGTCATGATGGCTCAGTGGGATAGCTCACTGTCTGTCCTCCCCGTGGCCCGGGTTCAATTCCCAGCCACGGCGGAGTATTTCAAGGGATTTTTCCCTGGCTGATCGCTATGGTCCGTAGTACAAGCCACTGTGTTGCTGGAAGAGGACTCAGGACCCACCAGTGCAATAACAAATCTTGAGAACATTCTCCACAAAGGAGAATCAGCTACCCACGAGATGGACGCCATATT
>Ga0224501_10005289_pt1 | contig 10181 bp, 7 predicted proteins | sample SF_Oct11_sed_USG_4_FD_169105 | JGI IMG/M metagenome (GOLD analysis project Ga0224501, IMG submission 169105) | Sediment microbial communities from San Francisco Bay, California, United States - SF_Oct11_sed_USGS_8_1 | ecosystem: Environmental > Aquatic > Marine > Sediment | place: USA...
CAGCCACCAACAGTCTTTTATTCTCGTACATGTTTACCTGACCTCTGCCTCCACTTTAAGCCCGGTGCTAGACGTCTTGTTACTAGGAGTTTTTTTATTATTTTTTGGTCAGACGACCGTTAAAAGGTTGGGGAGCTGTTTGGATTTTTTTGTGCATCTGGGAAATATAAGTTTTCAGGCGCCTGGCCAAGCGAGCAGAGACAGCCAACTACTTTTCACCCAATCAGAACTGACATCCGGTTAGTACCGCATTAGTTAGCTCGAAGATGAACAACACCGGTACTAAAACTTTCACCAGTGAGTGGGTACTATTTGGTGGGCTGATTATTAGAATGCGAGACGTTTGGACTGTGTGCTGTTCGCCTGTTTTTATTATACTCAGACGCCTCATTAGTGGGAATATCGAACGTCTAGCACCGGATGAATAGGCTTATTGTATGTCAGCACCACACCTGTCTAAAACATTGAATTTCTGAGAGTGATGATCCTGAATACTTATTTATTTACACAGGGCCATCCCGTTCTCGATCACAACACAATGAAGACAGATACTACAGATCAAGGTCAACTTCACAACACAGGCATAGGATACCGAACCAGTCGTTCTGTAGAATATTGTGACATTATCCCTTAGTGAGTTTTGGAACTTCTGTCTATTGTGCGTTCTAGCGTGAGAGACATTTGTGATTGTACAGTTGGCAAAAAGTTATTCCTCAAAATGAAGTTTATATTTCATGGATTCCGTGTCTATTTTTTTGGTTTTCAACTAGAGTTGAGCACCTACAGGAAACTGTCGAATCTATGCTGCTTTCTGATGGCTTATAGTGCCTGAAGACCTCAAAGATGCACTTCTCACCATATTGGCCTAAATCATTCCCCCATCCTCCATTACTCTATACCAGTCACAGAAAAACCCATCTCTCCACGCGTTGAAAATTAAAATGATTGTTTGGTGTAAACATGTGTTATGATTGCAAATAGGGTGCTCTAAACAGCCGGTCTTCTCCTTCCTATCTCCATGCAGAAGAACTTAGCTATCAAGAATGTTGCAGAAATTGGCCTAGTGAGTGTTAGGCTCCAGGCCATTAGCTCAAATGATTTGCATTCGCTTCATCCAACTATCTATATTTGGATTATTATTATTATTATTATTATTATTATTATTATTATTATTATTATTACGGCTTATTTACACACAAGTGAAATGTATGATGTATGTTTTATACAACCATCTAGCAGTTATATTTATGGTTTGGCTATGGTAGAAAAACTGGAAGCTATAATGTAATATGTACAAGAAAAACCTGATTGTATGTACAGAATCCTCATACACTGAAAACATATGCAGGAGGGGAAAAACACGTGTTTAGTTTTGTCATCATGAAGAGGCTGATCATTGGCATAAAGGCCACCTAGCCAGAGACATTATGTTACTGACTAGATAAGGTTTTTATGCTATAGCAAGAAATGTCAAGTTTGGTGAGCAAAGCATCTAAGAAGGATCATAATGGACCAGCCAGCACTGAAATGAGTTTATACGCATAACCCAGTTTGGCCACAGATTACTCTGTATATAAGCAGCTTCACCTGCATGACCATCTCCTATTTTGGCAGTGGTTGGATAGCCATCAGTCAGCTGTAGCTAGATTCCATTTCTCAAACCAGAAATTTAGTAGCAGTGAATGAAGCCTGTCTGTTACATTGGCTACATGATGACCAATAAGACTTATCCCTGTAGTGTTACTGAGAAAGTAATCCCCAGTCCAGCTATGTACTCCTTTACAAAAGAATACAAAAGCATCAATGGGTGCATTATCAAGGAGAGGTGATCAGATAGTTCAGTGGAAGGGTGCTGGGCGCGCAACCGTGAGAGCCTGGGTTCGAATCCCAATCATGGGGGCTCCCGCTGTCACTATGAGGTCCTCTGCTGAAAAAACCAAGCCTCACTATGAGATAGAGTGTTGATACTGTGCCATGGTGCTCCATGCTAAGTCGTATCTGGTGAAAAGATAAATGAATTTAACTCGGCAGCTTCACCATAATAGTGAAGAAGAGAAAATGGAGGCAAGGCTACGCAAAGATGAATCCGAAATTCTAATTGAGCACAATGTAGTCAAGCTGGTGACTTCTCCCAGAATTGAACAATTGTTGGGATATCACCGCTTACCTATCTTTAGATATGTGTTATTTTATGGCATATTGATGGACTGTGACATGAATCTGTGTAATGTACAACCGCTCTGAAGCCCATATGCAAAGACAGGTGAGGAGCAAACTGCCTCACATGTCTATACGGGTTAGGTCTGGCTATAGAACACAGCAACCTGTGATGTACCAGGTAACAAGTATCTAGAATGTGGGGTAAACCCTTACGGCATATCAAAATGTGTCTTGGCATGTATTCAGGTTCTGTAGCCTACCATGAAGTATGCGGGAATTAAGTGCGAAGTGCATTGACCAATGATTGTAGCGTGAACTGAGGATGGAACAAAAACCGGTGGGTGACCAGAGATTGCAGGGTCAACACCATAAACACTGCAGCTCTCTTATCTAATACATAAACGGTGGCTCTCTGTGTAGGGTGTTATCATTTCAGGGTTTCTGTGTCCATGTTTGAACTATGGCCTTTTTCCTCGATGTTCACAGGTTGAGGGGAGATCGAGCCATTTTCTGTTGCGTCAGCTCAGGACGGGTTGGCAGAGTGTGATCAGCCTGGGAAAAATTCCTTGCAATACTCCATCATGGCCGGGTATTGAAACCGGGCCATGGAAAGGACAGTCAATGAGATACATCCATTCTCCCACTGAGCTATAATGACTGACTGTAAGGCATATGGAGCCTAGCACCAGGGGTCGGTGGTTTGAGCAATATTTGTTTCACCCTTGGCGTGCTGATCAGTTCGTGAACTGATCAGCGATCCATTCATGTTGAAGAAGATATGATCTCACCATACTCACCAATCATGTAGGAGTTCTCATTTATGGTATAGCTCAGGTCTGCTGAGTTGGTATATCTCTGTAAGATTGAACCAGTTAGTTTAGGAGCGAATGGGTAATCTACATGGATAAGTATGGGATGACTGTAAGGGTGATGGGAATCCAGCGATATATCAGAAGTTCATATTGATTGAACACAAAGTCAATTCCAAAGACGGCTGATGTCGTGGTTTGTTAGACCAGTTACTGCTTTATTCTAGGAAGCTATTGCAAAATTAATTCCAAGAATGAAAAAGTCAAGTTCGACACATAATCTGAATTGTGTGGAGTTTGTAGGCAGCAATTATATGTGAAGTTACCATGGAAACGAGAGGGCTGAATTCCTGGAGACTACGAACGAACTGGAGAGGGCCGTTATTCACCAGCAGACAAACTGAGACATTTTTGTTAAATACAGCCGTGCGAAGTGCGTTATCCAGCTCTGGCCAAAACCTGCAATATTTAAGACCATTTGTTACTAGATCTAGTGAATCTTTGCAAGAAAGCTCCGGTCATACTCTGATTATGAGGTTATTGTGTGTATACAGTTGCTGAGGTTATACTATCGCAGAATGATCTTCGAGCTTATAGTAAACTTGTTCAGTAAATAGAATTGCAAAATGACATGTAAATGTAAAACAATGAAAAATTTCTATGGTAACTAGGGATCTTGAGTGAGTTGAAAGCCGCGGCTCGGGATTGCGGTGTGCTGAGGCACTCGCCGAGGAGTTGTCATACCACGCCGCGCGGCATTTCTGTAGCACCCGCCGGCATCTCGCCGCACATCACAGACCTGCCATGTAGTCAGTGATCGGCAAGAGGGTAAAGCCCTCGAAGAACCCGCTAACTGTAGCAGATGGTACCTAGTCAATTTAGTCATGCCTGTGATCACGCGAGGCCGAGTTCTGATGCGCCAATGCGCATCGTGCAACTTAATGCACCTTAATGTGAGTATTATATTAAAAATATATTGTGAGGTATATCCAAACTTACAACTCAGTGGCGAGTGCCTCAGCATGCCGCAATCCCGAACCGCGGCGTGCCACGGCTTTCGACTCACTCAAGATCACTAGTTACCCAAAAAATAAAACAAAATTCTCTCTGGTGTATAAATGAGTACGAAATGCTTAAGAAACCATAACATAGGACTTACTGTTGGGTGAACCCAGGAATGAACTCAGTCATTGAGATATAGAGAAACTCGGTAGTACTGTTTATAATCTGTAGAAGTGAAGCCAGCTCAGATTCGCTTTTCTTAGCTGCGAGCCAGTCCGGTGATGCCTAATAAGAAGACCACCAGACCGATTTAATTATTACATCTTGTATACAGCGACCGCTTGATTCAAAGAGAAAAAGAAATCGATTAGGCAAAAATTTCAGTGGTAGATAAATCGAAATTGACAATCAACAAGACCTCATTCCTTCAACTCCATTCAAAGGGCAAGCAGATTCAGTAGTGATATGTTTCTTGTTTTATAGTCATGAGTTTCAGCGTAAGGTTCATGTTAAACTGCCTGTAAAAGATGAAACTAGACCAATAATTGAAACCGACTGTGTTTCGGGGCATATACATGGGTGCATGTGAATGATGAGTGAGGGCTAGCCATCACTAGCACATGCACCTTTGAGGACACCAAGTCCAAATACTCAGGTGACCGATTTCTGTAATATACTCAGCATCTGTCAGGACAGCGGAGTAGAAAGAAGAGGAGATAACTCACAGCCACAGAGAGAGAAGCATTGAATTCTGTGATGAGGAGAGGAGGATCTTGTTTGAGTGGAAGATTTTGGAGTCTCACGTGTCCCGTCAGCGGCTCTCCATGGGATGCTTTCCAATACGCGGTGAATATTCCGATAAATTCCTCCACCAGACATGAGCAATTACTCACAGAAAGTTTACCGTGCGACTAAAACATTATCAGTGTTAGTATCATAAATACATACTGGCAATTGGATATGAAAACCAAACATGGACACTTATTATCACATTGAATTGAAGCATCAAGTTTCCCATAATGTGGTGTTTAAAGAATGCTACATCAGATAACAGTCTTTGATATCTTTTCAACTTCTCCTTTCCTTTTCAAAGTCGCTTTTTATCAGACAAAGTTCAGAATACACAGTCAACGGGATGACTCTGTGATAGAGGCCTGGTGTCATAACAGTGTGAGCCTGGGCTCGAGTTCCAGTCCTGTTGTGTGTGTATAAGGTTCTCGTTTTAAACCTAGCTCAAAAACCAAATCAAACTTGACTATGAGGTGGAGCACTGGTAACTTTGTGATAGCGCGAAGGCGTCACATGAGAAAAAAAGAAATATATGCCGCTTACTTGCTGAAACATGGAGTCACCAGTCTGTGAAAGAACAATATGTCTATCATCTATAATAACGAGTTGTGTGCCTATGGTGAATATCGCGTTCTGTGGGTTGATATCTGAAACGAGAGTGCACATGTATTACTATAATGCAATTAACTTTAGGCAAATGCAGTTCTATTACTATGGTTCATGCAAATGAGTTGTGGATGGAGTATTAATTATCCGAGTATTGCCTTCTGTGGATTTGGATCTGATATAGGGATAGAGAAAATAAGTGTAAGTGTACTATACACCTTACATCACAGGTTAATCCTAAGCATAACTCTTAACTCAAACTTTCCATAACTCAAACTTTTTTGGTCGTCCCCTGCAGTTCGAGTTATCCAAGTTTCACTGTATATGTACATGCATGCGGTTTTCTCACCTGGTTCAAACTGGTGACTGAGTGTTTTAGTCCTATGATCCTGAGGAGTTAGAAATACGACTTCAAGATGAGAGATATTCAGGAGTAGTGATTGCACTATCTGTAAATGATAAATGCATTTTCCTGTAAGGTAACAATGAGAAAAAAGAGGGATAATTCCGTAGTAGAATTCTTGTCTCACAATCACGAGAGCCTGGATTTTAACTCCTGACTTGATAGACTCTGGCTGTGTGTCTGAGTTCCTCGCATACATACTGGCTAATACCACTCCAAAAAACCTCAGGATTGGGAAGTTTGCTAAATAGGACGACCAATTGCTCGAGAGGTAAAAAACAAAAACTAACCTATAAAGACATACTCGGCTACTGACTCGGCTACTGACTATAGGTTACTGGCTATAGGTTACTGGCTATAGGTTACTGACTATAGGTTACTGACTATAGGTTACTGGCTATAGGTTACTGGCTATAGGTTACTGACTATAGGTTACTGACTATAGGTTACTGACTATAGGTTACTGACTATAGGTTACTGACTCAGCTAGTGACTCGGCTACTGACTCGGCTTCATCGGGTCCAAGTTATTTGCCCCTCGCTCTGTGCACGGTAGACTGCATTGGCTGAGCGGTTTTAGCTTAGAAGGTGATAGTGGGGTGATGGGTGATATGGCTCATCACCGCTAAACTACCCTCACGATTAACAGAAATAGAACTCCATACTGCAGATTCTATTTTGTCAGAAAAGCTATAGAGCTATCCTCTAACTCTATGATAACTTTATGGGATCAACCAACAAAACAAACTGCACCAAGCAATGGCCCTACTAACATAATGATCTGATTTCTAAGGCATATGTGACCCAAGTATCCATTACACGCTGAAAATCTAGGTCACCTGTCTACCCTATTCAAGCAGGTGGCCTGGCTTCCCGTATTACTTCAATCAAAGGAGTTGTCATCTCACAGTCACCAAGCCCGGTACATGCATGTACAAAGAATTTTTTGTAACCACTGCCAAATCTATTATCAGAGGAGATCTCTATAATTTATGTAATTTAATCAGATTTATTTGTCTTCCATGTAAGGTGCCCTATTGGGGACTCATCTTCCCTCCAGGTGCGATCAATTGATGATTGGCAACTAGCGAGCATGATACATGTAAATACTTACTTACACTTAATGGTAATACACCGTGAGAAACTGTACTTGGAACTCATCCAGACCATATACACGTATTCACTGTCATATTCAACCAGACTGATTATGTACAGCCAATTTGATAAGATAAGATCATTTTGCTTACATGGCTAGCATCACTAAGCCATGCGGCTTGTTTTCAAAATGATCCATGGTTTTCCCCCATACAATTGGTGCTCTGTAAGTGGGCCTCCCTCATTAATTGATTGATATCACTGTCCAAATCCAATGAATATCGGTAGAGCCATGACGCCGCTCACGTTATTAAAATCTCTGCATTGATGAGGGTTGATGTGAAACCTTAGATTCGGAATGTGATCTTATAGAGTACCAACCCTGTAGGGGTGAACTATGAACCATTCAACATAACAAGCCATTGGCCTACAGATGCCATCTATGCGAACAAGATGCTCTTATCTTTATTTTAAACCTAAGTGATGTAATTATATATTTGCCTGAAACTAACCTGTATATCATTTCTGTTGGAAAGCATTAGTCTCACTCTCTGTTTTGCAGAAATAAATATATCACCAGCGGTCAATCTTCCGGAGAATACAAACCTAAACATGAGGTATTTGTTAAATGCCAGTGTCTGCTATGAGAACATCTATAGAGGGGCCCTGACGAAGGGATAGCAGGATGGATCAATGGATGGCGCCTTTGTTTCAATATCGAAAGATTCTGGGTTCTAGGCCTCATCATACTAAACCCCCACTGCGAGAATGGGCTCCGCACATATTCCCCACTTCCTAATGCTCCAACAAGCCCCAGGCTTAGCAGGCTCATTACACAAGGTCGCCAAGTGACTCAGTAGAACAATAAAAAGGGCCTCTAACCATAATGCTGTCCTAACGAAAGCTTACGAGTGACATCAAAGGGATGACCCTTCAAAGTCCTTGAAGTTGATTTTGCCTCTGAATAAGGGTCAAGGATTGGCTGTTTGATCTGAATTATGATATTTGTAATGATACTTGAGGTCTTGGCTTGCTCTGTGATGCTGTTTAACGAACGCTCTGCTATACAGACTGAGAACATGTTCATTTTTGGAAGTCGGTGCAATGATAACATAATGCGATCACACAAATTGTACTGTCATTTTTAGACTGCTGCCTCGGGGCTGTGCCTCATAATCATATTCCATGCTACGCAGTGAACCTAACCTGTGTTGAATCTGTTAGCTGCCGAGCGAGTTCAAGAAGTTTTAATCAAGAATACAGAATCAGCTCAGGAGCTAGGATCCACCAGCCAGCAAATCAGGAAATTGCAGCAATGTAGTCTAGCAGTATAGCGGGAAGCTCAATGGCTAGACTGGTTGGCTCACGATAGAACGATCCTGGGTTTCAGTCCTAGTCATGCTGAGCGTTTGAATGAGCTCATCACAGAATTCTTAGCAGACTAGGACTAGGCTGAGAACTTAGACCCAGGATCTTTAATCTTGGGCCAAAAGCTCTATCTAGCCATTGAGCTGTCGTGCTATCCCAAATTAGAGCCCCTTTGTTTAACATTAGAGCATAAACATGTACTTACTGGCAAGGTTCATCACAAGTATCAATGGCATTTAGATCTTTCTGTGATGGGAAGAGCTTGTCATAGAAAAACAACATGAGAATGACCGAAAAGATGATCCCCAACACAACAATGGGGAACGCTGCTCCTGCAAAAAGATAAGCCGAGTCTCAGACAAAACAGACCACATGGTAGATATGTCAAAGGCAAAGGGTCTAGACTCTAGGGGGTCTAAGTGGGAGAATAGCATTCGTCTATAGACTCAGTATAACATTAATTCATAAAAAAACTTCCTGGCAGCGATGTCAGGTGAATGCCTTTCTAGCTTCTACCAAACATTTCACTGTTTCAAACGGCTGAGTTTTACCAGGACAAACATTACGATTAATTAAAAGCACATGGGATATTCATTCGTTTCAAAACCTGAAGCGCCAGAATGATATGCAGACTCCTTGCATCTTAAACTGGATGAATCACATGATGGGTGCATAGCTTTTCTAACTGAAGGCATTACAGATGAGAGCGGATAAATTGCTCTGTGTCGGGGTGATATAAAGCTATGAAAGGTTCTTGCTTCACATATATTACATCAATGAGGCTCCCGTTACTGCCACAGGTTTACGCCGGAGAAGGATTTCTTTAAGCATATAGATGGTATCACATGGGTATGTGTGCAGCTCATTATGGATTGGTCCCTCTCATCTAGTGATTAGACAAGATGAGCATGGTTGAATATGAAGGCAATCATCAATTCCCAATTGATCTAATGCCTAGTTGCTCTGAGGCATATCAGCACAGCTAGTTTTGTTGTTTTGCTAAGCTACATATAGATATTATGTACAATGTTTCACACCTTTTTTTAGCATGACGCTTGCAAGTTGTACTTGTTTGGCACCATTTACGGCTGGCATGGAGCACCATGAGTGGGTCAGTGTTCGTGCTCCGCCTCATAGTGAATTTTGGTTTTGTTTTGGGGTAAAATTAAAGTGAGGAGCTCACACAACGGGAACCTGCTATGGCCAGGATAAGAACCTAGGGTCTCCCAGCTACGAGCCCAGCTCGCTACTAATAAGTTATCTCGCTCTCCCTCACACCTTAATGAATAATGTGATATTGAACCCGTTAACAGGTTTCACAAACAGGATAGTACACCACTCATGTTATATCTCGGTATCCACCAGACATGAATATCAGAAAGCTAGAGAAATGAAGCCAACCAGAGAGTTAACTTCCTTTGTTTATTCTGGCCAAGCAATGTCACTGTATGAATATCTTTTTATAGTTTGGACAGTCGTCAGCAGGCAAAGAAGACGAAAACTGGGAGTCTCTTTAGACGGAATTCTGCCAAATTCAGATTCAGGTGAGATCTCCATTATATGACTTTTGTATCAGCCAAACAGGTCAATTTAGGGTCATGGGTTCCGGCACCACCTTCGACTCGCGTGTTTAATCATTCCACGTTGGATGCCGAATGGCAAAGTTGTAAAAATGCTCGAACAACAATTACCTACTGAACTATGAGGTGCGGTTTAATAAATTCTACCATTCTATGGTGCTCTGAGACATCTATCTCTTGGTACACTGGATGACAGTCGTTTTTTCTCATTAGTAACTGTATTAGCTGGTAAGTAGAGGAATGTGTCCTGCATGCCCATTGGACGCTTACTGGTTTTCGTTTGGGAGCATGTGCTCGCAGGTGCACTCGTAGAGTCATTCAACCACCAAATATCCCCACGAGCAGCTACTGATAATGAACCGATACCACA
>Ga0224501_10005290_pt1 | contig 10180 bp, 12 predicted proteins | sample SF_Oct11_sed_USG_4_FD_169105 | JGI IMG/M metagenome (GOLD analysis project Ga0224501, IMG submission 169105) | Sediment microbial communities from San Francisco Bay, California, United States - SF_Oct11_sed_USGS_8_1 | ecosystem: Environmental > Aquatic > Marine > Sediment | place: USA...
CTCACTGTATGAGCTTTTCATCAAAAGCTAAGCACCAACGAATTGGATTGAGAAATATTCTTTTGGATAAAATAAGGTTTTTACCATTGACTCCCTTAGCAGCTAAACCAAGGGGATTTCTTCGTTCTCCCTTGCGTTGTGTATGTGGCAATTTGTACATCTGTCATAATTAGTATATGTTGCCTGTCTGTTTAGTCCTGACTCGTAACCCTAGAGAATTCATGCAATTATTTCAGCTTTTAATTGCTCTGGCCTCCATCACAGACCTTATTCGTTGTATCTTCCTATCCAAAGAGTGGGAGTTGTAAACATCGGGTTCGGATTAGCCAATGTACGCACAGGCAAAAAGGTCGCTATGGAATAGCCGAATGGATGGCACTACCGAAATCCCCCCTAACTGTAACAGCAGCACACATAGATTTGAAACTTGTATGAGAAGTTTAGATGACTGAAATTATTGTGCCTGCATAACATAAATCAAACAGTGGAATCATGGGTATCATTAAGCAGGAAACAGTATAATTGGTTACACTGCATCATATTGCAGACTGATCTATTTTGTGGGTAATTCATCTGTCCACAATATTTATTAAATATTCATAAGTTAACTACGGATTCTGACATTATTTCAGTGAGTTCATAAAATAAACTGGTGCATTCAGTAATAGCCGACTCTCAGTCAATGATGGTACATAGTGTGGGGAAGGCGAATGAATGATCATACATTCCAAGCACATGGAGGCTATTTTTGCCCCCTGTTGATATAGAGTGACCTACTGACAGTAAGTTATAACAGCTATCATCCTGTTTGATGACCTCCAACTCAATGTAACTCAAGTTACTCACATTTCAGCCAACCCATCCTCTAACTCACAGAGTTATCCAGCTTTCGTATTATTCATAGAGTTAGAGGATAACCTACCACAGGCTGCCGTAGCTAGGTAACTCAGCCAGAGACCCGGTCATGGTTCCCCATATAGGTGTGGGCAGCACCAGTGGTCAGCGGTGATCCATCAGCTTCTGCTGCCAGCAGAGTTATCATGCACCGAGAAATCGCGGTCATCCTATTGACGTTGGACACTTACGGAAAGGTTGTCGAGTCTCAGCCCCTTCAGCCATTTGTCCCCATTAAATTCACAATCCAAGCCAACCGACGACACTTAGTTTCAGGCAGTAGACAGCTTTTAGTGATCTACAAACCACAATGGTTGTAAAGCCAGTGGTGTACAGGTACACTGGTGCTTCGGTGCGTTATTCAATGATTTCTAAACTTAGAGCGAGCCTCCGGTGGAAGAGCATGTTTCTGCGTATCAACAGGGAATTATCAAAAGTAACAAGATATGAACCGCAATCAACGGACCAAATACAGAGAGCATTCATCTTCTAGTGCATCTCGATCCGATGGGGCGGCAGAGCTCTCATATGAGTCATATCCCAATGCTTGGTTCACCAATTTCCCTGTTGGAGATCATAGAGTTATACTCCCCTATGTGAGAGACTATGCTATCAACCTCTTGAGTGGAGCTGACGCTAACAGCAAGTACAGTGTGGTTGCCATTAGAAACTAACGCATAACTTCTCTACCTTACTGTCTAGTGTCTATTAGGCGTATCAAGTAGTTACTCAGCCAGCAGCAACGGAGTCCATCGCTACCAGAGTTCGTGTTATTTGTAGCACCAACCGGTGAGAAGTCAACTTAACCGTGAGTGGCAACCACTGACAGGTCATCTTCTATTTCAGGAAAAAGAGGGACCAATGGCAACCAATGAAAAATCAAATTGACTTTAAACAGCGCCTGTTATGTGCCACCCCATGCAGAATTGCTGCTAGTGATAGCGACACAGTCCTTGTCATGGTGTAAACTTGGCATTAGGGCTGGTATAACTTCAGTAAATCGGTGAATATCAATGTCACTCGGGCACTACCCAGTACCCGCTCAAAATAACGTTTAGTGAGTGCTAGTGAGTGCTAGTGAGTGCTAGTGAGTGCTAGTGAGTGCTAGTGGGTGCTAGTGGGTGCTAGTGAGTGCTAGTGAGTCCTAGTGAGTCCTAGTGAGTGCTAGTGAGTGCTAGTAAGCTATCGCAGGCATGAAGCTTAGATGCTTGATATATCAGTGACTATGAAATGCCCTGAACGTGCGTGAGCAAAGGAAAAACTCTAAAAGATTTTAATTTAGTTAGTGCTGTCTAGAGTAAATTACAAATGATTCATAGACAATCGCTCAATCTTTTCTTTCTGCTCAGGATAGCGACTACATCATGTGTTTAAATTCAATCTATACAAACATCTAATTTCTCTTGACAGCAAAAAACCACATTTACTTATATTCGATGAGAATCACCTGCTGTCATATGAAACAGGGCCACGCTGATGATTATTCAGTGGGATGGAATGAAAAGAGACACTACAGTATGACAGAGAGTGCATACAGCACAGGCGTCAGACTGTCACTGGAGTGGATAAACGTATTAGACTTACCTAAGACCGACTATTCACATCTCTATGACAGTGTCTCTGTATGGCTTTGCCTTGTACTGCAAGTCTGTAACTACTTTATCCCAGACCACCTGTCCCACTTTGATCAATAGCAATGTTGCTTTCTGCATACAAAGGCGAGGTTATGCGCAAGGATGTAAGCCAACAAGTGATTGGACAATACACTCCACTATGCCAATCAATACATTGATCTAAAAACGGATTCTTCAATTCTACTGTATAACCTTCATAAGTGCACTGAGGTCACCGAAGCCTGAGCCTCATTCCATATCACGAGAGAAGAGCAACTTGTATTTTACATGTATACAGGTTCACGCTGGTGTATTGCATGGTATAAGACATTGGCAGTACGCCTACAAACAAAATTCTTTTTCCTTATCTAACTCCACTCCCATGCTAGTACCAGCCGGTTTCCTTTGGAACACCAGCCGTTATATACTATCACACAAGCATATACTGTAGCATAGATAAAATTCAGACACTATCCCTGAAGTATGTTACTGCAGGTCCTAACAGAAGGTGGTCATCTAAGGCTAGCAACATTTCTAAATTATACAGCCCTCTCTATTGTCTTTTCATCTAGCCAGTCATCGAGTGGGGTTTCATCAGCAGGAAATTGCAAACTAGCATGAATACATATATATATATATATATACACACTCACATCAAGACCGCATAGAGTGCCAGCACACAGTCAGTACACATGTACACTTGGCTAAATTAGTCTGTATGTAGTCTCAGATTGATGTATAAGCATGTAATGGGGGATGTACAGTAGAGAATAATAGAAAAATAGTAATGAGGAGCAACTAACTCATTACCGTCAGCTTGGTACTAGCCAGAGCAGCAATTTATCCTGCCAGCTGAATCACTGAAGGTAATAAGGTAAGCTGTACATGTAGGACACACGCCTGTGTTCTCGATGCGTCGGAACATAGAATGATAGTGGAAGTGGTTTTTCACAAAAAAATGCAAACAGCGCGCAGGTTTAACCTTCATAACTAATAATAACCGAGAACAAATGACTGGTCAATGTTATTTCAGGTCCCCCCCCACTTGGTTTTTAATTCTGACCCGGATGAGATAAAACAACAGCTTACCCATAATATTCAGTTTACACTCAATGCAGGGACGCTGATTCTGTCCAACGGACTCATTGGACATTGGTAATTCTATCGTAGTTACTTAGTATCATACATGATTTTAGTTACTTATTACAATTACAGAAATGGTAAAGTGTCGGCATTATCCTTCGAGAAAACAACTCAGGATGGGAAACATCATACGATCGATGTACTGGGATGAATTTAACTCGGCTAGGTTTTATTTGGGCGTGAAATTACTTAATCAAGTGTTAGGAGGTGAAGCTAATTGTCTTCACTCCTGGAGATAAACCTGCTATCAGGAGTGTTAAGTGGGACTTAACAGATGTGTGATAGAAAGACACTTTCGTACTGGCTGGACTGCCCCTTGAAGATAAGCACTGGTTCTGGGTCTGTAATGGTCTGCTAATGCCCTCCCCTTTTTACACAGGCAATCTTTTTGTGTTTTTATATCCTGATGTAGGAATGTCAATTGTTTTGACTTGATGATGTCAGAGGGCAGAGTCTTCACCCCCATCATGGGGTTGGGTAATGTCTTCTAAATGATTTACAATACGTTATCTATATAGAGCAGGCCATAAACAGTCACACAACCCTATCCGGGTCAAAGATACTGTGGCTGAGATTGAAATACCAAGAATATCAAGATGTCCCCGTGGTGTATTAGTATGCAGTACAAAATGCGTGCAGTATATAGAATACATGCATTATAATGTGATGGCCATCAAACAGTGATGTATCATGAGCGGCAACCAATGATAACATGGATTTGAATTTACTGCAATTTCGCACTTCACCTAAATACCAGAAATGGGCCCCTTTTGGAGGTAAATGCAATCGATATTCTGATTGCCAATTGGTCATCACTCCTGTGCCACTTGAAAAAATAGCACATGCAACGTCGCCCCTTAGCGGCCCTGTGTCGCTGGTTTGGTGTTGATACCCATTTGAGAGACACAGACAGCAATGCCGCTCATGTAAATACCCCAGTGCCGCCGCTTTCTGCGCGGCTTGGCGCTGCATGCTCTCGCGTAAATCCGTTATTGACATGTATGATATAAACACATGTACATGTGTATCAATCTAAGTAAACTATTGGTACTGGTAAGTTAGGTTAAGATCCAAAGATCTTTTGTCGATACCCTATGGTTAGTTGTTTTTTGTTGTTTGAAAACAACTCATGGTTCAGAAAATTTTAACAATGACTTCACAATCGCTAACTAACTGATATGTTAATGAAGTTTGAAGTTTCAATCTGCTGCATCATACACACACGCCACAGCATACTGGCGTGTGCTATCGTGTCAATTTTCAGATATATATATACAGTGTAGGTGATAAATTGTAGATATTTGTTGTGTTCTGATGGTGTACTTTATACCATTGGAATAAATTGACAGAGCTAACTAACTTGTATACTCAGCCAGTCCACTGATATTTACCTAGCTTATATAAGGCATAGCTAAGAGAATCGGTGGAATCCAGGCCAAATATAACTTGACACAATTCTTAAAAGTTTTACTTGGGTATCACTGTGAAGTCTATATCACCCTTTTCTGGGGTTCACACCATATGTTTGGTGAAGTGAAGTGCTCTGTATAACCTGCTTGGATTCTGATCCTGAAATATGAGCTAAAAATGGGCCATTTTATGTTCTCTCTAGTCAGTGGTTATGGTAGTTTTTTGACACACTGTTGCGGTGCATGTGTTCTTACTAGGTGGGTGGTCCTGGTGCTATGTACTTGTTACAATGGTCATGTTTTCTTGGAACTTGAAGTCATGCTATATATAGGCCCACATGGCATTTCAGGCTAGAATCACATAGCTGGAGTAGACAAAAAGTCAGTTACACAGAGACGTAGTAACAAAGATAACAATGATGGGTTCCCATAGCTGTGGTAGTCAGTGTGTAGCCAATTTATGAACTTTATACAGTAACCTTATAGGTTTCTTTCTATTGCAATGAGGGGTGTAGTCATTACAATCAGAAGCTACCGAGTATAATAGATTATCTACACACTGGTTATTCGTCCCACGTGCCCTGTTTAGCCTGTGTCCAGCTACGCATCTCATTACAGAGTCAAATTACAACTGACAGCGCCTGATAATTATAGTCGGATGGCTTATAATCATAATTCTTGCTATTGCCTACAAGCTATGATTTCATAATACCTATATATCTAAACTAAAGAACTACAGTTTTTCTGAGAGCGAACTACCACTTTGGGTTTCCATTTGGTTTTTATCTCGGAGCACAGTGTTTGCCAATTATGATACTCATGTGATAATTAGGCTACTGATATGATGGCCGATCACCATTGGTGTTGATAGGTTTTATGAAAACTTCTTCCATAATGCAGGAATGATTCTTACATGATATGATATGTCTATACGAGTATCAAAGCCTGGGCCAGGATGATATCAGCACTCATGCACACGCTGCTTGTGTTTACTTGTTATTGTATAAAGAAGTTCAAATGAGTCATAGATAAACAAGGTCAAAAATTTCTTTAGTATTATCTGTATATTGGAACAGTAGCCCATTATCTAGGGGATAAATCTACACGTATAACTCTATCAGTGTGCCATAGCTCACGTGTCTTTCTTACAGCTTGCTAACAATATGCCGGGACAATTTGCGGACCTGGAGGATGTGATAAATGCTTGGATTACTCAAATGTGGGACCTGACGAAATCCAAAGAAGAAGGAAAGCTGCCGAGAGATGCCCTCTCTTTCCAAATCTCATTCAAAAAAGTCAAGTTTAACCACGGTAAGAATCAATGCTGAGCTCACCCATACCATTCATGCATGGCTGTAATGGAGATATCTCACTGTTGGATTTGCTGCTTTGTTGTGTCAGCATTCTGTAGATTGTACCCCACCAACTGTATACAAAATCCTCAAGTTTTGAAAGGGTCCACTCTAGTGATATAGATACACTGGTACTGGCTATGTAGGCTGACTCCATCAGGCACCAAGTAGACCTCACCAGTCACCAGAGGAGGTGATATTGTTATCAGAAGCTAGTAATTAGTTTTAGAGTGTAAGGTAACGAATGAGTTTTAGAGTGTAAGGTAACGAATGAGTTTTATTGTAACAGGAGAGCCAGAGTATACGGACGCACACATGCCTACGGAACCCAAAGGACAGGTTGTGTTCACCACCACTTTCATCAATGACACAGCTGAGGAGCATGAATACAGGTATAACTATTTAATTTTGGCAAGTTGAACCTATTAAGACACAACAGTGATCACAACCATGCAGTGATTTTCTCTCACTGTCATAACAAAAATCAACCACCAGTTTCATTAGCCTTGCACCACCGCTGTTCAGCAGTTATGGCTGTGCCGGCCCTCGCAGGCTCTAGTTCGAACTCATCAATGTGGTGAATGCCTCATTTAACCACTAGTTTCTGTCCTTTCGTTTCAGTTTTAAGACCGAGCGAACTACAAGGTCCACTATGGAGGTGGAAATGTTTAAAGGGGTCACAAATGGCTTGAATATGGAGTTGTCACTGAAGACTCCAATCGAGGTACTTGGCTTAAGAATCTATGAGATGTACGCATTGAATATACTGCATGTGCATCATTTCAGTCTGAGAATGCACTAGCATGCACTATGTTATCAATATTTCAGGTGTTTGAGCTGAATGCTGGGTTTTCACGTGAAGTTGAAGTATCAAAGACGGAAGGGGAGTGTGTAGAGAAGGAACTTGTCTGGTCAGTAGATAGTACTATAAAACTACCTGCTCAAACTAAAACTAACGCCAGCCTTATTGTGAATCAACAGGAGTATGATGGGCGCTTTAGAGTTGTCTCCACATTTTGGGGCAGGATCATTGTGACAGTCAACAACCGTAAGGACAACAACAACTACATGAAGACGATAGAAGGGAATGTGGCAGAAATCTTCCGAGGAAAAGAAGGATTTACAGTTAAAAATGGAATAGTTACATATGTGAGTGAGGGAAAATGTCATTTTAGATTTGGAGTTGATCAACGCGTTCATCTCCAACAGTCTCCTCTGGAGAAAGTGTGATAAAATGGTATGTTACCAACTCAAAGATACTGGTTTTATACTCGTGATTTACATTCGATTATCCGAGGGTTTTTACAGCTATAATTATTTATATTTGTAGTGCTTCTAGTTAAAGTAGTGATGAATTGAGCGACTGAGACTCAACAGAAATGTTGAAGCTCCTAGTATGTATAATAAAATTATTTCCACACTTCCTTCTACACACTACTTGCCTCATATTTTATTGCAAGAAAGCAGCAAAGTTTTGCAGTATTGCTTTTTATTGACCATGATATAGGTCAGTATTCTAAAGCCAGATTATTTTTGACTGTGTGTACATTTACTGTTGTATACTTGGGTTTGTCGAAAGGAGAGCTACAATGCCAAGTAATTACAACAGAGTCTATCATGAGCACAAAACCAGGGCCCTTATCCCAGTAGTGGAATAATAAGATCCAACAGACTTTGCTCGCTAGGTATGGCAGTTTGAGGCCCGCAAAAAAGATCATTTTGTAAAAGGGATTGGATTAAAATCCCTACGACGTCCAATAGGAAAGCTTGAAATATTCATAAATCTGTAACATGCTCCGGGAAGAAAGCGATTTAGTTCACCATTTGACTAGTTTTGAAAAAAATTCTCGATTAGTTATTGGTATTTATTGATCCTTTTTCTCTGCTTGGCTACCCTCCCCACGGCCAGTCAGCAGTTGATCCACTTCTGCCTGGCTGCCAGCGCTGACAGCACTGGGTGATTGACTATCTGCCTTCTTGATAAGTGCCTCGGTGAGCTTCCAGAGTTTCTCCGAGAGACCAACGCTGGTTGCGTCCCCTGTTATCTCCACAGATTGCATGTCACTATAAAAAGTAAACTAATATCACAGCCCATGTACTATAACAAACGGTGATAGTAAGGGTTGCGGGTTTTGGCTCTACGGACCTAAAACAATGCTAGGAAATGTTTTGCAGAACAAACTGCCAGTTTAGAGTGAAACCTATAACCAAATGTAAAATTATATGGCGTCCTGTGTCACTCAAAAAGTTAAGAACAATTCCAGGATATGGCGAGCGCAAATGCAACCGACTAGGAGACTGAATTGTTCACTCACACATAGTATTTTCCTGTAGCCTCTTTCACCTCGTCATCAACGGCCATATAAATAGGTGTCTGTGCCCCATCCTGCGCTGTCTTCATCAGATACCATTGAATGAGGTACAGTGAGTAATACAGGAACTATAACAAGGGGTAATAATTTCATAGATGGTGCTACAGCGATCAAACGCAGTGAAATGCGGAAAACCAAACAAGTTCATGCATATAGGCAGCAGCTTTATCATTCTCATTACTGTAAGCTTGGTACGCACCTGGTTGCTCTTGAAAGCCATATAGCGGTGTATGTCCGTCCTGACCACACCGGGATGTACTGCATTTATAGTCACACCAGTACCTGATACAAGATAGAAAATAACCATAACGGAACTGGGTAGTTTAGGTGTCATTATATCTTACTAAATAGAGGGAAAGTACTGTGCAGTAGCATCATAGGACTGATTACGATGCAAGAAATAATAGGACAAGCTAATGTAGCCCTAATGCGTTGGGTAAAAGAGGGCTCGATCTAGTTAAATAGACTGAATTCATGCTATGGCATCTAAATAAAAAGTCAAAGTCCAATGTGTTAATCTGTCCAAACAACCGTGACAGCGAGTCAACGAACTCGCTATTGCACAATTAGCCCCGAGTCCGCATGTCCTAACGCGTTCGGGTACCTTGTCCGATCGAGCAGAAAACTCCAACCTGTGCGTTCGGGCAGTACAGTGGGCTGCCAGTGGGTTGTATTAGTGGCAGGGCAACGCGCAATGAATGCCAGTTAGCCCGAAAACGCCTAATGTCACACTGGCAGGCAACATAATTCTCTAACCTGTAAGCCAAGGGTCAATTGCACGCTGTTATTTGAACGCGGTATTGTAACTACCTATATGTCAGATCAAATAGACTGACCAACAGTTCACACCATGGTCAGATATCCAAACCCGCAAAGAGCGGAGAGCTCCAGCATCAAGGACTCTCCAGTATTTATTATTTACCTTCGAGGTCTCGACTCAGTTTATTCATCATTAACATGAGGGCGAGTTTACTCTGGGAGAATGCAGCTGAGCCATTTGCATAGTCCTCCTGCAGAATGATATTAAATGCAGTGATTATCTGTTCGCATCGCGGAGCGGAATGATTCCAATTAAACATGATCAGTGCCATAAGACGTTGCATGGGATTGGGTGAGGGTTGAGGTTACAGTACCATACCCACCTTATCCAGGTTGATATCCTCAAAGTTAATAGAGCCGAGAGTATAAGCAGCTGATGAAGCGATAATAATACGACTGGGAGCAGCTAGCTTCAGCAGGGGTAAGAGCTCATTCGTCAATACGAAGTGGGCTGAAATATACATATGTTTTGGTAGTCATCTGGATAATGTTACTAAACATAGGATGGAAAACAAAGATAAATTTTAGACCGGTAGGGAGGGAGGGAGGGAGTGAGGGAGTGAGGGAGGGAGGGAGGG
>Ga0224501_10005291_pt1 | contig 10179 bp, 7 predicted proteins | sample SF_Oct11_sed_USG_4_FD_169105 | JGI IMG/M metagenome (GOLD analysis project Ga0224501, IMG submission 169105) | Sediment microbial communities from San Francisco Bay, California, United States - SF_Oct11_sed_USGS_8_1 | ecosystem: Environmental > Aquatic > Marine > Sediment | place: USA...
CGGCCTGACAGATGAAGGCATGACGATAACTTTTGAGCGTGAGACCGCGCTGAGTTTTGAGGACGCGCAATATATCACCTGGGAACATCCTATGGTTAGAAGTACGCTCGATATGGTGCTGACGCAGGAACTTGGTAATACGTCGGTAACAGCGGCATCTTATGCAGGTGTTCAGCCAGGTACCGTGTTGCTGGAGTGTCTGTACAGCCTGGAGGCGGCGCCAGTAGAAGGTCTGCAGGTTGAACGCTATTTGCCGCCGACGATAATTCGAATTTTACTGGATGAAAAAGGCGTCAATCATCATGATAAATTCGCCCATGAAATTATTAATGCCAGGCGTGTGCAGGTTGATCTTGATACGGCAAACAAGGTTATCAGGGCCAAACAGAAAATATTAAAAGCTATGCTAGAGCGTTGCGAGAGATCAGTGCAGCAACAGGTTCCTGCAATTCTAAAAACTGCGCATCAGCAATCAAGTGAGACACTATTGCGTGAGATCAATCGACTGAAGGCATTACGAAAAGTGAACCCGAATGTCCGTGTTTCAGAAATTACATTCTTTGAAAAACATTTGGACGAATTAACCAGCGTACTCGATTCTGCTAATTTACGACTGGATGCTATACGGGTAGTTGTTGCGACTTAATATGTAATAGTTAGGACAGATCTATTTTAGAGTCCCTGTCTTTTATATATTTAATAAAATCTTCCACTTCCATCGGGCGGCCAAGGTAATAACCCTGTGCTGCATCACAGTTGAGTTCCTTTAGTTGCCGGGCAACTTCAAGGCTCTCGACACCCTCAGCGACTACCTTGATGCCAAGATTGTGGGCTAGATCAATGGTGGTGCGAACAATAATCTTATCATTTTCATCTTTCAGCATTTCCATAACAAAGGACTTGTCTATCTTGAGCTCATTGACAGGTAATTGTTTTAAGTAGGCCAGTGATGAATAACCGGTGCCGAAATCATCAATAGAAAGACCAACACCCATTTTATTGATGTTGTCCATGATCTTTTTAGAACGCACAGGATCCTTGATAAAGATATTTTCAGTAATTTCAAGTGTGATCTGGTCAGGTGTTAATTTATTACCAAGAATAATTTCGTTCAGTTTTACTGGAAGTCTTGCATCGTGGATGCAGTTGGTTGAAATATTAATACTGATTAATAGTTTGTGACCCATGCTGTTCCATGTGGCGCACTGCTTCGATGCAGTATCCATTACCCAGCAGGTAATTGGCTGGATAAGGCCGGTATGTTCTGCCAATGGAATAAAATCTTCTGGTGAGATAAATCCACGTTCAGGGTGTTCCCAACGCAACAGTGCTTCCGCGCCATATATATGGCCAGTGGTTAAATCAATTTTTGGCTGGTAGAACAGCCGAAGTGCATTGTTATTGAGTGCCTTACGTAGTTCAGCCGCAAGCGCCAGGCGACTAATGGCGTGACCATCTTCTGATGCTGAATAAACACTGTAGCCAGATCTTTTGTTTTTGGCATTGTACATGGCAACGTCAGCACGTTGTAACAGGATATTAATATCTTCGCCGTGTAGCGGATATTCGACCACACCCATGCTCAATCCCAGATCAAGGTGATGTCCTTCGATGTCAAAAGGCTGTTCAAAAACCGTGATTATCTTTTTGAGAATAATGTCGACCTGCTCAATTGAGGTATGAGATAACAATATGCCAAATTCATCGCCACCTAGTCGCGCGACCATGTCGTCACTTCTAAGTGTTTCATGAATTCTATCGGCAACCATCTGTAACACGACATCGCCGACGTGATGGCCCAGGGTATCGTTAATCTCCTTAAAGCGATCAAGGTCGCTTAATATCAGGATGAAGTTGTGGCCACTGTGTGCACAGCTGCTTATCTGCTTCTGTAGCTGTTTATTAAACAGCTTACGATTGGGCATATTGGTTAGTGGGTCATGCAGGGCCTGATGTTCCAGTGCCATTGTTTCTGACTGAACGGCATCGGCCAGTAATTCAAAGCGGTACTCCAGTTCAACCAGGGGGTTCTTATGACTCAGGTCAGGTTGCGAAATTTCCATATTTTCTGAAAATGCGACAACGCGGCTAGTCAGGTTCTGGATCCTGGAGGTGATCCAGAATATGAGTAGTGCAAATGAGCCTATATAGGCAATGGCGGTGAATAAGGTTATTTGCCGTTCTTCTGCAAGAATGGCTTTGGTGTTATCTGAAACCTCATCTTTTGACATAAACGTGACAAACTTAACCTGAAGGTTGTCTACATTGGGTATGATGTGTTCTTCAATTATTGACAGGTATTTATTGTCATTTTTATCAAGTTTAACGTTCTCCGGGATCAGTGTGCTGTTACTACTAACAAGAATTTTATTATCATCAACACTCAGTATCGCATTTATCACTTTATCGGTATGTATGGTCTGGGCACTATTGAGCAAATTTTGATCAATATTGTTAGCGATAACCATGGTTGGCGCATTTTGGTCTGTGCCTATCTTTTCTGATGAAAGCACAAAAAGTCGGTTGTCAAATGCGCTGATGATTGCGTGGTCATTGCTAATATTTATCAGGCTGGCTAATAAATTGAATAATTCCTGTGGAGGCGTTGGCTCGCCATTATGGTAAAGTTCGCGAACTCTTCCGGCTTTATCAAATAATATGGCGCAGTGTGGCCAGATATAACTGCTCATTATTGAAGGTTCTGGTAGCCAGACAGGCGTGTCTTTATGAACAAGGATGGTTGTATCGCTATTATTTAACCACTGTTCAGATTGAATATAAGTCAGTGCTGCAACATTATTGGCATAGATATCAACAGCGGGCTGGAATTTATTAATATATTGATAGAAGCTTTCGCTATGCTCCTGTGCTTCATATTCTAATCGTTGACTCAGGTTTTCCTGAAAAATGGCATTCAGTTTGTAATTTTGAAAGGTATACGATAATGCCCAGACAGTGACTCCGACGGAGGTAGTCAGCAGTAGCATGGTCAGGGTGAGTGATAATCTTGGCAGCATCTAATTAATTCCTGGTATAAAGATTTGCCATGACATGGCGTCTACATGGCTATATAGCAATTTAATCAATCAATTAGTTACATCGCATTTGTCAGGCTGTTTATTAGCCTCTAAAAACTGATTCCACTATAAGTGGAATGTGGATTTTACTGTAAGGTTCAGGTAATAAAGTATCAGGCTGTCCGGATAACAATATGCCAAAATCATTGCGAATGATTATAGGCCAAATGATTATCAAATGCTGTTAGTTTGACGAATCTGTTACCCTGATTATCAGGTTTCTTGAAATAAGAGTTATCCGTAGATATATCACTGGAGTATAGATAATAAAAATGCCGCGATATATGCGGCATTTTTATTCAAATTTTGGAATTATTTAGATTCTGCTTTTTCGTCGTACTAAGGTAGAAAATGCAACAATACCTGATCCAAATAGCCATATTGCTGCGGGTACAGGAACCGCTGATAATGACACGTTACCTCCTACAAAGGCTGGGTTGATAGCACTACCACCACTTGCCCAAGGGTTAAGTGCATATTCTGTTATATTGAGTGCGCTAGATGTTCCAGCGCCAACCTGTTGAAACTGTATGCTAGCAACCGTGAAGTCTGTAGGGATTGCAGATATGGCGTTGACCATAATGCCATTTACAGTACCTGCTACATTGTCAATTATACCAGTACTTATGCCTGACGGACCAAAATCCCAGACTACTGTGTCAATTGTAACTGACAGAACATTAAGAAAATTGGGGTCGAAAGAAATATTTACACCACCACCGTCAACGTTACTTATAAATCCTGTACCGATAACATCTAATGAAAATGTATCTGCTGGTGCGACTGTAGCATTTGTGTTACTCCAGGTTATCGTTGCAGCATTAACGTATCCAGTAAATGATAGTAGTGCTATTGATAATATTTTTGTTACATTTTTTTTCATTATCATTATTCCTTAGTTTGAAGCTGTGTTGATTTGTACGTTTGTGTTTACAAAGTTTACAGATATTTTATTGCCTTCGCTAGAAAAGGGATTTATTGATGAATCAGTCATGCTTATATTGCTTTGTCCTGTCCCTATTGCAGTAAATGTGATGGTTGCAACACTGTTATCTCCTGATACACCTTCAAAACTACTAAATAGAATGTCGGAAATAATACCGTTGTTATTGTCAATGCTACCAACTTTATTAACGAAGTTCCACACGTCAGAATTTATTATTACATTGCTGACGTTTAACACGTTTGGATCATACTGTATGGTTACACCACCACCTTCAGAAATTGGAAAATTGCTTAGTGTAATATCAAGTGTAAACTCATCACCTACATTGGCGCTTATCTGTTCTGAGGATAGTCCAACAGTTGGATCTGTAGCTCTTGTTACTGTAGTGCCAAGGCTGCTATTTTGCGATTGATTATCCGTAGACTCGTTGCATGAAATTGTTATTTGTGATGCAAGCATTATTGCGAGTATCTTTATATTCAATTTATTAACAATCATTGGCTAACTATCTCCTTATGGAACAAGGCCAGATGGGCCTGGTGCTGATGTGAATTGTTGTTTATACAAACCAAGATCCAGTGAGTTCACAATGTTATCGCTATTTAAATCAGTTTCTACACTTCCAGTAGTAAAAAAGTCTGCTTTGAATAGGCCAGTATCGAGAGAATTTGCTATGCCGTCATTATTAAAGTCAGCATCGCAGGCATTGCCAAAATGATCATTATCCGTGTCTTTTTGATCTGCATTTGCGACATTAAGACAGTTATCCAGCGCATCGATAATGCCATCACCATCTGCGTCGGCTATGCTAAGACTTGTGCTAACACTAAACGTATCGCTAACTGAACCAATGGTAAGAACTGTATTCACTGTAGAATCCGCGTTACTTGATGAGGTAGTACGAACCTGTACAGTATCATTATTTATAACGACTCCCCTTGCTGAGGTAAATGCGCCTGCATTGATACTGTACTCACCTCCAGTTATGTTGATAACTGTTACACGGCTAAGGCCTGTGACGGTGATAGTGTTTGAAGGTGTTACCGTGCTTAGAGCTACACTAGACTGATCGCTGAAAGCAAAAGTATTTGGAGTGCCTGTAATATCAGCGATAGGTTGTGACACACTATTTTCATCACTATTGTATGCTACACCACCATTAACTGTAGGGACATTGCTCAAATCGTTATAAGTTGCGTAATCCATTGCTTCGATAACACGTATGCCGTCAGCACGCAAAATATAAGCGTATCCTGTATATTGATGTATTTGCCAGTTACCTCCTGCAGCGGCGCATGAGGTGGCATCTGTTGGGCCATCGATTAGAGCAGTGTATTTCCTGACACCCGGCTGATTTGCAAATGCAGGATTTAATACGCCACAACGCCCTGATTGATCAAGTACGCCACCTCCCATGAAAGAAACAAGATTGTAGAAGTTTGGATCAACGGGTGCGCCATCGACCTGAGTGTTATGAGCTGCCGGTGTTCCTGGGTTTGTATTATTAACCACGGCATTAGCTGTCATAAACTGTCTGGAGGTTGCTGTAGGTGTCGCGATATCGATGTCAATTTCGAGAGTTCCGTAACTACGCATCTGGAAGTTTTTTACAATTTCTGTGCCACTGTATGTGAAAACGCCAGGTGTAAATTGAAAATATACATCAAACGCAAAGTCAAATTGTACTTGACCTGCCATTGGCTCAAGTGCTCCTGGATTTGAGGTTAATATAGAGCCACACCATCCTTTAGCATCTGATAATGCATAAGGGAAAAAAGCTATTTTTGATGGAATGTCTGCATCTGGCCAATAATCCGTGTCGCCAGGTGACAAGTCACTATTATGTTTATAGATATCATAGGTAAGAAAATTCATATCGTCTTTAGCAATGAAGTAGTCACCATCAGTATCGATGAACATATTGCTAAATCTGGATCCACCTTTTGTAGTGTATGCCCAACGGTAGAAGCTAACTGTTGCATCGAGGTTGGCACTACCATAAACGTTTGAACCTAAGTCAGCATATACTGTTTGTCGGGCATCTGGTGTTAACCCGTCTTCATCTCTTGTAACTACATGCTGGATCTGGCCGATAGAATCCGCATTAAAACCGTTAATAAGCCCAAAATCAGTAGCTGTTCTGCCATTTGGCCCGACAAACCCCCAGTCATCAAATGTCATTGTGCCGAATTTACCGCCATGATTTGCTGCATCAATAATCTGTACATGTGTAGCTGCAATTGCTTGATAGGCGCTAAAGCCTAAAGTAAGTGCGATACTGGCGTGAATTAAGTGAGACTTATTTTTTCGCATATGTTTGATTCCATTTGACTTGAAACATCTATAAATAATAAGTTTTTGTCTGCAATTAGTATGCCAGATGAATAACATATTGATTGATAGGATAAATTTTAACGGTGTTTCTACGAGAGGAGATTTTAATATGATATTTGTGTAAATTAAATCGACAGGCTGACTAGTATATGCTTTTTGTTATAAATAAAAAAACTTTAAATATCAGTTAGTTAAATTATTTTAGATATACTTCGGCACTTGTATACAATGATATTGTTCTTTTATATGTTAATAAAATCGACAAAAATATGGTTTCTTGAATAAAAACAATTTTTGGTTGGCTCAGAGGGTATATATTTATTCTGTTCTCAAGGCATCTACCGGGTTCATATTGGCGGCATGTCTTGCCGGGATAACGCCCGCGAGTAACCCGACAATCACCGCCAGTGCCTCAGCCATTAATACAAAGTGCCAGGGTGTATGCACAGGGATACCTGGTGCAAGTAGTTGTATCAGCCATGCAATAGACAGTGCCAGTAGCAGGCCCAAAGCCCCGCCGAGTGCAGATAATAGCATCGCCTCTGTCAGGAACAGGCCTAGGATCTGACGTCGGCCAGCCCCCAGTGCAGATAACAGGCCGATTTCTGAAATGCGTTCTTTCACTGCAATGGTCATAATGGTCAGGATGCCAACGCCACCCACTATCAATGAAATGCCGCCGAGTGCGCCAACGGCAAAGGTGAGTATATCCAGTACCGAGCTCAGTACTTCCAGCATCTGTTCCTGCGTAACTACAGTGAAGTCTTCATTGCCGTGCCGTGTGATCAGCACCTGTTTAATGAGTTCCTGCACTTTGTTGGCATCAAGGTCATTTTTATAAAGTACATCAATCTCCATCAGGCTTTCACGATCAAATAGCTCCATTGATTTGGCTGCCGGGATATATACCGCATCATCCAGGTCAAAACCCAGCAGCTGGCCCTTCGATTCCATGACACCGATCACGCGGAAGCGTGAACCCCCTACTCGGACGATTTTACCAAGTGGAATCTGGTTGCCGTACAACTCCTGTTTGACGCGACTACCGAGCACCACAAAAGAACGTGCAGCACGTGGGTCATCATCGGGTAAAAATTGCCCGGCAGAAACATTGATCTGCCAGACCTGTGGCACCTCAGAACCTACGCCAAATATGGTGGTGCGTCGTTGCAGGTCCTCACTTTCGACGGCGGCATTACCCTGTATAACGGGCACTGCTGCGATTATCTGTGGCAGCTGACGAAGCGCATTGACATCATCGAGGGCCAGCGGACGTACATTGCTCATAACTGCACCGGACATACCGTGCGTGGTAGTTTTGCCCGGGGTGATACCGATGAGGTTGGTACCGAACTGGCTAAACTCGGCGAGTACATAGCGATGCAGGCCTTCGCCAACGGAGGTCAGTAATACAACAGCAGCAATGCCAACGGCGATACCTAGTGCAGTTAAACTACTGCGCAGGCGCCGGGTCCGCACCGCACTAAAAGATAGATGAAAAAGATCTCTGTTTAGCATTCTCTATGCCCGTCATCGCCCCGATAAGGCCGTCACCGCATCCAGGTTTGCTGCATGCCGAGCCGGTAGCATCCCAAATAGCAGGCCCGTACTCAGTGCGATACACACAGCGGCCCATAAAGCCCAGTCGGGAGCCTGAAAAGGAAAATCGGGGAAATACTGTTGTAATACCCAGTTGCCGGAAAGTCCAAACAATAAACCCAGCATGGCGCCAATAATGGACAGGCAGGCCGACTCGGTGAGAAATAACATGATGATCTGCCTGCGTGGCGAACCGAGAGCCTTCAGTAACCCTATTTCGGCGGTGCGTTGTGCAACAGCAACCAGCATGACATTCATAATCATAATGCCTGCGACTAACAGGCTGATTGCCGCTATACCACCCAGCGAATAAGTTAGCGCTGTTAAAATACGGTCAAAGGTGCTCAGTAAGGCATCCTGTGACAGTACGGTAATATCGTCCTCACCATCGTGGCGTTCACGGATAATATCAATCACATCCTGTTTGGCCAGGGCCATTTCTTCCTGGCTATCAGCCTCGACCAGGATACGAAACACCGAGTTAACATTAAAAAGGCTCTGTGCTGATGCCGCAGGCATAATCAGTACCTCTCCAAGATCCATACCAAGAGAGACACCTTCATCGGCGGTAACACCAATAACGCGACAGCGGTATTCACTGACACGCACCCATTTACCCAGAGGTGATGTACTGCCGAATAATTCCTTCTTTAATGTGTAGCCCAGCACGCAAACGGAGGATGCCCGGGTTATTTCCTGCTCGGGCAGGAACTGGCCGCTGGACAGGCTCATCTGCCGAACGGAATATAAACTGGCGGTTGAACCCATCACCATCACTTCACGCTCGAGTTGCTGGTATGAGACAGGTGCTGCGCCGAGTACGATAGGTGCCAGCTGTTTTACGTGGCGGCTTCTTTGTATCGCGGCGACATCATCGAGTGTTAAATCTCGAGGCGTTTCGCCCATTATTGGTGGCATACCACCTGTAGTTTCAGCACGGCCAGGCAAGACAATCAGTATGTGAGTGCCCAGGGATGAAAATTGCTGGCTAACGTATATGCGCGCACCCTCACCCAGTGATGTCAACAGCACCACTGAGGCGACACCGATGGCCATAGCCAGTAGCATAAGATACGTGCGCGTGCGATAACCACGCATGGCGTGAAAAGCAAACTGTAAAGTATCGTCAATGTGCATTAGCTATACACCTTGCCATCCATCATGTGAATAATCCGGTGTGCACGTTCACCGAGTTCGATATCGTGTGTCACCAGTAATAAAGTGATGCCGTTTTTATTCAGGTCTTCGAGTATATTAATTACTTCAATGCCCGAGGCATGATCAAGGTTGCCAGTTGGCTCATCGGCGAGCATGACTACAGGGTTGGTAATAACGGCACGTGCAATGGCAACGCGTTGTCGTTGACCGCCGGATAATTGATCGGGTCGGTGGTGACCGCGATTGGTCAGGCTCAATGATTTGAGTACATCTTGGACTCGCTGATCTCTTTCTTCATGCGGAACACCAGCCAGTGTTAGTGGTAGCGCTATATTTTCAGCAGCGGTCAGGCGTGGTACCAGATGAAAGGTCTGAAAAACAAAGCCAATTTTTTCACGGCGAACATTGGCCTGATTCTGTTCGCTCAGTTCAGTGACGTTGCTACCATCGAGGAAGTAATGACCCTGATCAGGTTTATCGAGTAAACCCAGTACGTTTAATAAAGTCGACTTGCCTGAGCCAGACGGACCCATTATAGAAATATATTCGCCATCCTTGATATCCAGGCATACATCATCGAGGCCATGCACCAGTTCATCGCCAACTTTGAAGGTGCGCGCAATGTGTTCAAGTTTAATCATTTGCTTTCAGAACTATCTAGTACAGCAAATGCACCATCTTCAATACCCTTACGGTCAACACTTGTGACGACCAGTTCGCCCTGTTCAAGGCCGCTGATAATTTCGGTATGATCCCAGTTTGATAAGCCGATCTTAACTTCGCGCAGTTCCAGTAACTGCTCGTCCTTGTTGAAAACGTATACCTGTTGTTTATCAATGATAGTTTCAGTGGGTACACGTAAAACATTGTCCTTGGTTTTCAGGATGACTTCTGCATCAGCGCTGTAACCTGGTAACATTTCAAGCATGTCTTCGGGTTGTGCAAACACGACCTCGATATCGACCGTGCGTGCCTGTTTTTCCCTATCCAGCACGTAATCAGCCACTCGCCGTACTTTCGCATTAAAACGTCGGTCTTTAAACGCATCGAGTGAAATGCGCGCAT
>Ga0224501_10005292_pt1 | contig 10178 bp, 10 predicted proteins | sample SF_Oct11_sed_USG_4_FD_169105 | JGI IMG/M metagenome (GOLD analysis project Ga0224501, IMG submission 169105) | Sediment microbial communities from San Francisco Bay, California, United States - SF_Oct11_sed_USGS_8_1 | ecosystem: Environmental > Aquatic > Marine > Sediment | place: USA...
AGGAATGATAGCGCAGGATCGAGGCAATTGGGATGAAGCGGAAGAATACTTCAAAGCAAGCCTAGAAATGAAAAGAGAGATAGGAGACAAACGAGGAGTCGCTGCTACAATGCATCATCTAGGAATAATAGCGCAGGATCGAGGCAATCTGGATGAAGCGGAAGAATACTTCAAAGAAGCCCAAGAAATAGCGAAGGAGATAGGAGACAAACAAGGAGTCGCCTTTACGATACATCATCTAGGAATAATAGCGAAGTTACGAGGCAATTGGGATGAAGCGGAAGAATACTTCAAAGCAAGCCTAGAAATGAAAAGAGAGATAGGAGACAAACGAGGAGTTGTCACTACGATACATCATCTAGGAATGATAGCGCAGGATCGAGGCAATTGGGATGAAGCGGAAGAATACTTCAAAGAAGCCCAAGAAATAGTGAAGGAGATAGGAGACAAACGAGGAGTCGCCTTTACAATGGATGCTTTGGGAAGATTATCTGAAGACCGGGATCTCTTTGAAGATGCGCTAAGACTGTTTCTCAATGCAGCGTACATCTTCAATCAGACCGGCTCATCCTATGAGCAAAACGCCTTAGACGACCTACTTCGAATGATTGAAAAAGTGACTGTAGAAAGATTCAAAGAAATGATTCTGGAAGAAGTAGAAGACATCAGGGACTACGTAAGGGGATGTTTCCCAAATCTGTAACTGCATGCATGATGCGTCTCAGTCCTTCTGTTGCGCTTCTCTAGCATAGAACCTACACCATTGAATGCGTGAGCTATAGGCGTGTAGAAGATCATAAAAACCTTGTGCATCTCATGCACGCATGTCAGGTGACTTCTTTTTTGCTGCGATTCATTGGAATCTTGTACACAACGCTAGTCACAAAAAAGGGGTTTGTTCCCAAAATAGAATGTGTCATCACGGTGTGCTGACAAGTATCGGCGAACGTATCATTAATTTCTACGAATGTGCCCTCATCTTGATAGTAGCGTAAACCTTTCCAATGCCCCAAATCGGCCACTTCCCATATTTCTGCTTCTGAGAAGTTTTGAATATGAATGTATCTGACCTTTTAAACTCTTATGTTTCTATTGACACACTTGAAGAATCAATCGATTCTTAAACATGCATACCGATGGGAGCCTACGGAAGCTGAAAAGAATCGTGTCGTATGGCATAGAAAGAGAGGCGCGCGCGGGGCTCTCAGGCATAGTTAACGTTATATAGTCCAATTCTCTGTCATAGCGACGGGGAGCTGGGGTAACCCGGCTGAGAGGACGGTTCGGATCACCGTCGACCCTTTGAACCTGATCCAGATAATGCTGGCGGAGGGAAGCAAAAATGAGCAAAATAACGTCTGAAACCAAGATACTTGCCGAAGGAACTGTTATTATCGCTCTCACGGTAATCCTCAAAGATGTTTTGCCGCCTATATATCATCTTCCTCAAGGAGGCTCCGTAAGCGCAGCTGGTATGGTGCCGTTGCTTTGGTTTGCTTTGAGAAGAGGCCTACGTTCTGGACTTGAGGCATGCGCGGTCTATGGTTTGATTCATATGGCCCTGCCAGGCAGCTACATTGTTGATCCGGTACAGGCTCTGCTGGATTACCCCTTAGCTTTTGCCGCTCTCGGTTTGGCTGGAATGTTTAGGAAATATCCACTGGTGGGTGTGGGAGCCGGGATGTTCGGCAGATTCTTAGCTCACTTAGCTTCAGGCGTTTGGTTCTTTTCAGAATATGCTCCAGCCGGGACACATCCTGTGATTTACTCAGCTATATATAACGGAAGCTTTCTATTGATAGAGTTCATTGTAAGCGCTGTTCTCATATATATTATCGTTAAGAAACGACTACTGGACATATATCTTTGAGGATATGCGCGCGTGTGATGCTGTCCGTCGAAGGTACGCAATAAGCATTTAATTCTCATCTTCTAATTGTATTGTATGCCTTTAACGCCGTTTCATCTGGGTCCTGGGTTGCTGATTGGGTTGTTGCTCTTCAGTTACATTGATTTTCCCACCTTTTTGGTCGCCAGCGTTATCGTCGATGTCGAACCGATTGTGGTCCTAGCCTTTGGCCTAGACTATCCGCTTCACGGGTTCTTTCACTCTTTTTTAGGAGGAACTCTCGTTGCGTTCCTCCTCGCTGTGGTGATGAGCAAAATCAGGGAGTCTCTTTCGCCCTTGTTGTCCTTTTTCAAGCTTGAGCACAAGTCATCGTTCAAGACTATTCTAATAGCTTCTTTCTCTGGCATTTACGTTCACATACTGCTCGATTCACGGATGCACAGGGATATCCAACCTTTTTACCCGCTAGATGTTAATCCCCTCCTAAGCAGCAGCGCACTACCCGGATTGCAGGTGTACATGCTTTGTTTTTGGTGCTTCATTGGAGCAGCAGTCATCTATGTAATCAGACTATTTCTAATCTGGAGAAGAGAACCGAAAAAATCATGAATAAAGGATTCCACAAGGAAACGATAAGATTCTTTTAATTCTCTATGGCTATTATGTGTCATGGAAGAAGAGTGCAGCCTTTGTGGTAGAGTGTTTCCATACTACACTCTTAGACGTTGTTCACGATGTAGACGACTCTACTGTGGAGACTGTATCAGCTTCACTTGGGATAGGGATGTTTCTAGACATGCCGCCGTATGTCTGAACTGCGCGAGGAGAAGTGTCTCACCGAGAAGGTTTGGGGGCAAATATACCCCGCTCAGTGTGTACTTGGCTCGACGGGCAAGATATGTGAGTGTTGTGACGCTCAACCTGCGGAAAATCGAAGAGATTATTGGAAAAGATCTGCCTTCTTCAGCTTTTGACTCTCAACAATGGTGGACGAATTCGCGGAACAGCGTTCAGGGGCAGGCTTGGTTGGATGTTGGATGGACGGTAGATAGTGTAGATTTAGGTCAGAGAATTGTAACCTTCAAGGGAGGGAGAGGAAAGACCGCGAAGGCTCGCAAGAAGACTAGGAGCTGGAGAAGGGGCACAGCAGAGTGGATGAAGAAGACTCCTCGCCCAACCACGCCTCGAAGACGTGGGAGACCATCCAAGACCCGAATATCTAGGGCAATGGCTAGGCTTCGAAACATAGAGCGGGAAAAGGCGTCTATGCGGCAGTACCGTGGTAGGTTCAAGCCTAGGCCGGCGTTGGAAAAGAGACTCTACAAACCAGACGCCAAACCAGAATAGTTATGATTCTTTAATCATACATTCTGTCAGTCTTTTGCATGTTAGGCATTCTTCTGGAATCTGTGCGCCCCTCGTAAATAGCTTTAGATATCCAAAGTAGTGCGGGCAACTTGATTGTCTTTCTCTCGTGATGCTTCCTGATTTGTTTCTGAATCCCAGGCTTTCCTTGTCGAAGACGATGTCGATTCGAGATTTGCAGTGCGGACAGGCATAGTAGGTTTCTCGGGGCACTTTTGTGTGGTCAACTAACATAATCAGTTGATCAAACTTCTTTCTGCACTCTGGGTTGGGGCACTGCACCGTTCTCGCCCAATTATATTACATCTTACGATACCCTATAAATCTTTCTGTTGCCACATTAGGTATACCCTCTATGGTTATGATGCTTTTTCATTAAAATAGTAAGTGCCATTGGGTCGTGGTTGTTTGATGTTCATGGCTCTTGTACCTTTTTCTGTTCTTTTGACTTCTAACTGAACTCTGTCTCCAGATTTCAGTGGTTTTGTGCAACAAGTTTTTTACATCTCTTCTTCCAAGACATTCTCAGGCGCAGGCAGGAGTTAACTTCTGATGAAAGAACGGAAATGTGAGAAATGCGGTGCCAGCTTAACTGATGAGGATGTGATGAAGGTCAAGTTTGAGGATGGTTCATGGGAGGTAATACCGCTTCATGTATGTCCGGATTGCTTCGCAAAACACATGGCTGAACAAGCACGCTCGTGTTGAGCAAGCCTTCGCGGGTGCACTACCATCTTATGTTTAGATGCTTTGACAGTTTCGCTTTTAGCGTTTTTACGAGTTCAGGATCGTTTCTCCGATAGTTGTTAGGTATGTCCAGCACTATTATCTTATTCTCTACATCCGGCTTCAAGCGTAATATGGCTGCTTTATGCTCTTTTTCCATTACGAAGATTTTGTCAGCCCAGTCCAAGAGGCTCTCTGAAACTCTTCTGGGAGCATGCATCCATGTTCCTGCAGACATAACCTCGAAGTCTTCCCTTCCCTTGAGCAGATCTTCCGCTGTTGGACTCCTATCCATGTTGCCAGTGCATACGAACAGAATCTTCTTAGGCATAGTGATCACCATAGCGGGTAAATACTCACAATATCTTTTGTGTTTATCTTAGCACGCGCTTTTATGTTTGCACATGTACAACTAGAGCATGTTGTGGGCGAGGCTCAGTTGAAAATCGGGATGATTACTATAGGGCAGTCGCCTAGAAACGATGTAATTGCGGAGATTAGAGAGATCCTAGAGCCGATGGAAATAGTTCAAAGAGGCTGCCTTGACGAGTTGACAAGTGAACAAATAGGGAGCCTGAAACCAAAAGAGACAGAACCTTTCTTAGTAACTGTGCTGAGAGATGGTAGCTCAGTTCAGGTTTCAAAGGGGAAAACGGTGCAGCTCTTACAGCAACGCATCAAAGAGCTTGAAAACAAAGAGGTCACCGCAATAGTAGTGTTGTGTACTGGTGACTTCTCTAATCTTGAGTCGAAGAAACTGTTGATCCAGCCGGGGAGACTCATTCGCGGGCTGGTTGGAGGGATGTTATCTGGAGAGGAGAAACTCGGAGTTGTCATTCCATGCTCCAAGCAAACAGGTCAAACCGAAAAAAAGTGGAGCCGTCTGAATCCTGTAGTTGCGGTTGCATCTCCCTACGACAACTCAGCGAGGATGCAGCAGGCCGCAAAAGAACTGCGAGCGGAAAACGTGGATCTGACGGTCCTAGATTGCATAGGATACACAAGGCTGATGAAACAGACAGTGAAAGAAATAACAGGGAAACCAGTAATTCTAGCACGAACCCTCCTTGCAAGAGTTCTAAAAGAGCTCTGTTGATTATTGCTCGCGGGAAATATTTTGTGTGAGAAATTTCAAAAGCACAGTTGAGACATACCCCCAGACCCCTCCTATTCTTGTTTGCCTTTAACTCATTTCTGTTGATGCTTCCGTATTTCACTGTGTACATCCTGCAAGGCAGTGTAGACATCTGCAACGTGTGTATGCTCATTCTTCCTTGGACAAGCCTGCAGCTATTAGACTGGTGCCCACGCTCTTGATACCAATTGTCGGAATCGTAAAGGCCGTCAAGGCTATACCGAGCTCGGCAGGCTGAGAGCGCCGCTGTGCCCTGGCGCTGGATTTTTCCACAAGGGTCTTAGACATTTTATGTCTGTCGTGACTCCCTTCATCAGCTTGGCTGTCTCTACTAAGCAATGCCGTTGAAACTGCCGCAAGTAGCATTGGGAATCAGAAGCGGCTGGAGTTGTGGAGGTGGAACGGAAAATTTCCTCCACCACAACTGCAAGAGAAAGTCGGGATCTGTTCAGGCCTGAAGAACTGGCTCAATTGACTGCGGACACAGGGGTAGAATTGTCAGAGCAATTACCGGCAGGAAGTTGATGGAGCGACACCTCTCAGCAAGAAGTGGCGCAATAGGGCTATTGAGGAAGCCTGACTTTCCTTCTTTTAGGGTTCTCTAACTAAAATGATCTTTTTCTCAACGAGACGTTCAAATGGCAACAAAGTCCTCATCGATGTCGATCGAGCTTTCCTTCATAAAGAATGAGGAATTGAGTTCAGAGGGAGCATTGCGTTGCCGCGGAAGAAGAAGATCTGGCAGACGAGACTTCTCCTAAGCTTGGATTTGCCACTAAACCGTTAATATGCGAGTGCAAGATATGAAGACGAGGAGAAAATGAATTCCGTACTCATCAAGAAGTTGAAACGCATCGTTGGAGCTGAATGGGTAACGGCGAGGAAAGAAGACCTCTTGGATTATGTAATGGATGAAACGGCTCTAGTTGTTTGTCCCAAACCTGCCGCAGATGTCGTCCTTGTTAAGCCAGGTACGACTCAAGAAATAGCCGGCGTTCTCAGGTTTGCTAATGAATGGAAGATTCCTGTCTTTCCAAGAGGAGGGGGAACTGGGCTTGCGGGCGGATGCGTTCCCACTGAGCGGGGTATAGTTCTTTCTTTGGAGAGAATGGATAGAGTGATTGAGGTAGATACGGAAAATCTGATGGTTGTGGTTGAAGCGGGAGTAACGCTTGAAAAGCTTGTCAAAGCAGCCGATGAATCTGGGTTCTTATTTCCTCCACATCCTGGAGATGAAGCAGCTCATGTGGGGGGGCTCGTGGCATGCAACGCTGGTGGAGCAAGGGCGCTCAGGTATGGAGTGATGAGGAATTATGTGAAAGGCATGGAAGTTGTGCTTCCTACAGGAGAGATACTCGACCTAGGCGGGAAGCTATTGAAGGATGTCGCGGGATACAACTTGATGCATCTGATAATAGGAAGCCAAGGCACATTGGGAGTCATAACGAAGGTGATTCTAAGACTTTACCCTAAGTTTCAACAGACTGCAACTCTGATAATACCCTATAAAAGTCGCCACGATGCCCTCAGAACTGTACCTAGGATTCTTCAAGAGGGAATGATACCGCTGGCAATAGAATACGTGGAGAGCGAGCTGATGGAAAAATCAGCGAAACAACTGGGAAAACGATGGCCGGTAAAAGAAGGAAGAGCTTGCCTTGTGGTGATAGTGACGGGCAATAGTGAAGAGGAAGTATACTTCAATGCTGAGAGGATAGACGACATCGCTAAGGAATACGATGCTATCGATACTTTGGTCGTTCAAAACAGAAGAAAGCAGAATGACATCTTGAGCATAAGAAGCAAGATCTACTTCGTCCTAAAACCTTTCACGATGGATATAACAGACGTAGCTGTTCCCCCAGCCAGTATGACAAAATTCATGGACGCATTGGACGAGATCGCCAAAAAATACGACATGTATATGCCCACTTTCGGACATGCGGGAGATGGAAACTTACATACCCATATTTTGATGAAGGAAGCAGGTGGAGTAAGGCGAGAAGATCTTGAGAAGGTAAAGAAGGAAATATATGACATAGCCATCAGGTTAGGAGGAACTATAACGGCGGAACATGGAATAGGAAAAATTAGAGTCAAGAACCTTAGTCAATACTCAAACAAGAAAGCAATCGAGATAATGAAGAACATAAAAAAAGTCTTTGATCCAAATAACATACTTAATCCTGGGACAGTTTTATCATGATTGATCACTCCCTCAGCGCACGTGCTTGAAACACACAGCTGAATCATAACTCAAGCATCATCTCATTTTGACCGGCGACATTCTCGAAGCCAGCGGATTCAAAAAACGACAAAGTTTCTTTTGAGGAGCTGTCAATGTTCAAGATTGACAATTTCCCTGTTGTTTCTGCTCTTTCTGCGAATTCCGTCAAGAGCAGGCTCCCTATTCCTCTTCTCCTGTAATCTTTGTCAACCGCAATCTGTGCGATATCGCCTGATTCCGGGCACAGAATTCCATACCCTCTAAGTTCGTTTTCATGAAATGCGCCCAAGATGACTTTCCTCTCAGGGCTCCTTTTCATCGAACTAATCGAATTTTGCCATGACGGCTTCCAGTCCCAGAAAGATTTAAAGGCGTTCCATTCAGGGTTCTCGATTTGCGCTATTGTCGTATCTTTGCATGCTACGTTCTTTATGCTTAGCTTGGTCAAGCTAATCTTTAGGCATTCGAATTTCCGAGTCTCCCTGAATCCTTTTTTCTTGTACAGTTTGTATGCTCGTTTATTTGATCTCAGAACTTCAAGCAAATATTGCTTGACTCCCGCCTCTCGCAGTTTCGGCAACAAGAAGGCAAACATGGCATTTCCAATTCCTTTCCGTCTATATTTCGGGATCACGCCAGTACCCATGTCGTAAGCTGTCAACTCGTTTTCCCACGTATCTATGCCGTTCAGTGTCAATCCAACCATTTTGTTGTCAAGATCAAAGGCGCCGACTGACAATTCATAGTTTAATCCTCTTCTGATGTTAATTGCGTTGAACCGCTCTTTTGTCATCTGAATTTTGAACTGGTAGTCAGAAAACGCTTCCATGAACGTGTCATACATTGCTTCGAAATCTTCAGGTTCCAAACGACGATAGATCATGCTCCTCACCTTATATGATCGAATGCAATAGCTTAAGACTATTCACGTGCAACTCCAGAGATGGATCTTGATCTTCAAGAAATGTAAATGACAAGATTTGTGATGTATACGATGAGTGGAACTGTGGTACGGTCGGAAGATTCAAAGCCATGGCAACCGCTCTTTTGCTCATATGTGTGCCTTTGATAACCACCGTTACATCGTGCTCACACATTACTCCAGAAAATGAGGTGAGCTGGCTTAGTCTAGAGAATGTGCTGCGTCGCCTGTGTGAGCCACGGATATAGAAGGCTGACCTTCGAGAAGTTGAAATGAAACAATAAGCATACACGCGAAAAGCAATATTAGGTGTTTCGAAGAAAATCTCTCTTGAGAAGCATGTAGAATGGGATAACTGTGAAAGCATCTGCAATCGCACACTCTAATATTGCACTTATCAAGTATTGGGGACGTTCTCGGGATCATGATCCCGATCTGAACATCCCTTCAAACGATAGTGTTAGTATGACAAAATATGGATTAGCCCATGATGTACATCTGCAGACCCATACGACAATCGATTTTTCGGATAATTATGAAGAAGATACCGCCAATCTAGATGGCGCGGTTCTAACTGGAAGGAATATGGATAGAATCCTCAGGGTTGTTGATCCGCTAAGAGAGTATGCAGGCGTGGACGCTAAATTTAAGATGATGAGTAAGAATGATTTTCCTACCCAAGCGGGCTTGGCCTCTTCATCCTCGGGATTCGCAGCACTGGCAATTGCTACTGTAAATGCACTGGGTATTGATTTCACAAAAGAAGAAATCTCCAAATATGCAAGGCTGGGTTCTGGTTCAGCAGCAAGATCAATTCATGGCGGATTTGTATACTGGAATAACGGAAGTTCTCATGAGACATCCTTTGCGCAACAAATTTGTGGTCCAAATGAATTTGGCATGAATGCTGTAATCGCAATTGTTCATGAAGGAAAAAAGGAAGTTACCTCGGATGTCGGTCACAATTTGGCGCACACAAGTCCTTTTGACGCGGTTAGAATACAAAAGTCGGACGAGCAGGCTAAAGACATTAGGAAAGCAATTTTAGACCATGACTTTACCGAAGTTGGAGAAATCGCAGAAGAGAACTGCAAATACATGCATGCTGTCATGATGACTTCTACTCCCCCTCTGTTTTATTGGACTCCAGAGACATTAAGACTAATTAGATCAACTCAAGCAATGAGAAAGGAAGGTTTAGAATGTTACTTCACAATTGATGCAGGTCCAAACGTTCATTACTTTTGTCGACCAGAGGATACTTATGAACTCCAAAAGATATTAGAAAAAATTGAAGGGGTTAGCAAAACTATTCTTGCAAAACCAGCACGTGATTCTCAAGCTGTAAAAAAACACTTGTTCTAAACTTGTTCTAAGCGCTTTTCTAAGTATAAGATGCATGCAAAATGGCAATGCGCCTTTCGCCTTTTCTCTGTCGTTCACACTAGCCAAGCCACACTTGTGAGAAGTCTAAATGAAACAACAAGCATGCATGAGTTGTTAAACCATTGAGAAATGCAGGATTATGGCCGCAAAGAGTAGTGTAACACCAATAGTAATCCTGACTCTTCCTTCTTGCCTATATCTCGATCTCTCTTCAGGTTTTAGCTTCGCAAATTTTCTAAGGTCAAGCCAATAAGCGCGATATTTCCCCCAACGGTATGAGAGGCCGTCTCCCTTATGGATACGGGACGCGAGAATCTGGAGGACTCCCAGACCGGAGATGAATACTACCTCATACATTAGAATAGGTGTGAATAGGTGAAGATCCCTCAAAATCCATAGAACAGCCAGGACAACCGAATTCACGACCATGACATATCCCAAATTCTTAACAACAAACTTTACCATTTGATGAGATCCTTGATCAGAGATCGACCTCATTGTTGCCCCCATACTACTATTCAACTTCTACTGGGGATTAAAGGTTTAAACTTCTATGCTGTATGGAGCG
>Ga0224501_10005294_pt1 | contig 10174 bp, 7 predicted proteins | sample SF_Oct11_sed_USG_4_FD_169105 | JGI IMG/M metagenome (GOLD analysis project Ga0224501, IMG submission 169105) | Sediment microbial communities from San Francisco Bay, California, United States - SF_Oct11_sed_USGS_8_1 | ecosystem: Environmental > Aquatic > Marine > Sediment | place: USA...
GAACTACACGTTTGCTCGTGCGACACCGACGATGCGAGTGGGCGATTGGATCGAGGGTCACAACGACGCGCTGACGTACTTTCGAGGGGTGCCGCAGATAACGGTGCCCGATCAGCCGAAGCCGGTGGCGACCGAGGCGAGCAAGTACGAGCCACTGCTGAATCGAACATTCGCAGAGATGGGACGGCACTACTCGATGGCCGTCGTACCGGCGCGTCCTGGCCGACCCCGCGACAAGGCCAAGGTCGAGGTGGGGGTGCAGGTCGCAGAGCGCTGGATCCTGGCGCGCCTTCGCAACGAGCGCTTCTTTTCTCTGCCGGAGCTCAACATGCGCATCGCAGAACTGCTCGAGGACCTCAACGCTCGGCCGATGAAGAAGTACGGTGGCCTCAGCCGCCGTGAGCTGTTCGAGCGCGTCGAGCGGGGAGCGTTGGGACCGCTGCGCGCAGAGCGCTTCGAGCCGGCGGAATGGCTGGGGGCGAAGGCCGGGGCCGACTACCACATCGACGTCGAGGGGCACTTCTACTCGGTGCCGTGGGAGCTTTCGCACGAGCGCCTGGAGGTGCGGCTGACGGCGACGACGGTGGAGGTCTTCGCCGGCCAGCGCCGAGTGGCAGCGCACGTGCGCAGCGATGAGGTGGGCGGCAACACGTCGCTGCGGGAGCACATGCACCCGCGCCATCGCTTCTGGGCAGACAAGGACCCGGAGCCGATTCGGCAGTGGGCTCAGGGCGTCGGCCCCTACACCGCAATGATGGTTGGAGCGGTCCTGGAAGCCAACTTCAACCGTGAGGCAACCTTCCGCTCAGCATGGGGACTGCGAACTCTCGCCGAGCGCTACGACGAGGCTGACATCGAGCGGGCGTGCGAACGGTCATTGAGACTCGGCGGGCGCTCCTACAAATCGGTCGAGCGGATGCTCAAGCTCGGCGTGCGTTCAAATGACGGCGACGGCGAACAGGCCGGCGCCCTGATCGACCACGACAACGTGCGTGGTCCCGAGTACTACAACTAGCTAACGAGGACACCGACAATGGTACACGAACAGACAATCCAGAAACTGTACGCAATGCGTTTGGGTGCGATGGCCATGGCGTGGCAACAGCAGGCGGGCGATGCGAGCACGGCGAAGCTGCACTTCGACGACCGCTTCGGGCTGCTGGTCGAAGCCGAACACCTGGCGCGCGACAATTGCCGGCTCAAGCGCTTGCTGAAGGGCGCGGAGCTACGCATCAGCAACGCCTGCATCGAGGACGTCAAAATCTCCGCCAAACGGGGGATGGACCGTCAAGCGCTGCACGAGCTGGGCTCGCTGGCGTGGGTCGGCAAGCAACGCGGCGTGCTGATCACCGGCAAGACGGGCGTCGGCAAGAGCTACCTGGCCTGTGCGCTGGGGCAGCTGGCCTGCCGACGCGGTCTACGCACTCTCTATCGCCGAATGCCCCGACTGCTCGACGAGCTGTCGCTGGCGAAGTTGGAGGGAACCTACCGGCGGGTGCTGGCCAAACTGGCCAAGCACGAGCTACTCATCATCGACGACCTGGGCCTGGGCACCGGCCTGAAGGAGCCGCAGCGCCAGGACCTACTCGAGGTCCTCGACGACCGCTACCGCCGGTGCTCGACCATCGTCACCAGCCAGCTTCCGACCAGCCGCTGGCACGAGTGGATCGGCGACCCAACGCTCGCTGACGCGATCCTCGACCGCCTCGTGCACAACGCCCACCACGTCGACCTCAGCGGCCCCTCGATGCGCGAGGAGGAGCATAACGACTGAGGGCGGCTGGCCGGCACGCCAAGGCGTGCCCGGCGGGGGAAGCGGGAGCGTTCACACGCGTGGCCGTGCCGCGCCCTTGACCCCGTGCGGCCCTGAATCGCCCCGGTGTGCGGGGTAAGAATTTCGACAGGTCCGCACCCCATCAGCCATCCTGGACCAACCAAGGAGACAGCAACCACCAGACGCCCTACGCCACCGCCTCCCTGCCGTGTTCACGATCGCCGAAATGAGTGTTCACGATGCCGCGAAACGGGCGTTCACGATGCGCGAAATACGCACCTCAGCGGTGTAGGCAGCGTGGCATCCGGTGCCGATATGGCTGAAACTGGGGATGGCTAAAGATTCCTACGGTCCAACATCTCTCAGATTGGCTGGTCCTTCCTATCGATGGCGAATACACGCAGCAGTATGACGGCGGCACCGGGGCCGGGTCGATTGAGGGGCTCATCCTAGCCCGGATGTTCGACTCTCCCTCAACATTCCGCATCCAGGGCGACGGCGCCGAAGTCACGGAGAATCTGAAGAAGCACGTGGCCGCCCGGATGCGGATTCTCGACAACATTCGCCATGCAAGGTTCAGCTTCGCTGCGGGCAACGCTACTCACGAGCCGGACGTCGACATAGACTGGCGACAGGATCCGCAGGGCTATCTTGAGGCGATTAACGAGCCTAGTTCACGGATATCGTGCGAACGAGCAAGCTCACTCGTGTTCTACGGAGGTATAGGAGAAAGCTTCGGCACAAACTACTCGACTCGCCCGATTAACGGAGGCCAACGGATTCCGCTACCCACCAGCAAGGCTACCGAGCCATGGATTCCGGGCGACTGGGGACACATCGTCAACACCTCTGCACTGGATGCCCCGGCACAATGGGACCGGGAGGCCCCAGGTCTCGAAGGCGAGAACATCTTCTTCTTGAAGGTCTGGAGCGGGTCCGATGTGTATTGGGGACATCTGAATGACGGGAGTTCTTACCGTAATGTGTTGACCTTGAACGACTGGGGGCGTCGAATTCGAACGTGGCGCATCTCCCTAGATGCGGCTCGGCCAGCACTACGCGGAAGCGTTAAGTATCCGACTATCGGGCTGGAGCCAGGCTCTGATGGCTGGGAACGGAATACGCGCTGATGCTCAGAGCGACCAGTTGGAGAGGCTGCATGGTAGCGGGTCTCCTGCTAGCGTTGCCGGCTTGCGAGGACGACCTTCGGCCGGTTCCCAGCGGGCTTCTGCAACCACACCCTGTTTCGAGGGACGAAATCGCGAGGCTTGTCGACTTGCTCGCTTCCCCAGTCCCGCCACCCAAGGCCGACTTCGATTCCAGCGACGACAATCCCAAGTTCGCAATGGGTTTCGTGCACCCCCAAGTTGAAGCGGCCACGACGAAGCTCTTCGAACTGGGTCCTTCAGCTTACCCGATACTCGAACAGGAACTCGGGAACAAGAGGTACTCGTATTCGAGCCGCGACTCGACGTGGCGCAATCACACAGTCGGCCACCGCATTCTTCGCAAAGTGTTTGCCGAAGGGGTGGCGACCTATGAAGGCAGAATCGCCGGGAAGGGCACGTTCATTCAGTATGTCACCGCGTTCGGGGGGCTCGGGAGTTGGGTCAAACAGGCGGCCACATCCTGCCGACCAGCACTGCGCAGGCACTACCTTCAGTGGTTCCTCGCACAGGTGTGCAAAGAGCAGTCAGTTGACGTTACGGTGTGCGACTCCGCCAAGTCTGACCTTGAGAAGATGTCCTCATTGGATCCATGCGAAGAGTGAACCGGGCAACCTGTCATGGCCCTCGAACATGAACTCGAAGCAACCGCACACCCGCGGCACCGGCTCATCACCCCATCCCCCTCTCGCCCCGCCCATGCTCACCCGGCCCGTCATGATGAGCAGGACGAAGATGGTTGGGGTTGTTGGCTTGCACGTCGCCGGTGCCGAAGAGGATCACCAATGATGCGGAAGCCATCGTGATCGGCAGCTTGAGCCAGGGGGTGGTCTACCGAACGGACGGATCCGTCCACTCGGGGACGGTGCTGGAGAGCAGCGGTTTTTGGTGGCCCAGAAAGCGGCCTGTGCGGCCCTCCAGGGGGCGTTCTGATGCTGAGGATCCCAGGGCCACATTGGACTGGAAGGCCGGCAGAGAGGCGGCTGGAGGCGATGCAGCGGGGCAGGAAGGTTAAATGATCCCTCCGACCCGCGGCAAAAAATACGACTTTATAGTGCTTTTTGAGACCTGTGACGTAGATCATGCACTTAGCTCCCAGTGAATTCGTAGCGACGAAGGCCGGTCGAAAAGGCGTGCCGGCCGAGCAACATGACGGCGCTGCAGACCAGGGGCGATAGCGCCGGCAGCCAGCTGGGGAAACCGGCCTGCTCGACGCGCCCGAGGGCGGCCAGGGCCGGGAAGTAGTTCACGAAGGCCAGTGGAATCAGGTAGGTGACGACGCGCCGAAACCAGCTCCGCCGTGCTGTAGGGCGGCGGAATCGTGGGGGTTTGGGGCCTCAGCGGTGTAGGCAGCGTGGCAGGCGGTGCCGATATGGCTGAAACTGGGGATGGCTAAAGATTCCTACGGTCCAAGCCCAGCGACGTCTCGGATGGGGGGCGGAGCCTCCGTAGTAGTCCGAGCACGGGAAAGCCGTGTACATGGCGAAGGGAGGCAGTTGATGAGTGCGGCGGCCGAGTCGCAGGGGAAAGCCATGTATGTGGCATCCGGAGACGACCCGTCTCTGGCTCCTGAGCAAGCAACGCAGGCTGCACGCGCGAGGTGAGCTCGCTCGTTTCGCGTCAACATCGATGGAGAGCCCGGTGCGTAACGAAAGGCGCACGCCGGGTTCGGTGAGGGGCGGCCGGAAACTCCCTGGGGAAACCCAGGGCTAGGCGCCGGCCGCCTACTCTCCACGACAACAGTGAATTAATCCGCCACCATCGCCCGCTGTCCGACCCAGGCCTGCAATGCCGCTGCCTTACAGCACGGCGGCCGCGAGGTGGGGGAGCGCGGGCGCGAACGGGTTGCGCTGGCGGTGATGGCGGTGCGCGCCAGGCGCGCGGGCGAGCAGCTGGGCCACAGAGGCTTTTGCCGCAGCTGGAGCGTGGGCCCGCCGTGCTGTGTAGGGCGGCGGAATCGCGGGGGTTTGGGGCCTCAGCGGTGTAGGCAGCGTGGCATCCGGTGCCGATATGGCTGAAACTGGGGATGGCTAAAGATTCCTACGGTCCGGTCATCCCCGCGATTCCGCTGCCTTACAGCACGGCGGCAAGAGTCATCAGAGTTCGAATCGTCATGTTGGTACCGTCTCTCTTCGGCCTCTTCGCTCGTGCGCCGGGGAGTTGCCCGAAGCGTGAGCCATAGGCGCGCCCCCGAGCTTCGCAAACGAAGAGTGTGCCTCGACGGGGCCGTCCCGCCCCGCCGACCGTCGTAGCGGCTCGTGAGCCGGAATGCAAACGCGGCGTCGAAGGGGCCTGGCGGCAAAGACACGTTGGGTCCTTCAACGTGTCTTTGAGGACAACGCCGCCCGGAAAAGCGTGCCGAGCATCCTGCGTGCGGCCGGTACTGCCCAAGTCATTGGGGCCGGATGGGTCGCAGCGGACAGCAGCGCGCGACCGAACGCGCGTGGACCCGGCGCCTGTAGCCGGCTCCAATCCAGATGCGCGAGCTTGCGCGTGGCCATCACCCAGTGGATCTCGGCGATGCGCCCGCGTTCGTCGAGCTCGACCCAACCGACCGTGCGCGCTGCGACGCGCGGGCGGTCGCTGGGCACATCGGCCATCAGGGCCGCGCTACCGTTGAAGCTACAGAGCGCGACGCGTCCGAGCCCCGTGCGCAGGCGTTTGACCTTCTGATGAAAGAGCACCACCTTGTCGAAACCCTGCAGTGGCTTGCGCGCCGCAAAGAACTCGCCGCCGCCGTCGTTGAGCATGAGCACATCGTCGGCCACCAGCTGGCGCAGCGCCTCGATGTTGCCCGCTTGCAGGTGCAGCATGAAGGCCTCGAGCGCGCGGCGCGCAGCGCGTCGATTGGCCTCGCTCGGCAGCCGCCGCGTTTCATCGTAATCGCGCATGGCGGTTCGGGCGCGATGATGGCTCGTCTTCACGTTGGCTTCGCTCATCTCGAGCGCGTCGGCGGTTTCGCGAACCGAGAGATCGAGCACGTCGCGCAACAGCAGCACCGCCCGTTGACCGGGGCTCAGGGCCTCGGCTGCGCGCAGGAAGGCAAAGGAGATGCTCTCCAGCTGGCAATAGCGGGCCTCGGGGCTCTCGGCGCTGAGCGGGCTCTGCTCGCCGGGGCGGACCTCGATGGGCGATGGTAGCCACGGTCCGTCGTAGCCGCGCTGTTTGCGCTTTCGCAGGTGATCGCGACTGGCATTCATCGCCACGCGCACCAGCCAAGGTCGAAGCTCCCGCTCCTGATCGGTCGGTGGATTGCGCAGGGCGCGCTCGAAGGTGTCTTGCAGCAAATCGTCGGCGTCTGCAGCACAGCCGCTCATGCGGTAGCACAGACCCCAGAGCAGCTTTCGGTGCGCGCTGAAGGCACTTTCGATCGCTTCGGAGCTGGACACCTTCGAAGGCTAGCAAAAAAAGATCGCGGCTCGCGTAACCTTTCGCTGCGGTCGCTCGTGGCATGGGGAAAGCGCCTTGAAACGGCGCGAGGAGAAACCATGTCGACCGACCCAAACGTGATAGCCGCAATGCGCCTTGCGCCCCTCGACCGCCCTCGCGGCCTATGGCAGCGGCTTCTATGGCTCTACTTCCGAATGCGTTTCGGCAAGGTCATGGCCCCGCTGCGCGTGATGTTGCCCCGCATTCCCCGCTACACCCCGGCCTATGTGCGTTTGATCTTCTTCGCCGAGCGCGGTCTGTCGCTGTCGCCGCGCATCCGCCACCTCATCGAGCTGCGCGTTTCACAGCGAAACGGCTGCAGCTTCTGCTCCGACCTGCACCAGGCCATGGCCCTCGCGAAGGGTCACGATGACCTTCTCTTCGACTCCGTCGACGGCTACGAAAGCGATTCCCGCTATGACGAACCGACGCGCTGGGCCCTGCGCTACGCTGACGAAGTGGTTGAAACCCACAGCTGCAGCGACGCCACCTTCGAAGCGGTGCGCGAGCACTTCGGTGAGCAGCAGACCGTGGAGCTGGCCTGGTTGGTGGCCTTCACAAACTTCCACAACATGCTGGCACGACCCCTGGGTCTCGTTTCCGATGGCTTCTGCGACATCGTACGCGCGCAGCGCGGCTTGCAACCACCTGCATAGGCAGCGCACCGACCCCGCAAAGATGCGAGGCCTGCGGTCGGTTGCCCGCGACTGGGGCCGTGAACGCGTCGCGCAAATCGATGACAACGATCGGGATGACCACGGGGCGCATGCCCAGCCCGGAGGCTGACCCGGATGGCCGCCGTGCTGTAGGGCGGCGGAATCGTGGGGGTTTGGGGCCTCAGCGGTGTAGGCAGCGTGGCATGCGGTGCCGATATGGCTGAAACTGGGGATGGCTAAAGATTCCTACGGACGGTGGTCTGATCGGCTATCTGTGGAGCCGGCGACGCTTCGACGGTGGGCCCGTCGGCCTGGCCGGAGCGCTTGGCTTCGCAGTGCTCTTGCATGGAGGCTTCAACTCATCGTTACTAGCCGTCGAGCGTCTTCCGGAGGGCATGAGCGCTTGGACCACGGTCGCCGCCTCGCTGGCGGTGGCGATCCCGCTTCTGGGCGCCATCGGATTGCGTTTGATGGGTGAGCGTCTGGTGCGCTTCGATCGGGCGTCGAGGTTGCAGGCCTCGGGTCGCGGGAGCCGGCGCCCGGGACGCCCCGCGCCACCCGAAGACGGCGAGGACAGGCGCTCGGGCGTGATCGACCGCCGTGCATCTCAGAAGCGCGAGGGGTGACGCGGCATGTTGGGCGCTCTATGCTGGCGAAATGATGGCATGCGTGAGATGGGTGGCAGCGATCGCGCTTTGCGCCTCAGCGCTCGGCTGCGGGGACGACAGCGCGGGTGCAGGCACAGCCCACATCGGTTCGCGCGATTGTGAGCTGATTCGCGCATCGACTGCGGACCCGGCGACGGCGCAAGCCTGCGAACACTGCCCGGGGGCTGTTTGCGGCGCCGAGGCTTGTGCGAATCTCCCCTGCGTGGACGGCGGAGTCGTGGTCCAGGGCTGCAACGTCGATGACGATTGTGCGGAATTTCCGGACGCGCCGTTCTGCGGCAAGCACCAGGGCGCCGACAACGTGTGCGTGGTCGCCGACGATCGTTGAGCGCGCACCGTCGATCCGCCTGGCCGACTCAAACCGCTACGGCTCGACCGCGCTTTCAGCGGTCTCTGTGGATTGCTGTGATTCCGGTGGCACCTCTCTGAGGACGAAGGGGTAGGTGACGATGACGATCCCACCACCCTCGGGAGGCGGGAATGTCCACCGACTGACTGCGGTCGTGATGCAACAGGCCAGGGCATCGACGCCGACGGTGTCGTTCGCAACTGCGGTTTTCCAGAGGTTGCCCTCCGGCGCGATGAGGAACTTTACGCTGATTCGGCCTTCGATTCGTGGCCATCCGACGAGCGCTTGCTCGTAGCAGGCTCTGATCTCGTCAATATGCGAGCGGATGGTCTCGCGGATGACGGTTTTGGAAAGGGAGCCCCGAACGGGTTTCGGAGCCTCGGGCGACTCGTTCGGGCTTTGATATGCCAGTTGTTCGAGGGCTGGAAGCAGGTCGTTCGATATCTGCCCAGGCCCGTCAACCAGCGCGCCGGGCCCAATGCACCCACCGTAATTGGCCGCGTAGGTTTCCTGCGCCTGCTGTTGTCGATCCACGGTGGCGACCGGAGCAGGTTCCGTGGGCTGCGAGGCCGGTTTGCTGTTCTGCGAGACGGTACGGTAGGGCGGTTCGGTTGGGACGCGAACGCAACCTGCCGAAATCATCGCCATGCAGATCAGGAAGACCTTCCGCCACTGAACTGCTGCCATGTCGTGCACCTCTTGTCTGCAGCAGAGCACGGGATGCTGATTGTGGGACCCCGCCCTCGTGCGTGCGTGCGAGTCTATGCGGACCTGCGACATGTCTGCCAGTCTCGCGGTCCAGCGCGCCGTTCCCCTGCGGCCGCGGGAGTCCGCCTCAAGCCATCTCGATCGCCCGCGGCGAAGTCGGGCAGGCCGGCAGGCACAGTCCGCAGCCGTTGCAGCGCGCTTCGTCGATTACGGGTTTGCTCGCCACGAGCCGCAACGCTTCGGCTCCCGCAGCACACAGCCCAGCACAGGCCCCGCATTCGGGGCCGCGGTGGGCCAGGCAGTGCTCCTTGAGGATTCGCGCGGTGCCGAGTTTGACCGCGTCCGGTTCCGGTACGCTCAAGGCACCTGTGGGGCAGGCCGCAGCGCAGGGGAAGCCTTCGCATAGCGAGCAGGGGCGCTCGCCGGTGAGCATCAGGGGCGTGCCGGCGAGCTCACCCGTGTTTTCGGCAAACACGAAGATGGCGCCTTTGGGGCAGGCCTCTACGCAGTCGCCGCCGCCGCTACATTTCTTGCGAAAGGCAGCTTCGGCGATTGCGCCCGGCGGGCGGTGGTAGCCGAGATCAAAGGACTCCTCGGAGGGTTCGTCCCGGGAGAGCAGCTTGCGAAAGAGGTCGCGGCGGGAGCGCTCCTGCATGTCGCATCCTGCCCACGCGCATGTTCATGTCCAGGTGCATCAGCCACAGGCCGCACAAGCTGATGGCGACCATGACCGCCGGGATCGGGATCAGGCTGCGGCGCGCAGCCTTGGGCGAGGCGTGCAGGCGGTGGCCGATGCGGTGGGCCACGGCGAGGCCGAAGACGTGGCCGATGAGGATCAGCAGCACCTGCAGCGTCCATAACACGGAGTCGCTGACCAGGGAGCCCACGTGCATGGAGGCGGTGCCGAAGTGGTTGCTTCCGTCGCCCAGGGGGTCGCTCAGGAGCGGGACGATGGCGCCGCCTTCCATCAAGATGTGCATGGCGTTGTGGGCCAGGTGGTAGGCCAGGGCCACGGGCAATAGCGACATGGCGTAGGCCTGGAACAGTCGACCGGGGCGCGTGCCGTCGCCGGCCCAGCGCGCGGCGATGAAGCAGGCCAGGGCGTAGAGGGCGATCGGTAGCAGAATCAGCGCTGCCATGGCGATGGTGAAGTTTAGCAAGCGCGGGGTGCCCAGGGTCAGCGCCATCCACTTCAAGAGGCTCTGGCCCCCGGGCGCGAAGTTTTCCCATAGCGGCGTCATCGACAGGCCGTGAAAAAGCGTGAGCGACAGCAGCGTCAGGGCCAACCAGGCTTCGTCCGCGATCTTCGTTTCCACCGCAGCGGTGATGCCGAAGGCCACACAGGTGCCGCGATTGCGCTGGTTTTTCACGCAGGTCGCGCGCCACTTCAGCGGGAACCTGTGCAGGTCGAAGATGTGGGCGGG
>Ga0224501_10005295_pt1 | contig 10174 bp, 4 predicted proteins | sample SF_Oct11_sed_USG_4_FD_169105 | JGI IMG/M metagenome (GOLD analysis project Ga0224501, IMG submission 169105) | Sediment microbial communities from San Francisco Bay, California, United States - SF_Oct11_sed_USGS_8_1 | ecosystem: Environmental > Aquatic > Marine > Sediment | place: USA...
ATGAAAATCCACCATGGAATAAGATGGAATGTCTGGTCTGGAAAATCATGATGACATGAGGTGAAGTCACACAGTCACCAGTCAATAGTGCCAGTTTCTATGGATTATAGAAGCTTACGCCCCCCCCATCCCAATGTATATGAAACAGACTCACTTTATCAACCAAGCGAGCATTTCGTCTTATTCACATACTGTTCGATGCTGTGTATCTAGCTAATAGTTATATGAGGATGCGAAACAGAATCCATATTAATTTTCAGTAGGGTCAATCTAAAACAGATCTTCTGGATCTATGGTGTTTTGAGGTGTTCGGAGGAGCTGCTTATAAAACTGCTGTTTTGAGTAGCGAAAAACAGAAGATCAACCTTAGCGTTCAATCATCAAATAATTTCAAGAGTATGACAAAAAAGTAGTGAGTAAATAATTTGGGGATAGTTCACTGCGGTGACATAAAGCGACAGTATGTCACTGCTCAGTGGTAGAGCACTGCTCAGTGGTAGAGCACTGGGCAGTGGTAGAGCACTGCCCAGTGGTATATCACTGCCCAGTGGTAGAGCACTGGGCGTACAGCCATAAGACACTTGGCTCGAATCCTGATCTCGGAGGACACCCGCTGTAAGTCTGAGCCCCTCACTTTACTTCTATCTCCAACCAAAAATGAGCACCGCAATGAGGTAAAGAGTTTTACTGACTCCCTCAAGGTGCTCCATAGCGAAAAGTTGAGTATCCAGCGTGGCAGCTTCACAAAACAATGAAGACGTAAGTTCGAATCCCAAGGTGTTCTTTGAATTGAGGCGTGAAATGTTTAGCACTTACCGGATTTTGAAACGAGTTTGATGCAAGAGTCACCTGACCAGAATGCAGGCGTTTCCTTCTCTGAGGCTCCGAGCTTATTACAGTAATCCTCAGAATACCCAACTTATAAAAAACAAGGAAACAAATCGATAACAATGAATTACTGTGTCAATAATCAACTGACAAACTCCCAGTAGTTTAAAGGAGACTGAAGCATCAGCCATGTTTGTGAACTAATTTTATTTTAGATCAAGATATTAGGCTTTTCTTGACACTGTGTACTTGGCTGATTAATAGTTGAGACCTCCTGGTTTTAAGCCTGCATTATTTTAGGGTTCCCCCTAAGTTGCTCACAAAGTATTGGCTCCTATCATTTATGAACAAGCTTTAGCCTAGAAGGTCTGCTAAGAATGGCCAAATGCTAATGACAGCCGGAAAGGGAAATAGGTCAGTGGCTACAGAGCTGTGAAGGGAGACATCTCATATAGCTCCTGGCTCCTGTCATTACAAAACAAGTTTGCGCACTATTTTAGTTTATATTAGGTGACCACGCGGTCGCGTTGAGGAAGCGCAGTTGAGTTCAGGATGGATTTAGATCGAATCAGAGTTTTCCTCTCTCAACTTTTACTCATCAGTTAAAGCCAAATAATCATTCAGGATTCGTTATACCAACCTAGTAATCAAGTCGCTTTGCAGTAACCTTGACATTTGCCTAAAATATTACGCTAACGCCTACTTTTGATTGCGGAATTCTGTTCGGGTGTTTTCGGTCACAGACCGCGATCGAAAGTGAGAGATGTATGTTTAAATCACACTTTTCAATCGCACCCATGAACAGTTCTTTAGATCCATGTAGATCCATTGCAGTTGCGATACAACCAAGCTTGCAAATGCACCTAATGCACTACTTTAATTTTTAACATTGGCGATGTCTTACAAACTCAGATGAACTACGCATAATTATCATTGCATTATCTGATAAAATGGATAAATCTCGGGCACCATCAGACAAAATCGTGAACAGAATTCGATCTGAAAAACACTCACGCACCCCTTCACAAGCCAATAATGCCATATTGAGGGTGGTGAGGGCAATGGAACTGAACGCCAGTTTTCTTTCGTATCCTGACCAGCGTTCGGGTATGAATAAACGGACCTACCGAGTCTTCGACTTCGCGCTTCCCAGGGCACAATGTTAGGTGATTCTTTGCTTGCACCAGTCGTGCCTCAGAGAGAAGGTAAATTTTATGTGGTAGACCTCCTTTATCTAACTTTGCGATTCGAAAGCAATGAGGGTGTTGCAAAAGGAAAAGTCTTGAACTAATCGGGAATCAAAACAGAAACCCCTGATCCAAGGTTCAGTGTCATTATTTCTCCCGCACTCCATGGCCTCTCTTTAATACAAAACTAATTATACTCACATTCGCAAAGATATTTGTTACACTCGTCATACTCTAAAACACTCGCGGGGTTGTTGTCGTTCCAACGAAATTTCATTTCCTGTAACAAGTTAATGGCATCTTCTCCGGCGGATCTCATATTGTTTGGTTCTCCTTCTCCCCAGTCAAATACATTCACATCTGATCCATCTACATGTAAAACATACCTACATGTAATAACATAGCTACATGTAAAAACATATATTTACATGTTACAATGCATTTACACAAGAAATCACATTTAAATGTGAAAATATCTTTGTGTACGAAGACATATTTACATGTATAAACGCATTTGCATGCACAATTCCTACCGTTTCCGCTCTTAATTTCAACATCATCATTTCCTGTATGGGGAAATATTTAACAGGGAGACGTTCCCTTCCCTCCCTGTTTACCAAGGAGCAAACTCAAAGACTCCAGTCCATACAAGGGATAAGGGAAAAGATTGTTTCAGAATGATTAGGTCCATTTAAAAAGGATGAGGAAATGCCCACATAGATTTGTGGAAGGGTATCTGACCTCAGTTCGTACTCTAGCTCTGACAAAGTCTCCCTGTTAACCGGGGAGCAAACTCATTGAATCCATGCAAGAGATAATAATGTGGAATATGCAGGTCCATATAGAGGTCCATTTAAAAGGAGGGCTAAATGCTAACATCGAACAGCAGAAAGGATTGAAAAAGGCATGCATAAAACCAACTTACCCATCTAAATGAGACCCCATAAAATACTTGTACACCCATCATGTAGGGGGGCCAGGATAATTTAGTTGGTGAGAGTGCAGGGTTGCAATCTATGGTTGTAGGTTCGAGTTTCACTGCCAACGAGGTTTCTTCCTTGGTACTGGCTTTTACCAAACCCACCATTGGAAATTGCTAGCGTGGTTTTGGAACACCATATATGGTAAAAAAAGGGAGGTTCCTATTAGTGGATAAGGGATAATTCGACTGCTCTTAACAAGAAAGGAGAGGCGTGGAGTGATCTTGTCCTTAATTATCCACTCCACTCAATTATTTTTACCATGATGTTCCAAAGCCACGCTAGCAACTTGGAGTGAGAAGCTTGCTAACGGCCCATACCAGAAAAACACCTCGCCGGCAGTGAGACTGTAAAAGGCTGTAACCTGCAACGCCTAGAATGCAGACCCAAGCTTTTTACCAATTGAGCTATCCTGGCCCCCATGCTATTAGAGAATAATAAACCTATACTGTTTTACTGACCAAGCCAAGACCAATGGGGCTTCGCTCGAGCCGCTGTCCATGCTGTATCCAGGCGATATTTTATCATGATGCCATGAGCGTCGGGCGCAAATCCTGAGACGTTCAACAATGATCCGCCTTTTGACTCGCAGTAAGTCAAAGCATCGTCCCAGCTTAGTGGCTTATTACCTACAAACACCAAGTACATCAAACTGTACATACAGACACGTCAAATGAGACCTTGAACCTGTTCAAATGTCGGTGGGACCCAAAAAAGATGTAGCTGGTCCAGCATATTGGGGTTCTGATAGTTTCAAAGTTGCATTGCTTGTGGACGTTAGATGAATTGAATTGGCTGATTCAGTCAATTACTGCTATACACCGCTAATGTTTCATCTCTACTGAAATGACAGTAATAAATTTGATGATAAGATATTAATCTGATCCCTTAGCCAATGAGTGCATCAGGAAGTGGCCTGTAACAGAGAGGACTTGTATCAGCAACTGTGTAACTTTGTAAATTTTGATAGTATAAAGCGAGAGTGCATGCAGGATCTGAAAGCCTTGTATGAAAACAAGAAGCACCTTTTTTTGTTTGCTGTAGATGTCTCATGATCTTAACAGACTGAAGGCATCTTCCAATGGGGCGCTACCCCGGTCTTTGATCCTCCCTGAACTGTGTACACTGAAGCACAGGTGATCAGGCAGGGAAAAATCCCTTGAAATACCATGGATGGGAATAGAACCCGGGCCTCAGGGAGGACAGAAATTGAGATACATTATTTCTCTCACTTCGATATCATGACCGAAGAGACGTTTCCAATTTCGAGGCAGTTGTAAGCCCGTAATTTCTTGACCAGGTTTCCTGATAGGTCAAAACCAGCCAATACTTTTGTTCTTAAACAAAAATGGAGTGGCTAATTGATTGTCAACGAATCTAACAAATGGAGAGTTTTGATTTAGCCTCTGCCAGTGATATGAAGGTGTCCGTGCCTTTATGTAACCAAGTCTGTATACCTGGATTTGTGAAAGTCTCCCATTCTATTCCTGCCAGCTTGTATCTATATCCACTCATCACTGAAACAGAAAATATCCAGGTTATGGCAATTAAGTCATGTTCAAGTATCCATTGTGAAATTCACTATATATTTTCTAATCTAACTGGAGTGGCCATGGCTTAGTAGACAGAATCCATGATATGGAAACGGCAAGTCGCGAGTTCGACACCCAGAAAAGTCAATGGTGGTGGCAGGAAGGGCATCCGACCATAATTCGCTCCTAAACTCCCACAAGGCCCTATGCTAACTAGGGAGCAAACTCCATGACTCTGTACAATACATAATAACAATAATGTAGTGTAAACAGAATTAAGCAACAAATAAAGTTTATAAATTTATCAAATGAATGGTGCTCCATGCTAAGATTCATTCACACCAATTCTAAATTGAAAATACATAGTTACATGGGCAGTCCAGTACACAGTTTCAGATGGCAGCAGCGTTATAGAAGAGTGCAAGCTTAGTGCTGGGGAAAGATCAGAAGACTTGACAGTAGAGGAGCCATAATAAACTAGAGAAATTGGAAATGTAAAATGGATGATTAAAACGATGTAACTTGTAACCATAAAATGTCAGCGATCTACTCAGTCTGGAAAGTCTAGAGCACTGTTTTTGTCATATTTCCATACCTGAGACAAGTTCAAGGAGAATTAGACAAGACCGCCACACCTCCATCCTTTCTCCGCTGGTTTCCGATTGAGTAATGAGTTTCTCATAATCGCGGCTATGTTTACTAATATGGCCTCACATGCCAATGTTACCAAGCACGGCTATACATGTGATGTAAGCATATCAATATCCAAGTGATAAGATTGTGGGTATCAGAGTATCAACTCTCGTTTAGTGACCGGATCAGTTTGTAAACCTCTGATACGGCAATGTGAGATGTGCTGTGCAAACGACAGTAAAAGGGTCAAAAGTGCGATGAACGGCTTGGGTACTTGAATTGGACAACATTGCTGTTTACTGAAAATGGTGTGTAGTTCATTTTGTCTAGTCGGTTGTATTTATGTCATTCTTCGTAGACACTTGGTCATGTTATTTAGCTTCTTTGATTGTTCCTATAAGCCAAAGGCTTAGTCGGGGAGCTGTAGTATCTAGGCAATTTGTGGGAAGCTCACACCCACTCTGGTGCTTGTTGGAGCTAGGGAGAGTGTGAGGATCTCACACCCACAGTGGCGGGGCCTGGAGTGGGCATGACCATGATTTGACGAACTGCTATAGCCACTGAGCCATCCTGCTTTCCAGAAATTGCCTGCCTCGGTTTGAGATTTTCCTTTTTAAGTCATCAGGTCACCCACTGCTCTCGAAGGCTGGTCTGATGAGTTGGTTTGTTTTTGTTTGGTCCTTAACCTTGTCAGGAGGACCAGGAGAAGATCTATGAAGGGGGGCCGAGAGCAAGAGAGGATGTATAAGGAGGGTCTGAGAGCAGGAGAGGATATATACATATATATATATATATATATATATATATATATATATATTATATGTATTAGAGAGACTGGGAGAGGATGTGTGAGGGACAACGAGCAGGAGAGGATGTATAAGGGGTCCGGGAGCATTCTTATGATAGAAAACACACGAAAAGATTGCAGTGGTCGCCTATTTGAAAAAGTGTTATAAAAGTTATCAGTTATTAGTTATTAGTTATTAGCGGACAAAAAAATCAAACGTTGACATGAATGACCAGCATTGATTCAGCAGTACCACCCACTCATGAAATGTGCTCATACATGTATCATAACTGAGGCATAACTGTATAAAATTGAAGTATTTATCTATAGTGCATGGTCTGGAGATGAATAAAATTGTTTATGCTAACCAGTAACACAATTATCACTGTAGTATCATAACAATCATTTCGCCATGTAGATCTCTGTACTATGGCATTTTGTCCGCACGTTGGTAAGAAATGACTTGGATTGGCACTAATATGTTCCCAAAACCCCAACCAAAGCTATAATCTGGAAAATAATGGGCTAAATGAAGCCGTTGGATTCTGCCATCATGAGACTCAAGAATGTTCTGATTTTGGGCTGATAATGATAAAAATCTTGTAGGATCGAAGCGGAACCGGTGCTTTCAAATTACCGAATTGCAAAGTGAGATTGAAATATATCTCCTCACAACTGTTAAGTAGTATGGTGTAAAAAGTGATAGGGTTGATCAGAACATCTCAACTCAATCAGTTAAACATCATGCTGCATTCATGTATCAGGTATCTGCTGTTGGGGCGCTGCGTTGCTGTCTGTCAGTCATGTTATCATTAAGATGGACCACGTGATCGGCTTGCTGCTCCAACACTGTAAGCTCAGCCGGTTGCTGTGAGTTATCCACCTCTGTGAAAGAGAGTCATTAGTAGGAAATAGTGTATGGCTAAGCACTTCTTTTCCAAAATGAGCCAGGGTTTCGGAGGCCCACGGCGTGTTAGCCAGGGAATCATTCTTCAGAACTCCGCTTCAACTAAATATAAGAGGGTTGCGGAGTTGTGTACCACGCTGCGAAACCAATAGTTTGGCGATTCCATGTACTACTGTATAACGACGTGTTTGGTGAGCCTATTGTTCACACATGCAGTCAAAGCATTGCTCACTTTGGATCGGTATTACTAGTGATTCAGTGCACAATATGGGTGCAGATGTATGAATATCTCTGGTATATCAGTTCATAACATCAGTGATTGCCACGAATTCCGGAAAACTTATTTGTCTTAGTCAAACTGAGCAAGAAAGGAAACCTTCGCATAAATAGTCCTAACCGGGTGGATTTAGTGTGGAGTTGTCCCCACTTGTTGCTAAATGTTCAATTGCGTTATAAACCTGCCAAAAGGTGTGCTTTAGAGTGAAGCACAGTATCAAGAGTGCACACTATACTGCTGGTCATACCAGAGTTTCAGACGAGCCATCGTTTGTCAAGCTCAGCGCTGCGTATTGAGAAGTGTAGCTCCAAGTTCGGTCAGTTGAAGCAAACATTTTATAGTCAGCAGCCACCACTGTAGCCTCCTACTGGCTATCAGGTTGCCCTTCTCCCCCCACTGTGTTTTATGATCTATATTTCCTTTGGTGCAATAAAATATCACCAATTAGATCAGATCAAATAGAATAAAAGAACACATGTATAGGCTGTATAAAACCTGAGAATGAGTAAAGACCTTACCGGGAATGAAACCTTTATTTTCTACTGGTGTGATATTTCCATATTCTGGTGGGCTTCCCTCAGCTGTAAATGATAGTGAGTGTAAACCTTGATGGACTATGACAAAAGACTATGTGTTACTCTTTTTAAATGAGTAATATTCATCAAGCCAATGGCTTGTTGGACGACGGTCCATCATATGATTTTATTGGTGAGTCTGTGAGAATCATTTGGCCTCAAAATATAAGTGTGCGGTTTATTGTACCTTTCGAGGTCGCCATCCTATCCGCAGCTGATATATTGGTGTATGGTTTGCTGTCATGGTGTATGGATGAACCGGCCATGCCGGCGGCTACAAGAGTCTGTGCAGCACTCTTTTCTTCAGCTTGATAAGTGCCTGAAATATACAAGGATGTGTGCCTGATAGCTTGTCATTCGTCTTTTTCTCCAGTTTATATTCCACATATTTCCCGAATGAGGTCATTGATATTGTTGCCTGCATGCCTTTTTCAGTGGGGCGTTTCCTCTCAAATGTTCTTCCATTGCAATCAGGCTGTCCCTGGCTGCCGGGGCTTTCAACTGAAAGTATGAAGAGATCTGTAAGCAGTAGCTATGCCAATCTCTAGGTAAAGTGTGCATCTGCGTCTAAGCCAGTTATGAATGCCAATAAAAATGCCGTCTAGTGTCGGGTGAGCATTTGGCTCGAGGCCAAGCTTAGCTTTGTAAGGAGTTGTCTTCCCAAATGAACAGCACTACAAAGGGAGACGAATCCGGTGACCGAATTATTATCTCATAGTAATGGCGCAAAGAGTGCACCTGGATTGAAAGCTCAGCTGACCCGGCCTAGCCGCGCTTGACCGACTTTAACATGGCCAACACTACTGTGTTAAAAGTTCGAGTTGAAAGCTCATGCATTTGTCTGTAACTGACATCTTTATGAAAGAAAGGTTGCGTACCGCATGACAATCATAATACTGGTTCTCTTTCTTAGAGAACTACAAGCAGATCATTGGCGGGCTGAACTACACAGCTGGTAACCAGAAGAGAGTTACTTATTCAGAAGACGGTCTTCTTCAGTCTCTGAAAGATGTGCCGGCACCAAAGGGGTTAGACGCAACAAGAAGGCAATGTGTCTACAGCCAAATCTCTTCGAGAACAGGGCCAATGTTTGAAGAAAAACTTGGCAAGCGCCGGCAAACTCTTTCCCAAATATTAAATATATGTACACCCCATAAATACCAGTTCATGTTGATGACCAAAGACAACTTGAACGAATCAAGTCGATCTAAACCATGGCATGATGTAGACTCCATCAACTGATAAATTCATAAAAAAAGGTTGACGTCTAAAACAAAACTGCAGGATTCATTCATTCTGTTGTAAATTCAGTACCAAGTCTAAAGGGTTATTGGCCTACTAGCATAGGTTACAGATTGGGACAGAAGTCTGTTAAGAGCCAAGGGGTTGCACACAACGGATCTAAATTGACAGTCTATATATGGATGTGCCATGCTCTGCGGAGAGATGCAGGACCCTCCTCACGTGACAGTTCTCCAAAAGTATTCGAAAATGGAGGCACTGACACTCAGCTCGCCTCGCAGATAACCATGTGATATATGAGAATCCGACAAAATCTGCTTTTAGATTATACTTGATATATGATCCTAAGCACACCTCTTTTATAGCAATAATTATTTTAATTCCGTTTCATACAAGAACTTTTATTTAAAATGTCCAGAGACATACCTGATTGATTTCTCTCATCATCATAGTAATCTCGGTTATTGAATGAATCCATATCTGCATAATCATGGGGAATGTTTATAGTCGCTTCCAAAGCATAAGAATGTTGGGGTTCTGTAAAAAAACCACAGGGTCTTAATACCGATGAGGGTAAAGGGATAACTCGATGGCTATGACAGTGTCATAAATGTATCGGCGATTATTTTAAATATTGTAAAGCTGTTACTGGATAGAGTGATTGGTTCAAGGTATCCTAGGTTCAATTTCTATGGTCATGCTGAACACCCACAGAGAGAATGAACTTCTCACATAATCCCTAGTGCCTACAGCTTCGACAAGCCTCAGGGTTACCAGGTCCATTAAACAGGAGGCTTGTGCCTGGGTAGGAAAACTACCTGTATAACTGATCACCCCTTCAAAGGAAACGTAAAGAAGTTAGTTTCTCAGAAAGGGTCTAGTTCTCCAGGGGTGCCAAAACCAGCCCATGCTAAACCTCTCGCAACAAGTAGCTGGCAACAACGGCGCATGCCCCAATGTCCGATGTGTCCGAGTGGCTGGGAAAACGGATTACGCTACACCTGGGGTTGCGCGGGAGCGGGTAGATCCCGCGCATCACGGCGTTAAGTTGGTGGGTCGTTGGAGCCTGCTTGCTCAAAGTAGGTGCAACACCGGTGTGAGCCAGTCAGCAGTTGTCGCGAATTTTGCGTAAAAATTCTTCGCGAGCGCTGAATCAGCCAGCAGGCTTCTCCGCTAGAGGTCGTTAATAGCTGTAAGAACGCAGTACCGCTGCTAGTGACAGCCGG
>Ga0224501_10005296_pt1 | contig 10172 bp, 6 predicted proteins | sample SF_Oct11_sed_USG_4_FD_169105 | JGI IMG/M metagenome (GOLD analysis project Ga0224501, IMG submission 169105) | Sediment microbial communities from San Francisco Bay, California, United States - SF_Oct11_sed_USGS_8_1 | ecosystem: Environmental > Aquatic > Marine > Sediment | place: USA...
GCTCGTACATCCCCCCCTGCACGATGCCGAAGAGGGCGTTGGAGTTGTCACCATGAGCATCTTTTGACCTCCTGGCCCAGCGCAGCGAGAGCTCCATGGAGAGGCGCGCCTCGGTCTCGGTGGCGGGATAGGGTGTGCACTCATCGAAGATCATCACGATATCGGAGCCGAGCGCCCGTTGTACCGCCATCGACTCCTCCGGTCCCATGAAGACCCTGGAGCCGTTGACCGGTGAGGCAAAGGTGACACCCTCCTCGGTGATCTTGCGCATTTCCCCCAGGGAGAAGACCTGGAAGCCGCCGGAGTCGGTGAGGATCGGTCCCTGCCAGTGCATGAAGTCGTGCAGGTCGCCGTGGGCGGCGATCACATCGGTGCCGGGGCGCAGCATCAGGTGGAAGGTGTTGCCGAGGATGATCTCGGCGCCGATCCCCTCAAGCTCCTCCGGGGTCATCGCCTTGACCGTGCCGTAGGTACCCACCGGCATGAAGGCGGGGGTCTCGACGGTGCCGCGCTCGAAGGTAAGGCGGCCCCGACGTGCACCCTGATCAGTGGTAAGTAGATCAAATTTCATCCAGGGGTCACTCGATGGATTTGTGGTAGTAGAAACATCGCATCGCCGTAGCTGAAGAAGCGGTACTGCTGCTCCACCGCGTGGCGGTAGGCGGCCATCACATTCTCATAGCCGGCGAAGGCGCAGACCAGCATCAGCAGGGTCGACTCGGGGAGGTGGAAGTTGGTGACTAGGGCATCGATCACCCGAAACTCGTAGCCGGGATAGATAAAGATGCTGGTCTCACCGCTGTAGGCGGCAAGCTCACCGGAGCGCGCCGCCGACTCCAGGGAGCGCACCACGGTGGTCCCCACCGCCACTACCCGCCCGCCGCGACGGCGGGTGGCAGCGACCGCATCGACCACCGCCTGCGGTACCTCGATATATTCGGAGTGCATCGGGTGCTCGCGGATATCATCGACCCGCACCGGCTGGAAGGTGCCCGCCCCCACGTGCAGGGTGACATAGGCAAAATCGACTCCAAGGGCCTTGATTCGTTCCAGCATCGCCTCGTCGAAGTGGAGCCCGGCGGTGGGGGCGGCCACCGCCCCCTCTTTCTTTCCGTAGACGGTCTGATAGCGCTCATCGTCATCCACACCCGCCTCCCGTTCTATATAGGGTGGCAGCGGCATGCGCCCATACTGCTTCAACAACCCCAGCACCGGGCCCGCAAAGCGCAACTGGAACAGGGGGCCGTCACGCCCCAGCACCTCCACCTCAAGCGCCCCCTCCAGGGTAAGGCGCCCCCCCGCCTTTGGCGATTTGCTGGCGCGTACGTGGGCCAGCACCTCGCACTCGCCGGTGATGCGCTCCACCAGTACCTCCACCTGGCCGCCGCTCTCCTTCTGGCCGAAGAGGCGCGCCGGGATCACCCGGGTGTCGTTGAACACCAGCAGGTCACCGGGGCGTAGCTGGTCAAGAAGGTCGGGGAAACGCAGATCGTACACATCACCACTGGCCCCATCCAGGGCCAACAGGCGGCTACCCGCCCGCTCGGCAGTGGGCCGTTGGGCGATCAGCGCATCGGGCAGGTCGAAATGGAAGTCGCTACGTTGCATAGGGCGCGCATTCTAACACCGCGCCCCTTTCGCCGCGATGGAGAGTTCTCTATAATGCGCCGTCCATGCCGGGGTGGCGAAATTGGTAGACGCAGCGGATTCAAAATCCGCCGGGGCGACCCTTGCCGGTTCGAGTCCGGCCCTCGGTACCACCTTCTCTGTACGGTTTGGATCCACAATATCCGGCTTGTTGACAGGGTTAAAAGCCGCTAGCATCTGCCGTTCGACGCTACGAGAATTTTTTTACCTTGAAATCTGTCAGGCCACTCCGTTTTCTGCTCATCCTGATTGCACTGCTCGGCCTGAGTGCCTGTAGCTCCATGCTCACCTCCCGTCTGGGAGACAACCTCTCCAGTGCCATTCTCAATCAGGACGACCCTGAAACTGTCAAATCGGGTGCACCCGCCTATCTATTGTTAATCGACAGCCTGATTGAGGGAGATCCGGATGAACCTCAACTCCTCATCGCAGGTGCCAGACTCTATAGCATCTATGCAGGTGTTTTTGTCGAAGAGAAGGAACGTTCCAGGCGCATGAGCCGTAAGGCCAGGGGCTATGCGCGGCGAGCCGTCTGCCTGGAGTTTGAAGAATTTTGCGAGGTAGACGCGGGGCCCTACAGCGAGATGCTGCCGATACTTGATGAGGCAGATGAGGACGAGCTCCCTGCGCTCTACACCTACGCCCTGAGCTGGGCACTCTGGATCCAGACCCACAGTGATGACTGGGCCGCAGTGGCCGACCTACCCAAGATTGAGGCGATGTTAAACCGGATTGTGGCGCTGGATGATGGATATGAACGTGGTCAGGCCCATCTCTATTTAGGTATTATCCATTCACAAAGGCCACCCGCACTGGGGGGCCAGCCTGAGAAGGCGCGCCACCACTTTGAGAGGGCGCTACACCACTCCCATGGGCATGATCTGATGGTGAAGGTTGAGTATGCTCGGAGCTACGCCCGCATGATGTTCGAACAGGAGTTGCATGATCGCCTCCTCAGTGAGGTACTCAGCGCCGAGACCAATGTGCCCGGCTATACCCTGAGCAATGTATTGGCACAGCGTCATGCACGAGAGCTCCAGCTCTCCTCTGCTGACTATTTTTAAAGGAGTAACCCCCATGCTTCGACGACTCGCTACTCTGTTGATCATCACCCTGCTTCCGATCACAGCGCAAGCCACCACCACATTTAAGATCGCCACGGTGGTACCTGATGGAACTGGCTGGATGACGGCGATGCGTGCCGGTGCCGAGGAGATAAAAACCCGTACCGGGGGGCGGGTAGAGTTTCGTTTCTACCCAGGAGGCGTTATGGGCAACGATGCCAGCGTCTTGCGCAAGATGCGGGTGGGACAGCTGCATGGCGGGGCCCTGAGCAGTGGTGGCATCGCCATGCTCTATCCGGAGGCACAGGTCTACACCATCCCCTTCTTCTTTCAGGACTATCAGGAGGTGGACTACGCACGGGGAAAGATGGATGCGGAGTTAATTGCTGGATTGAAAGAGAAGGGGTATATCAGTTTTGGCATCACCGAGGGTGGCTTCTCCTACCTGATGTCCAATAATCCGGTGTATGGCATTGATGAGATGAAAGAGCTTAAGGTTTGGGTACCGGAGGGGGATGATATTGCCCGTACCGCCTTTGAGACCAGTGGTATCTCGCCCATCTCTCTACCGATCACCGATGTGCTGACCGGATTGCAGACCGGGCTTATCGATACCGTTGCCAACTCGCCTGTGGGCACCATCGCCCTGCAGTGGCACACCCGGGTTAAATACCTCACCCACTCACCTCTACTCTATGTCTACGGCAGCATGGTGGTCAGCGAAAAACAGTTCAACAAACTGAGTGCGGCTGATCAGCAGGTAGTCTCAGAGGTAATGGGTGAGGTTTTCAGGAAACTTGACAAGCAGAACCGCAAAGATAATGAGGGTGCTCTGCAGGCACTCAAGCAACAGGGGATCACCTTCATTACGCCCAGCGCAGAGGAGACACAGCGCTGGCGTGACAGCCTCAATATCGCGATGGAGAAGTTGATGGCCAAAGGCCTCTTCGACCCGGCGATGAATCGTAAACTGGAGGGTCACGTGCAGACCTTCCGCAGTACCGCACGCGCAAAATAGTCCTCTACTATGTTCGTACGGCTGCAACTCGCCATCCGCCAGCTGGAGAGTGCGCTGCTGGTCGTATTGCTTGCCGCAATGATTGCGTTAGCCTCTGCCCAGATTGTTCTGCGTAACCTGTTTGACAGCGGCATTGGCTGGAGCGATCCGCTGCTGCGTTTACTAGTATTGTGGGTAGGCATGTTCGGGGCGATGATTGCTGCGCGTCGTGATCGCCACATTCGCATTGATCTGTTAACCCGCTACATCCCGCAACAGTGGCACCGTTATACCGATCGTATCACTCACCTCTTCAGCACACTCGTTTGTGCGCTGTTGAGCTGGCACAGTGGACGCTTCGTCTACTTCGAGTGGCAGGATGGCAGCACCATTGCGGCGGATATCCCCGCCTGGGCGGCGCAATCGATCCTCCCCTTCGGTTTTGCCATCATGACACTTCGTTATCTGCTGTTAACCATCACTGGCAGGGAAGAGCGACCATGAGCCTGCTCATCGGCCTGTTGTTGCTACTCATAGCGCTAATGGGTGCCCCACTATTTGCGGTGATCGCCGCCGGGGCGATGCTCGGTTTCTATCGCGAAGATCTTGATCTCTCCATTATGGGGATCGAGTTCTACCGTCTGGCGGAGATGCCGATCCTCCTCGCAATCCCCCTCTTTACCTTCGCCGGATACCTGCTCAGCGAGAGCCGCGCCCCGGCCCGACTGGTACGTGTCACCCAGGCGCTGCTGGGGTGGATGCACGGCGGTCTGGCGATCGTCTCACTCAGTGCCTGTGCCCTATTCACCGCCTTCACCGGCGCCTCCGGGGTGACTATCGTCGCCCTCGGTGCCCTGCTCTTTCCAGCCCTGCTCAAAGCGGGCTATAAGGAGAACTTTTCGCTCGGCCTGATCACCACCTCTGGAAGTCTGGGGCTGCTCTTCGCCCCCTCACTGCCGCTGATCCTTTATGGCGTTATTGTGCAACAGATGGGTGTCGCAGGGCCGCTGAGCATCGATGAGCTGTTCCTGGCCGGGATCCTTCCCGGTGTGTTGATGATCGTCATCCTCTCCATCTGGAGCGTCTGGACCAATCGCATTCAGAAGACACAACGTTTCGACTGGAGAGAAACCCGTGATGCCCTGCTGGAGGCGAAGTGGGAACTGCCACTACCGTTCATCGTACTGGGGGGGATATATAGTGGATATTTTGCCGTCTCCGAGGCAGCGGCAGTAACAGTACTCTATGTCTTGATCGTTGAGGTATTGATCTACCGTGAGATCCCGCTACAACAACTTCCTGAGATAGTGCGTGAGTCGATGGTGATGGTGGGGGCAATCCTGATCATTCTGGGCGTCTCCCTCGCCTCGACCAACTACATGATCGATGCCCAGGTGCCAACCCAGTTATTTGAGTTCATTAGTGCCAATGTCTCGAGCAAACTCACCTTCCTTATTCTGCTCAACATCTTCCTGCTATTTCTCGGCGCGATGCTCGATATCTTCTCAGCGCTGGTACTGATCATTCCGTTGCTGCTGCCTGTGGCGCTGCGTTTCGGCATCGACCCGGTACACCTGGGGATCATCTTCCTTGCCAATATGCAGATCGGTTATTTCACGCCACCAGTGGGAATCAATCTCTTCATCGCCAGCTTCCGCTTTGGCCGCCCGGTGGCCCAGCTCTATCGCTCTACCCTACCCTTCTTCTTCCTGCTACTGGCCACCGTTTTAATCATCACCTACTGGCCCGCCCTCTCACTCTGGCTACCGGGGCGCTAATCGAATGATCACTACTTTGTCGTAAAGGTGGTGACACCATCCCAATCTTCGGGGGGTGGATGCTGTTGATAGTATTCACAACGCTCCAGATAGAGTGCACTCGCCCTCTCCTCACCACGTTGTTGTAATAGCGTGGCAAAACTTTCGTGTGCCTGATGCCATTGCTGTGAATGAAACAGCGCAAGTGCAGCCTCCCACAGTGATACAAAATCGCACTGCCCCTCACTCGCCTGCTCACTTCGAGCTATCACCTCAAAGACCTTAATGGGTATCTGCTTGCCCTTGACCCGCACCCGATCCAGTTCTCGAACCAAAAAATGATCACCGATCGCGTTACGTGTCTCTTCGCTAATCAGCACACTCACCCCATAGGTTTTGGTGATCCCTTCAAGACGCGAGGCCAGGTTAACGTTGTCGCCCAATGCGGTATAGGTAAAATGGAAACTGGAACCGAGATTACCAACAACAACGTTACCGGTATGGATACCAACCCCGATGCGGATAGGAAAGATGTGTGCCAACTCAGGACAACACTGCTCTACATTATCAAGCGCCGCAATCATATCGAGGGCACTATTACATGCATCAATAGCGTGGTTCTCCACGGGAATCGGTGCGCCAAAGATCGCCATAACCGCATCACCAATATATTTATCCAGCGTACCGCGATGGTTGAGCACCTGTTCGGTCATCGGATCCATATAGCAGTGGATAAACTTGGCTAGCTGTGGCGGGGTGAGCCCCTCGGAGAGGTTGGTAAAATTGCGAATATCGGAGAAGAGGATAGAGAGCCTCTTCTCCTCACCACCAAACTGCAACAACTCTGGCTTATGGGTCAGCTGTTTGACCAGTTCAGGATGGAGGTAGTACTGAAAGGCAGTATTGACCGTACTCAGACGCCGCTCTACCACCACCGTCAGAAAAACCGTGAGCGCCATCGAGCCAAGCATCCAGGCCAGGAGCGGGTAGGTAAGGTTGATCCATAATTGCTGTTCTGAAAACAAGTAGTAGTTCAACACACCATAGAGGAGCAGAATTGATACCGCACTGAAAAAACGCAGCCGAATACCATTAAATAACGGTTGTGTTAGTGCCAGTAAAAGCAGGATAACGAAGATCACCGCAATATCGGTGAGCCACTCCATTGCGGTGTGATGAATATAGTCACCAATAATAATGTTCTCTGCCACATTGGCCTGGATCTCCAAGCCGGGAAAGCCCGCGCCAAATGGACTGGTGTGGGCATCATAGACACCGATCGCAGTCACACCCAGCAGCACCATTCGTTCCGCCAGCGCCTCTGCAGTTACGCGTCCCTTCAGAATATCGGAGGCCGAATAGGTGGTGATGGTATCACGAGGGCCACGGTAGTTAAGAACAAATCCCCCTGTCTCATCGGTGGGGATCTCCATCCCACCCAGGGTGAGTTTCTCGACGCCGAATTCATCTGCGTGCACCACAATCGCGGCATCATCAAGAAAGGTTGCCAGGGTCTTTAGCGCAAGCGAGGGATAGAACTCACCCTTGTATCGCAGCAACAGACTGGCCTCTCGCAACACACCATCCCGGCCCGGTCTGAAATTAAAATAACCGGCCCCATTACCAGCACTACCAATAAGGGGAATGTTCATGCGCACGGCCACCGCATCAATGGCGGGATAGTTATCGACACGGCTGCGCACCGCATCGACACCTGAATCGGCCAGCAGGTCTCGCTCCTGCTCGGGCGGCAGCGGCTTAAGATTCTTAGCCTGCGCCATATTGAGGTAGAAGAACTGACCGTTGACCACCCGGCCACTTTCACCAATCACCCTCGCAAGTCGCTGATCGGGAGATTCACCGGCAAACATTCGACGCAGGCGATCTTGTTCTACTATACCGATCTCACTACGTTGACTTAATAACTCATCCAATGGGGAGGATTGCGGTTCGGAGAAGACGATATCCAGACCAATCGCACCTGCCCCCATACCGCCGATCTTTTCAATCAGTTCGGCGATCACCTCTCGTGACCAGGGCCAGCGACCGATCTCCTCAATGCTCTTCTCATCAACCGCGACAATTGCCACTGCACCGCTGGTGCTGATAGGACCACGTAACTTGAAGCGCGCATCGAGCAGTCGCCCCTCAATATCACTCAGCAGTTGTGGCTCAATACGATAGGTGAAGGCCAGCAACAGAAAGAGTACCAGGGAGATCCCCCCCGAGACGAGAAAGATGGTGCGGCGATGCGGCGGGCGGTGAAGGCTCTCCTTATGCATTAATCCACTACGACCTGGCCCTCCACATCCCTGTGTTACTGAACATTAACCGTTACAGCCACCACACTACTCGCTACTCCATCAGTCACTGTGTAGGTAAAGCTATCGAGACCAAGGCTTCCGGGCGAGAAGGTGATGGTATCGTCCAAGTTAAGTGTCACCTTACCACCATTGATACTGCTCGCATCGGCGGCACTAACTGTGAGCTTGTCACCATCCAGATCAAAATCATTGGCCAATACGGTAATCGTTACCTGATTTGGAGAGATTGTGGTGGCACTATCGGCCACCCCGTTTGGCGGGAAGTTGGCCGTCTCACTAGCCAACCACACCCAGGCGGTATCTGCCAGCGCACCATCGTTGATGGTATAGCTGAAGGCATCAATGCCGACCACCCCAACGTTAGGAAGATAATCAAAGGTAGCATTACCGTTATCCGTCACACTACCGTTAGACGGTTGTGTAAACCCTTTGATGGCGAATGTACTGTCAACGTCGCTATCGTTAAGCATCAGGTTGGGGGTAGTCACCGAGAACTGTGCCACTGTGGTGATCTCGGTCATGGTGGTGATAAAGGCATCATCAAGAGCGTTTTTGTCAACGCTCACCAGATTATCAGCAGCACTGCCATAAACCACATGCCGTCCGTCACCGGAGAAACGGGGTGTCGCTGATGCCCCATTGGCCTCAACTCCCAGCGTATTTAGTGATAACCGGCGAGTCTGACCACTCACCGTATCGTGGACAAAGAGATCGGCCACCCCATTAAGATCATCTGCCACCAAATTACTGGCCTGCGAGACAAAGGTGACAAAGCGTCCATCCTTGCTGATATGCGGCGCATCACTTGGCCCCTTCGCCTCGACACCCAGTGAATCGACTGAAATACGACGGGTCGTCCCCGTACTGGCATCGTGCAAGAAGATATCAGCCACCCCGTTAGCGTCACCGCCCACCAGATTAGTCGCGCTAGAGACAAAAGCGATCCGCGTACCATCGGCACTTATTGAGGGGCCCCAACTGTGACCATCTGACTCTTTGCCCAAAGAATCAACCGAGACCCTTGTTACCACACCGTCAGGCACATTTTTCAGCAGGATATCATCCACACCATTGGTATCGCCCACGATCAAATTACTGGCCGAGGAGGCGAAGGCCACTACCAGTCCGTCATCGCTGAGTGAAGGATGAAAACTCGCTCCATTAGCCTCACCACCTTTACTATCCACAGATACCCGCATATACAGAGAAGTGTTGAAACGTCTGAGATAGATATCTGATACCTTATTGACATCGGTAATTGTCCAGCAAGCAGGCCAGGGGTCAGTAGCCAGCGAAGTAAATACGAAGGTATTAAAGTCGGGGGTAGCATCAGCCTCATAGCTATCACCATTTGGCCCCCCCCCTTTACATCCCAGCAGCATCGCCGTTGTTGTAGCGCCAAGACGATCAAAAGTGTAAAGCTCGCTGTAGTAGGGACCTAAATTTTGCGTACCGAGGTTCGTCGCACGAGACTCAAACAGAACATAGCGACTGTCGGCACTTATCGCCGCCGTATGGAGTAGCGCCGGGATCTTCTCGCCTGTATCCGCCTCCACCCCGGCACTATTTACCGTGGCACGTACCGTGAGATCGTTTAACGTATCACGAATATAGAGGTCGAAAACCCCATTCTTGTCATTGGCTACCAGTGCGGGGTCGTCTGACCAGAAGGTAACAAAACGGCCATTGGCATTCACAGACGGCAATACTGATGTACCTGCCACCTCTACACTACTGCTACGCAGTGATGCACGCTGTTGAGTAAAGCCACCATCATCCAGTGCCACAGGGGGATCGTTAATAGGCCCGACCGTGATGGTCACTGTACCAACGGCGGTGCCGCCCTTGCCGTCGCTCACGGTATAACCGAAGCTGTCACTACCATTAAAATTCAAAGGGGGGTTATAGACAAAGGTACCATTGCTGTTATTCGTCACCAGCGCACCGTTAGCAGAACTGGTATCAGCAGTACTGACGCTAAGAAGATCGCCATCCACGTCGGTATCGTTGAGAAGCACATTGAGTGTGGTGACGGGAAAATCTTCTGCGGTACTATCACTATCTGCCACCGCAATCGGCGCATCATTTACTCCTGTAACATCCACACTCATCGAGTAACTGTTTAACGAATAGACCGTACCATCATGCACCCTGAAACCAAAGCTGTCGTAGCCGGTTCCGTTTCCATCTGGTACAGGTGTATAGCGCAGGTTGCCCGCATCAATATCTGTACGGCTAATCACCTGATTCAATATCACATCCAAACCCGACAACTGTAAGGCCCCTACAGCTTCCAGTGTGGTAATCTGCACCTGTGTCATGGTATTCCCGTCGACGTCGGCAAAGCCAAAGTCGGTGGCGGTAACGATATATGGGGTATCTT
>Ga0224501_10005297_pt1 | contig 10172 bp, 7 predicted proteins | sample SF_Oct11_sed_USG_4_FD_169105 | JGI IMG/M metagenome (GOLD analysis project Ga0224501, IMG submission 169105) | Sediment microbial communities from San Francisco Bay, California, United States - SF_Oct11_sed_USGS_8_1 | ecosystem: Environmental > Aquatic > Marine > Sediment | place: USA...
TGTGGCATAGGGTTATCCTTTGAAGGCTCATGACTACTTGCTGCATGTTTTCCCTAACGACCAATCAAACAGCTCAATTTCCCTGGCTTTGAAAGATGTTTTGTAAGCCAAAAACTGGTCTTCATTAGATCGCAAGGGATTTAGAATCTCAGTTAAGCTTTGGGTATAATTCCTGCTAGTTGGCTTTCAGCAAACCCCCTGCTACATTGAATGCATCCCTTGAACAAGATCACCAACAAGGCACAACTCGCCGCTATATAAGAGTCCATGTATAGGCAAGAACATGTTTTGTATTATTAATTTGTATTATCTAAGTATACAATATATTAAGTACACAAAATAAATTATGGAATAGGGAACCGTATGGGCAATGCCAGTATAAAGCATTCTGTGAGTGCGAAGTAGAAGCGATACAACATCACCATAACCTTACATTGATACACGTGTCCAGCCGAAAATACTCTGTATGGTAGCATCTATGATTATCAAAACTCAGCAGCTTTGGATCCAGCCTGCCCTTAGTGTAGCCCTTAGTATAGCCCTGCCTGGTGTAGAATTCTGATGTAGAATAAATAGTAGGAATATGTATATATTGAGACGTCGACAAGTCGGGAATGTTGAGATCATCGTGTTCGATATACCTTTGCTACACCCTAGCTCTAGGTTATGGCTGTTCTGGCTTTACGCTCGGCTTACAATCTCAGAAAGTGTTGGAATTGGGCTTGGCACGGGGTTGCAGCTAGCACCGAACATCTCGATAAGACCTCTGGCTTTTGCGCGGCAGAGTCCCATGGTGGTCTTTGGGAGGACATAGCAACGTCCGGGCCATGTCTACAAAAACAAATGTGTGAGTCCTTTGGCAAGATAGGCAAAACAACCCCATGGTACTGGGCTGAGCTGTGGTTGCTGGGTCTGGCTTGGGTCACCGCCAATGCACTCTGCTTAGTCATGTATGTTACCCCCCCCCATCTGACACTTGGATATTTTATATTGTACTTACAATAGTCTCTTTGATGTTGCACTCTCCATAGCTGTTTTCTGAATCATGCGGAGCAAAGATTCGTCTTCTTTCTGCCTCATCATCAATGTGTTCAGCCCATAGTTTCCAGACGACTTCCTCAGTGACAGTCTGCAGGGTGCCGTTGATATAAACTTGACCCATTCGCTGCTCGGATCGCTGTAAAAAAACCGCAGGTTTATTTAGGACATTTGACTCATTTCCAGGCTAAACTTCAAGATTGAACAGTAGATTTTTATATTGGTATGAGGTTTTTGTATTGGTATGAGATTTTTATATTGGTATGAGGTTTTTGTATTGGTAGCTCGCTCACCTTCACACGTAGAGCAGAGTTTTCATCTGGCGTCACTCTGTAGTTGCCTGGTAGAGGAAGATACATGCCTTCCTTCTTTATATAGAGTTGAAGACCGTCTACCTCGACAATAGTGGCAAGGATCAAAAGTGAAACTACGTATATCATCATTATGAAACTACAAAGGATAAAGAACAAGTTTGTTAGATTCGAGAGAATATTGCAAGAATGATAACACCGATGTTGGAAAAGTAATTTGTCAAAGGTTGGAGAATTGAATAGGATGTTTGATATGCTCATACCTTGAATTGGAGACAGCTGAATAATCCCTGGTAGTATCCTGATGATCGCAGACCAAACACTGATGAGTGTACGCGCTCCTTTGCTGCCTTTTATAGCCGTTCCTTTCTGGCAGCAAGCCAGGTTCTCTCTCGCGTATAGATTGGATCAGGCAAATCTCTGTTGATGTCAGCAAGGGGCGGAGACTATTCCGTGTACCAACCTAATCAATGAAGTTGTCATAAACGTCATAAAGTGAATATTTTTCCAAAGAACTAAAAACCACCCACATCCAAGTCATAGCAATATGGAAAGATAACCACTATTTTGATTTGGTGGTTGACCAAGATGTGGAACTTGAACATGATCAATGTGAATGGGTGCACTGGTTTGTGTACATCTCCAACACCAGACCAAGATGTGGAGAATACAGTAGAATACCCAGGTGGATCCATATATATCCATCCTGGTGATATAGGTGGATTCCTGCTAAATCGAACAACTTTGGAGTTAGTTTACAAATCTTGTCACTTTTCAGTTGGCAGGACTTTCTGCTAACACCACAGTCAATCATGCTACCACCTACATGTATGTAACAGAGGTCAGCAGATAGTTTGCTTTACTCATTGTATAGGCAGCAGGTTATACTAGTGGCTTCCTGCTAAATTGAGATTTTTGCAAATCTTTTCGGTTGGCAAAATTTTATGACAATAATTGAGTCAACCAAGCTATTGGCACCTATGTAACCGCAGTCAGTTGACAGTTTAATGTAATCATTAGACCTATTCTCTGGACCTCAAGACGGTGCAATGACCTTATAAATTAGGCTGTGAAGGAAGTATTTTGATGAGTGAAGTTTAGTCGAGCAGCAAGCGTCCAGTTGCCGATGAAAAACCGCTCAAAATGGCTGTCAAGTGGGTGTCAGCTTCCAGTGAACCAGCGGTAGAGAGTCGATACTGTATGCTCTATTTCTTCAGCGGCAACCAATGATCACGTAGATTTGAATTTGCTGCTTTATCGATTTCGTCCTTCACTTATATACCAGCAGCGAAAACGTTTCGGAGGTAAAAGCGATCAATGCTCTGATTGTTGGCCGCTCCTGCGCCGTGTGAAAAAATAGTGCACCCATTTGAGTGGCACAGGTCACAGAGCATTTTTGTAACTACCCCAGCTGCAATGCTCCGTGCCGCTTGCTGCTGTGAAAATAACCTTACGCAAAAAAAAAGCTTTGCGAATTTGCGATAGCTGTTTTGCGCCAAACTGCCGCAAATCGCGCTTACAATGCAAATTGGTTGATTGGCTCAGTCACTTCTATAGCCCATGGGAATCGACAGGCTATAGAGTACAAAGTTGGAATGACTAACTACGTTTGACTTAAAACCTCATTTGAGCCAGTTCGAGAACAAGAGCAAGAAACGATCGCAATACAAGAGAACCAGAATACCAGAGGCGATTATAAAACGAAATCTGGCCGAATTTACCTGCGAGTGGTATCTAGTTGAGTTTGACTAGGAGCACAATTTCTAGCAACAGCGGAAATATGATTCCCATACGACACCAACTACGCCGTCTCATTGGCCTCGGTTGTGTGACTGCGGGAAACCCTGGAAGATCGCGAATAGTGATCGCAATCGTGTGGCTAGGAACATGAATTGAGGTTCTTTCGCGATTTGCGATAAGCTTATCGCAAAATCGCAGAGTCGCGATCGCGTGGCAAGCCCTTCACATTTACATCTGCTGTCTGAAAGGCACTGTTGAAGGTCTCCTTGGTAATGCCTTACTGGGATAGTCAATAGGCGGCGTGACCGTTACAGAGATGGATACTGCTTACATATCAGCATAGAATCAGTGCGCAGTAATCAGCGCTGCAGTACTCAGCGCTGCAGTACTCAGCGCTGCAGTACTCAGCGCTGCAGTAATCAGCGCTGCAGTACTCAGCGCTGCAGTAATCAGCGCTTCAGTAATCAGCGCTGCAGTAATCAGCGCTGCAGTAATCAGCGCTGCAGTAATCAGCGCTGCAGTAATCAGCGCTGCAGTACTCAGCGCTGCAGTACTCATTTTGCTGAAATGTGAAATCCACTCAGTTCATGTATAAATTGAATCAAGATCCAAACTCTTTGTTCGCATTTTGATAGCATCCAAGGCCAACCTGGTGGCTTACCAATATCTTTAATATCTAATAATATCTCTGTGGTCAACCTTTACGAAACAGAATTCCACTTGCCATTAAGTTTAACCATGACCTTCTCAAGAACGCAAATGATCGGTACATAAAAGAAAAAAGATGCCAAATAACTCTTGCATAACAATGATTGTCTACGTTATTCTATCAAACACTAATCAGGTTAGAGTGAGACAATCTGTTGCTATGACAGATAAAAACTCAGAAATAGAGTTTATAAAGACATGTACAATGACTTTAATTGGACAACCGTATTATACCATGCAACCATTTTTGGACTAGTAATTAAATGCTGGGATGTTTTATGGCGTGGTCCAGTTTTTATGGGAGCTGTTGGGAACAAAAGTTGTACATTGGGTCTGCTGAGTGAAATGTTGGCAATTTGGCAGTCGGTACAAAGTACTCAATGGTTTGGCAGCCAAGATACAGAGTACTCAATGCAGGGAACCTATAAACCTCTACAAGTGTTATACCCTGTTGATAGGCTTCTAAGCTCCATGTCCGGTAGGCATTAACAGTGGGAAGTGCATGCCCTTTTTTCTTGTGGATTTGGTAAAGTTGGTATTCTGTGTGAAAAACGAAACTCATGGAAAATGAAGACAATGTTTGTAATCTCTAATTAATGATAGTAGGTGTATTCCGGGATTTCGATCAGCCACAGATAAAAAATTTCAGATGCGATCGCGCGAACAGATGGGCGCAAATAAAAAACCCAAGGAGTTTTGGCTGCAAATGAGTTGTCCTCTCTCAACATCTTGCGTGTCTAAGGACAGAGATTTGTGCAGTCCGTAAGCGATCGATAGATAGCCTTGACATTTTGATAACCTGGACACTATATAAACTAGCGTGCCCGCTTTCAGGCATGGAATTCTGTTCGCATGATTGAATTCATTTTCAGACGCAGCAGCCGAGGTTTTACACTCAGAAATATAATGACTCCATAAACAAAGCATACACTGCACCTTCCAGACAGTCAAGCCCTGATGCCAATGATAGCATTTGTGCGATTAATTTCTTAATGGAACAACATAAGTTAGGTAAACAAACACACAATTCTTGCAGGAAGAACACCGATTAAACTAAGCTTAAACGTACACAACGCAAGGGCTGTAATATGCTGATAATTGCTTCCTCGGATGAATATTGCCAGCCAAAATACTCCAAGATCCAAAATCTTTGAGATTTGTCAATCGATGAATGTTCAGACTCATTAATGAGTTTATCTATCAGGTAAACAAACATGAGACACACATTGGGTAGAGGCTGCCAACTTTATACAGATTGTTTACAAATCCAAAGTGGAGTAGAGCAGCCCCTTGTTGCTGCTTAAAAACCGCTCAAAATAGCTGTAATGGTCCAGCGGCAAACACCGATCCAACAGGCGCTATTTCTTCAGCCGCATCAGACAAGCAGCAACCAATGACAACGCAGATCTAAACCTCAATCTGACCTGAACATCGAAAGTGAAAATTTAACCGAAGTAAATTAGATCGACGTTTTGATTGGTCACTGCGTCTGTGCCGCTTAGAAAATAGTGCATGCAGCGTCGGCCCACAGCAGCACTGTGCCGTTGGATTGGCGGATGTGAGCCGAACAGATGGCGAGGCCGCTCTCTCGTGTATATACCCCTGTGACGCAGCTCCCTGTGCAGTTTACCACTGCCTGCTGTTCTAGTGTAAACCCACTATGACCAGAAGTATGGCCGAAGGTATGCCAGTGAGGGTTGTGTAAAGTTCTGTTCTACTCGATTCCAAGAAAACTCAACTAAAAATATAGACTACGTCTTAAGTTGTTCTCTCTATTAACTGTTACTCTGAGTGTGGTTGGGAATGCATTTCGATAACTTTTTTATTGAGACTTTTCCTTTGATTTGATGAGTACTATACGCATAGATGATAAAATAAAGTATAGCATGTAATGCGCAAGAATATCCCATCAACTGGCTGTATTATTAGCAATGCAATCAATGGCTTGGTGGATAGCACACCAGGAATACCTTGCTCCATTCTTGCTCTGTTCGCCAGTTTTGTGATTCCACCCCAATTGGTGAATGAGTTATTTTCCCTTTGGGGCGCAAGAGTACAAGCAGAGAATCCGTTAATGACACGTTCATGATCCATAGTTATTTCTGCTAATAAATATTCCTTTTCAAAATGAAAACTCAAACTTTAGGGAAACTACAGATGTTGTCCATCCAACCATGGGGATATGAAAAAGCCTGGGAAAATCATGCAAACAATCTACAGGAAGTACAAAAAATATGGGATGTCACTATACTAAGATAGCGACTGAATAGGTATTGTTTTCCTTTCCAGATGGTTTTAGTGGCTTTCTGTGGCCTGACAGTTGAAGTTTTTTATTGTATCTTTGCTCATTTTTTATATGAATAGATTCTTCGAAAAAATTATTTGGTAACTTTTTTCGACCTCCAATCCAAGAATTCGTCAAAGTCTGCGTCTGAGTCAGACAATTGTTCATTGTCACTGGTTTTCACTGTACCCTTTTTGTTTTCCATAAGCAATGTTTTCTTCTTGACAATATTATCCACTCTGCTCCACTGTGCCCTAGAGAAATGATGGAAGGTAAAGAGGACACTCAACACAATTACTACTTTTATATAAAATAAATAAAGGTTGTCCGTTATCAATTGTAGGGAAGAAGTTGTTTGAGAGCCAATGAGAGCGTAATGACGATGGTGCAACTAAAGTGAGGTGCCTTCACCCTTTGAGCTCTGAAGAGTTCCTACCGGGTGAACAGCGCACAAGCCGTCTCGAACCCAGGACCTTGAGCGCCAGTAGAGCGCTAACCACTTAGCCATAGCGCCTCCATACTTTGATAAATATAAAAACAACAGAAATATATAAGTGGGGAGATCAGCCTTGAAAGGGTCACATCGGCAATAAGCCAGGAAAATGATGATTCCATCACTCCGCCTGAATGTGGCTGACTGTGACCGGAATTCGGAGGGCACTTGGTTCAACTAGATGTATGTAAGCTTGGCAAAAATCCAAATACACTCTCGAGAAAAGAGCCAGCCTATATCAATTTTATCGGTGAAAGTAATTACTCTGCGGTTACTGAGCATTCCATGATCAGCTCATAGTGGTAAGATGACAGGCCAATATTTTAAAATGCTAGGGACATTTCAGACCCACTCTCCCGCAAAACTACCTTTATCTCCTTTGCCACTAGGAGCTTGCTCAGGACCTCTGCCTCAAATACTTGGCAAGAAATGTCCGAATGCGATGGTGGGCAGAGCTTAGCTTTTCTCGTAGGATTCATCCCTATCTCAGAATGAATCCGGTAGTCAAGCCGACTCACTATACAGGCTTAAATGCCAAAACAAAAATTAAAGCTGTTTGTGCAATTTGTTCGAAAATTCACCCGGTGTATTCATGATACAAGCCATCTTTTATGAATTTTTGATGAGAGCACAAAATATGAAAAAAAATCTGGAGACAGCATGGCCACCGATTGATCTCGCTTAGCAAGGCACCGATTACAACTTACAACGATCGTCCTCTGGAAGCGGAGCTAGGAGCTATTGCGTACAAACTGTCATTGATATAAATGAGCAATAAACTATCTAATAGGTAACCACAGGAATCTCATTGCCTTAGCCATCAGGCATCGGCCACCAACGCCTGCCTGTAAGTGGTAGCAAAAACATCGCTAGTTTGCTAAGTCAACAACTTTTCACCAGAGAGTACAGAGTTTGACTAGCGCCCGCCCGTGCTTTTACTGACTGTCTGACTGTGAATCCGACGCAATCTCTTATACGCTGTAACTTCTCAATAGCAAGGACAGGCAGCTTTGGTTGAGCAGTTTACCGCAAGCCGGTTCAACTTACATCTGTTGGTCTATCTCTTCAATGTGTCTCAACTCTGTGTTAATGTGATCATCTTCCGCCTCTATCTGCTCAGAGACTTGATTCTCTTCTTTCATTTCCTTCTGAAAGTTGGCCCATTCCTCTTCATCTTTGTCCACATATGTCACATTACGGGCCTGTCAAGATAAAATCAAACATCACACTCAATATACATATCTACATATCTACATATACATATCCACAAGATATCTACAACTGAAGCCATTCTGTCAAAACACTCAATATACGCATCTACAACATATCTACAACATATCTACAACTGAAGCCATTCTGTCAACAATCCAAAAACTCAAAGAGTTCCAATGAACATGCGTTTCATTCTGGCAATCAATAGGATAACAATTTCAGAATATCTGAGTTCAGCAGTATCCCCTCCAAAAGATTTCTGGTGACCTGATTCTAGACTAATCCTCTTGTTCATCTGGGACCAAAGCCAAGCCTCTGAGATCATGGAGGTAGCCAGTGGCCGGTGATTGAAAAGGCAGTGACCCTCATTTTTTGCCAGATGGGCAACTGAGCGAACTCAGATCAGTAACGCCACAACAATATGCTAAGCATTATGCGGGTAAATCCAAACCATAAATTATGGTTGCATTTAACTTGGAAATTTCAACCAGCTATCTTCCAAAAACCCACCCAGGGGTGTGCGGGTAAGGAAATTGGTCAATCACCAGCCAAAAACTAGGCTCACAAAGCTCAAAGTACAAAACCGAAGTACAATGGTGAAATTATGGCTTGGTACCCAACAACCCCAACACGCTTTAGGAACCTAGATACTGACTGCAGGTACAGCTCCAGATTTCAAAGAAATCGGTAATGGGCCTGCGAAATAATGCCACCCCTATCACTGCACACTATAATACCGCTATATGCCACTGGAAATAAGGTGCCATAGGTGTAACCTGGGTGCCATAGGTGTAACCTGGGTGCCATACGTGTAACCTGGGTGCCATACGTGTAACCTGGGTGCCATACGTGTAACCTCGGCATCTTTTAATCCATGTTATTCATTATTCATTATTGACCTTGTAGGTTTATTTCCAATCCTCTCATCTTATGTTTTTGACCTTGCATGTTTATTTTTTGGCCTCTCATACTCATTTTTGTTCTTGAAAGCTCTTTATTTCGCCTGCCATATTCATTCCACTGCCTCTCATATTCATTCATTCATTCATTCATTCATTCATTCATTCATTCATTCATTCATTCATTCATTCATTCATTCATTCATTCATTCGTTCATTCATTTATTCACTCCACATATCGACCAATCAGCTCTGCTTGGTATTAGCCAATCAGCATAGAGTTGTCAGTTTGGACCGCGTTCTGTGGTTTGGACAGTGATGCAACTGTGATGCTATGTCCCTGATCTATTTATACCAGCCATAGGGTTATCCTATACATGACTACTGGATACTGCATTCACTGGACAAGGTCTCATTGGCTAATACCAGGACCAATATCAGCTTGGTATTAACCAATCAGGGAGGAACTACAATGAATGATTGATGAAAATACTCAGTATGGGAGGTTACAAGTGCCAGAATAAACCCTGAAATGGCCAAAATGAATCTGAGAGTTAGTAGAATGAATATGACAGCTAAATACTGAGGGTTCAAGAACAAAAAATGAATATGAGAGCCTAAACATTGAATGTACGCAAGGTCAAAAAATGAAGATGACAATTGAAAATGAACGTACAACTTAAATAAAATCAATAACGAGTCATATAATGAATAATACAGGTTAAAGTATGCAGAGACTATCTATACACATGGCCCCTCACGACACAGGGCCCCTCACGACACATGGCCCCTCACGACACAGGGCCCCTCATGACACAGGGCCCCTCACGACACATGGCCCCTCACGACACAGGGCCCCTCACGACACACGGCCCCTCACGACACACGGCCCCTCGCGACACACGGCCCCTCACGACACACGGCCCCTCACGACACATGGCCCCTCGCGACACATGGCCCCTCGCGACACATGGGCCCTCACAACACATGGCCCCTCATAACTGCACACTACATGCCAGTCGTAACTATGAGATTCCTCAGTTTTTGTACATTGTGGCTGAGTGAGGGTGGTTTTCAAACATTTAGCAGTTTCTCCAGGCAATACAACTGCCTAATGAGGATAAATGTTATAAGTACTACAAGAATTTGTGGTTGATGGAGTAGCTTGTAGCTGCTGCCATGAAAAGTATCAAACAACGTTACTCTGGAGATTTCAACATGCAAAATCGCAGCTGGAAAATAAATCTTTGGAAGGAAGTTGTCAATTTTTTCACACTGGTATGGTTTAGCTCTCATCATTTGCCAAACAATAGAAATTCCAGTGGTTTGAGAAGAATGTTTCCAGAGTAGGAAACTACACTCCAGAGCTGTCAAGTAGAAGAGGTCCATTCCATAGCCTAGATTACCCGAAAACTGTGAGCTGAAAACTGTGAGCTGAAAACCGTGAGCTGAAAACCGTGAGCTGAAAACCGTGAGCTGAAAACCGT
>Ga0224501_10005298_pt1 | contig 10172 bp, 6 predicted proteins | sample SF_Oct11_sed_USG_4_FD_169105 | JGI IMG/M metagenome (GOLD analysis project Ga0224501, IMG submission 169105) | Sediment microbial communities from San Francisco Bay, California, United States - SF_Oct11_sed_USGS_8_1 | ecosystem: Environmental > Aquatic > Marine > Sediment | place: USA...
GAATGCAGAACCACCCATCAATGGAATGGTAAACAACAGACGAGCTGTGACTGTAAGCCCCTGCTGCTCGTGAGGGTGATCAAGTAGGGCGAGCAGCTTGTCCTACTTGGACACCCCCAGTGGGTCACCCTAACGTTGTCCACTGCACAGTGGTAGGTTACCTCTTTGGTTCGTTGATAGCGCTAATTGCGAGTGGAGATAAGACCAATTCGGTGATTGGCCAAGCTCCACTTAACTATGATCTGATTGGTCATGCTATAGACCGTCTACATCAAGTCTATAAGGGCTTTACTGTCTGACTGGCACGAGTTGTTGCACTGATTTGATCTGAATTGTCTGTACCTTTCTGGCTGCTCCGCCATTTCCACTGAACAATTGGTGCCGAATGAAAAGGCAGTCTAATCTACTATCCACACGTGGTAAGTGTGAAAACGTTTCGGTCTATTCTTCTTAGTCGATTCACTAGCTGAGCCTGAGCGAGTCTCAGTCGTCTGTCACTCACCTCACTGCTCAGCCTCACTCGGTCAGTGAGTGTCACTCATACTCATAGTCATAGTCATTCATTGGATTTGGATTCAGTCAATGAGTGACTGACTGACTGAGTGAGTCATTCACAGTTTCTCTCTCTGATCTGAGTCACTCACTGACCTGTCAGTCAGTGACAGTGAGATCGAGAGTGATTGTAACTGTAAGTGTAAGACTCACTAAGACTAAGAGTACTAACTTCTAAGACTAAGAGTAAGACTAAGAGCCATACTCATAGCCATAGACATACTCCATAGTGAGTCACAGTGAGTGTGACTGCCATAGTCATAGTGAGTCAGTCACTCGGTGACTGAGTGAATGGGTCTGACTGACTGACTGACTCAGTCAGTGGCTGATTTGACTGACGTGACTGGGTGGTTGGTTGAGTGTCAGTCAAGTGCCGGTGACGAGTGAGTGACCAACTCATTGATTGACTTGACTGGTGTATAACTGTATTGTATTCCCTCACTGACCGGTCACTCATTAGACGTCTACTTCTAGGGTTGCAGACTGTGGAGTGTGGTCGCTGTGTAAGTGTGTTGACTATCACTATCAGTATCACTATGCCACTTTCTGTTAGTCTGTGAGCATTCGTGAGTCAGTCCCTGATAGTGAGTGGGTGGATGAGTTGGTGACTTACTTAGTCAATCACTGGCCTCAGCTTTAGGCTTTTAGTATAGAACTATAGAAGTAGAAGATACCTATGCGGATTTGTCTTAACTCAACTTACTGTCAGACGTGTACAGATCAAATACTAAATAGAAATTCAAATGCAAAGTTACCACTAGTCTGATGCAAAATTGAGTTTAAAACAGTATTCAACTGAAATTGCATCATTTTCATTTTCCACTCATGTTTATCACTGTTGCGATTATCGGTTGTTGGTTTTTGTCCTTTACTCTGTACTTTTCCATGGTTTGATATGTAGTGACCAATACATATACTGATTTATTTTGATTTGATTGAACTCATAGAATCAATTTTTGCAAGCTCTACTTGAGTGTGACTGTGAGCCGCTAGCAAGATGTACTGATATGACTTTTAGTGACTGAACTAAATGAAATAAGCCTGCAATCAATTTAGCTTTAGTTCCGTCAATGCACATGACATATGAAATTCTCCAGAGCGCCTCAGTGATACATGAACCTGGAGCCTCCAATTTCGGTTTAAGGGGATAGATATCCTCGATTCAAGTCTTGGTCATGTTGAGTGCCCACTGCAGGAATGAGCTTCTCATTCATACCTCCCTATCACTCAAACAAGCCTTGTGCTTAGGAACTTTGTCAAATTTGATGGTCAAGTGCCCGCAAAGAAAAAAAAGTAGTCTAGACACCAAACGGAACCAGCATGATGATGAAATGACCATGATATAAATAGAAGCTCTTGAAGTGAGGTGTCCTACTCCTACTATGCATGGTTCACAATAAGACTTTCACTAGACTGCTTCTTGCTCGATCTTTCCAGTGTGTCTGATAGATGTAGTTAAAAGACAACTATGCCCTGATCTTCCCATACAATAAATAGCCTGGTCATTGGTTAGTTTCAGTTCTGCCAATGATACACTTGAGCTGAGGGCACAGTGGCATACTTGCACAGCTGGACTTCACTTATGAAGTCCTCTTATTACTAAAAGCATGTACTCATAGGTTGCTTGCTTTCATTCCTAGCCGATAAACTTCTATAGGAGGTCTCAGGTTAGCCCAGGCCAGTGAGCACAAAATTTGTCAGAACTGATGGCTCTAGTTTACTGAGATCATAACAGAAGACTTGGTCTTGCTTGGTCACGGTCATAACATAGTCTAATGGTCGGTTCAAACCAGGAACGGTTTTTTTAAGCTCGATCATTCTACGGGCAAAGCACGAGTGAGCTATTTCTGGTCAGGTCGCCATATTTCTTTTGGTGGCGCTGATCACGTGAGTAAGCAACAACAATCACATGCTAGCTACGTCATTAGGTGGGAACAGCGATTAGCCTTGAAACACCCGGTGTTTGATCAGTCTCTCAAACAGGGCTGACCTATAACTCCATAGCAGTGCCCCCAAGCAATACCCCCAATAGTGGCAATCCTATAACATCTCTGTGAATGATTGTGATAATATTGTGTCTGGCATCCTTTTATCATTGGCAACCAATTAGTGCATACAACCAAGTGAGGTCAACACAGTCATTGACATAATTATCTGCCTGAGATATCCTGGATTTTATATTCATAGTTACTGCTACTGTAGTAGAAACACTGAATAAATTGCGTGATTTCGCGGTATGATTGAGATCTTCTCCACAAATGTCAAAGGGAATAAAAGAGCGAGACTTCCTGATAATTTACTGTTTCACAAAGACACCATTTATACCAAGAGTTGATGGAGGCTGATGAAAGCTAATATATTGTGAAAATACTCAGTCATGTGTGGCTTATTGCATGACATCTTATTCCTGCTGCGCAGTTTGAAAAACATCTGTCAATTGGGTAGACCAGTAGGTAGGACGGGCTCCTAGCAGTATGGTAGCAAGACCATAGAGGATAATTCTATGTGACAAACATCCTGCATGAAAAGATTTTTGTCATCAGCAATAGCAAATTAACAATATTTTTCACTGGTTCCGGCGGATCTTGATCCTGATCTAAAATATATGATATTAGGTGCATTCGCGTGCTCGGGCTTTTCTGCTGAACTGCTCAAGAGCGCGACCGAAAAGCGGGATCCAAAAAAGCTACTTTTACAGTCATAATCACAGTTAAGAAAATAAAACCTCTTACTAGCATTTTTTTTATAAAAAGGCTTCTAGGATGGGTCTGTGTGGTATTTTTATGTGTTCCACTAAATCTAGGGTTCAAGAATACAACCGCAGTCCTATAGGTTCTTAAGTCAAAGTCAAGAGCACATTTTGCTAGACAGGTTGCATGTGGCTCACTATTCGCTGCGAAATGCAGATCTTGCTTCTGATACATGATTGCTGAAATGTGCCAACATAGCTCAACTATCACATTCCAAACAAACCTGTGATTGAATAGGTTTAATCATTGACACTTGATCATAATGCATCAACTTGTGGGCAATATTGCGCCGAGCTGTCAAAAAATGTGGGATAACTGCCCAGCCGAAGAATTTTATTTCACCAATGTGTGTTTTCTGGTAGGGGTCTAATGATTGTGAGGCTTCTTTAATTTGCCACCATTTACTGGCCTAATTGACTGAATTGGTTATCTGTTATTTTAGATAGAGAGCAGATATTCTCATGTCGTCCTAAAGCAACAAACGTCATAAAGGAACTTTACAGTCATAAAGGAACCGGCTCTGGTGATAAACCAAGGTCATTACCATCCTTCAGGACAACCGGCTCATTTTGGCTAGTTGGCATTGTTAGTGCAAACAACTGGTGTGAGGGATTATCTCAACTTCCAATGAATTTATAACTAGCTCAACTTGATTGAGTGACTGATCACCGGAAACCTCTAGACTTGATCCAGTCCCAGACACCTGAGACCTTGAGTGGTATGGACACTGAACATCTGACCTTGACACCAGGAAGGGGTAACATTCTGCAGTGAGTCGATGGGATACGGAGTCACTATGGCCGAACTCATAGGGGTGATGATAATAGGCTGCCTGATAATCTCTCCGTTGTTGATCATAGTAATCAGTCGGGTGTGCTGCAACATCATAACCATCGTCTCCGACTGGAAACAAATGAGACGTCGGCGCCCCCGTCATGTCTCAGCAGCGTCGTCAGCGCGAACTTCACTCGGCGAGAAACTCGCGCTGATAGAGAGCCAGACGTCAGGTGGTGGTATATCATTGGAGGATTATCCTTTTCTGATTAACTATAGCCCGGCGATCCTGCCTGGCCTAACGTTCTTGGGGGGTCAGCGGGCCAGCATGCAGGCTGATGAAGAAGCTGCCAATTCGGGACCGGAGATAGACGATGTGTTAGAGATACCTGGTGAGTGAGACCTCTTATTCTCCTTCTTGTGTCGGTTAGATACTTTCCCACCAGTTAAAGCATAGTATGGCGCACCACGAGTGGGTCAGTATCAATGCTCCACTTCATAATGAGGTTTGTTTTTGTTTTTGAGCTGGGACTAATGTGAGAAGCTCGTACTTACAAAGAGAACAAGTTATGGCCAGCGTTAGAACCCAGGTGCGAACAGTTGCTAGCCCACTGAGATACCTTGCTATCCCCAACATGGAGGGTGTCACTAGGTCACCCCTGCTCAGATGTGGTAGATATACCATCAGATCTACTGCAGCGTTTCCGTGATGGTCTGTTGCAATAAGTTGCTTATAACCACGAGGTTGATGTTGGTTTCCTCTCGGTCTCCTCCTCTGGACTCCTCCAATCCAGGCATCAATTCGCTACTTGGCACCTTGCTGTGAACCTCATAAATCTTTTATGTGGTATTATCCCTCCCCATAAGCTGCGGCATTTGACTGATTGGTTTTCAAGACAAAAAGCGTAGTAGATCTACGCGCCCAACTCTGCATTGAGCTGCTTGACAATCCTCACCTGTTAACAAATCCTGTTTGTATTTTATGTGAGAGCTAATAATATAGAAGTTAATACTACTACTACTACTACTACTAGTAGTAGTAGTAGTAGTAGTAGTAGTAGTAGTAGTAGTAGTAGTAGTAGTAGTAGTAGTAGTAGTAGTAGTAGTAGTAGTAGTAGTAGCAGCAGCAGCAGCAGCAGCAGCAGCAACAGCAGCAGCAGTAGTGTACAGAACTGTCTTCATATGAAGTGAATTAGTTGCGATCTGGCTGAACTTTTGTAGTCATTGTCTGCCCAAATCATTACAATGGTACCAGTACATATAACTTTACGGGTGTTTCTTTGATGTAGAAAGTGATACTTATACAGCTATGTTACAAGAGGAGCTGTCTCCGCATGATCGCAGTCCTCCGGAGCTGATTGACTGGAACAGTCTGTACATACCACGACACTTATCACAGAACACACAGCTACTCACACAGACTGATGTTACTCAGGGATATGACTCCCAGACCATGGAAACACCCAGTCCTACAACACCTCTGGACCATGTGAATGTTAGGGTTCATTCATCCCCGCCAGATTCTGCGGGAGAAGACACCATGTTACCTGTCCATAGCCCTTCTAGCAAAGAAAGTACGGCTTCACCTGTCCAGGGTTCTGGTAGTCAAGAAAGCACAAAATCACCTATTGATGGTCCTGATAGTGAGGAAAGCACATTTTCTCCTGCCCATAGTCCAGGCAGTGAAGGCAACGGACGTTCTAGTAACAGTGACAATACAATGTATGAAGAGTAGTTTGTCAGCCCTATATCCTCAGTGCAATAAGAGAACGATTCTGAGCCATGGACTTATATATGTCGTTGGTCTGAACAAGTCCGAGATTAGTCTTACCATTTTTTATGTTTCATTTATTTCTTTAGCATTTTCAGCCAGTTACTTTGCCAAAATACATTTTTGAAACGTTTAGTTCACCGCTCACCTCTCAGTGATACGTATGCATTGCCAGTGGGTGTATGTGTAGGCTGGCCACCCACTTGATAAATATGCATGTTAATTCTACCAACTGTCAATCACTGTGCATGTTTTACTGTATCAACAGTGCAGTGCCCCCTCAATTCAAAGGACTCTACCTGAATAAGATATTTTGCTTAAAATGGGGCAGCGAATTGCATGCACCAAATACTACTCGAGTCATCTCCTGCCTGACCTCACCGTCTGAAGGTTAGCAACGGCTGTTAGTGGGATTCTAAATTCAGATCCTTGTCTCTGTAAAATCATTAAATTAACACCTGCTACTAAATCATACATAACTTCTGATTGTTAAAGTATCAATCTTTAGCCGGACTACGCATAATATAGGGCATCAGGTTTAGCAAACATGACCAGGTTAACAACCCACTGCATGTTCGCTTGATGAATGAGTCCTTAGCAAAGAAGTTTCATGCTGGTTACGCGGAAAATCTGCATGCTGTCTACTCCCGAAATCTTCGCTACCACACCTGTACTATCAAAGACTTGTGCATTGATATTACGATACGTAATGAATGCTACTATCCATAAAAAATAAACCCGAAATCAATAAGGATCTCGAGAGCAAATGACTCCCATTAGCATCTGTCTCTTGCATGCGTCCACACGCATGGTTTGTCTAGACAGATCAGTGAAATATGTCACTGGGCAGATCAATGATTAGGTTGATTTGTTCCTGCATCTATGTGTGCGAGAGATTCCTAAGTACCAGTCCGTGTGTAATCACCAGGCTCTGGAAAGCAATTCTTTAGCTTAGTGTGCGTGATGCTATCCATCCATGTAAAACAAAGTGCACGGTGAGTCTTTTAGTGGTGAGCCAGAATTATCAGGTACAGAGTTCAATTTTCAACTATATTGCTCTCGACTAGCAGTGCTTTTTATGAACAAATTTCTGCATGGCGCAGAATGCAGATCATAACACGCTGGACATAGGCAGTAATCCACGAACGAAAATCTCTGATAGAAGCCGATACATAGGCTGGACTCTACCGTTTGGCTCCGGAACCAGTTATAACTGCAACATGCTAGCTTTATACGCGAACGTCCCTTTCCCTCTAGCCCTCCCTTTCCCCCTCCCCTTCCACCTCCACCTCCCTCTCCACCTCCCCCTCCCTCTCCACCTCCCTCTCCATCTCTCTCCTAGGGAGGATAACCCTATGCTTTACAAATTCCGTAGCTGGCCTTGTGTATTTAAACACAACTTCTTTCTCCCAGTGCCCGCCACATACCGAAGAGCCGGTCGCCCGGCTTCTGCAGGGGGTCTGGGCTTCTGAATCAAAACATTGGCGTTTCCGGTTTAGTTCATTACGCACAGATAATCTTTGCATTACGCAAGCTGCACTGTTTTGGTGGTACTGTACCCTGCATGCAGCCCAGCACAGGACAGAGACACGAGTCTCTGCCACTTTAATCTCTGCTACAGGCCAGGTGTGCGTTGGCAGAGCTGGATTTGGCATTGAATTGACACCAAGCGCAACTAGTTGTGCAGGTAGCGAGTCACTAACTAAACCGACACTGATCAGCGAGTGAGTCACTGACTGGGCGTGACTGCGAGTCCATTTGTATTCATACACTTACGGTCAGTGACTGTCTCACTCTCAGTGTCTGGCTGGAGTCAATCTTCAGCTGGAAGCAAAGCGAGTCTTAGGCTGACCGAATCAATGAAACGAATGACTATGACTAGACTAACCAAATAAGAGACTCGCTATTTAGCCATTTAGGGATTTGCACTCTAGTCTACGGTGTAGACACGAAGACAGTAGCTGACTGGGTCACCTACTCTACTGACTGAGTCACATATCTCTACCATCTGACTGAGTCACATATCTCTACCATCAACTGACGGTGATGGACTTTCCCCAGGTTGTGCAATTCGGAATTGGTTTATTTAAGACGAACATCAGAGGTATTGCTTTGCCTGGGTATGAATCTCTTGTACTGCAATACCCACTCATAACTCAGGTATATTTGCGTCTAAACTCACAGCTATCATCCACTTGTCAGGTATCATGCCAACCACTTCTATATATCCCCATTTATCATGTAATGTATGCTATACCTCGCGATGAGAAATCATGTATGCATAGCCTGTTGGGCAAAAACAATTTATAAACAAGTAAAAAGAAGATAGTCACCGAGTGAATATTCTGCTGATATATTTTTGCCATCTTTCTGGGCCGATTAATTGTTCTCAAAATCAATATCTACATCTTCTTGCAGGTAACCTTTAAATCACCTTTATTCGCTAACCTCTAAAGATTTCAGATGTGGACTTCAAACCCGTAATAGCTTTGATTCGAGCATCGGTGGAACTACAGAAACTAATGTGAGCCATTATTAGGCTACTCCAGAGTTAGTTGGCTGACTCTTTAGGAAGGCATAGGCTCAAAGAGGTCAGTTCTAGATAGCCGAATACTATGGCAAATGAACAGTTGCTTTTACCTGCTGTAGTGGCAAGAGGTGCCGAGGCTATCTGGCTGGCTAACTCAATTTTTTTACATTATAACTCTGTGATTTAGTCATCCTATTTAATGGACCCGTAGAGGGTTGTTTAAGCGGTAAGAGCTAGGAGTTGTGTGAGGAGCTCATTCCCACTGTTGATAACTTAGACTAATATTTATGGAAGAACTGTGACAGAGTGTTCACTGGTTGGCACACTACATTGGACTCGTCCTCCCCATGTCCTAATAAGAACTACCACCCTGCTCAACATAGGCATGGTAGGAGAGGATGCACTTGTCGTTGAATGAACCACCAGACTGTACTAATTGACTAATACCATATATGGTTACAAATTTATGAACATTCGGAAACTGCTGTTCTTTATTTTAAGAAGATTTGAAAATTCTGCTGCATTTAAAGATTTTTTATTTCATCTTCTGTAGAGAGCCAGTACGGTAGTGCTTTTCGGGACTGAGAGCTCAAACTATGCAATTCCTGGCCAGAGTCATACTGAGGAAAGCCAGGTTAGCGCAACTATCACTCAGTTAATCCACCCGTGACTTCACAGAGTTAGGAAACATCCTATCCGCGCCCTCTTGACTTGACTTGTGAGGCATGCAACCTTGCTAACAAATTGTTATCTTTGTATGAATAGACGACATTACTCCACTATCTTATCCAAGTCTCATTATGAGGTACTGGGTCTGCCAACTAATGCTACTAAGCGAGAAATCAGAATGGCTTATGTGCAACTCTCTAAAGAGGTAATGTAAATTACTGAGATGCACTGATAAATAATAAATTCAAGTCAACATAAGGCGATGTATTTCCTAACCATTTCTCACAATCCAGCAAAATTTGCAAGTGCTTTAAAGTTGGATTTGTCTGCTCTTGTGACCAAATCTGTCAAGAAACCATAACTCCAAGTGATCAAGCCGATTGCCTTGCTAGGTGGTTGTGATTATGACGGACATCAATTTTGGTCTTCTATAAGCCAGAGTGATGAGCAGCAAACTGAGACCACATTTCTCCACAGTTTAAATAATTGACCAGTATTCATCTATTTTATCTATTATACATTATTTTACTTCGGCGCTTGGCCGTTCTATTTAATGCACCTCTTTAGCCCAAACCTTGTTGAAGCGATCGGAGCTAGAACTTGTGTAAGGAGCTCATTATCACAGTTTGTGCTCAGCATCACTAGAGTTCAGAATCTGTTAATCTTGACCCAAGCGCTCTAGTCATTCAGCTATCTCCCTATTCCTAAGCTGTAACTCGTTAATGAGCACTTCACATCACTTGCGCGTTTGTTATAGCATCACCCAGATAAGAGGCCGGAGTTAGGCGCAAAGAGCCACAATTTCAACTTAATATCTGAGGCTTATACAGTATTGAGTAACCAGAAAACTAGAGCTGCTTATGATTATAAGTTACTTCGGCAACGGAATCCACATCTGTAAGTAACTCACCTTCTTATCCAGTTACTAACATCACCCATCCTGTCTGCCCCAGCCATTTCTGTCCTGGCCCATCCTGTATCATTTCAGCCCATTTCATCCCACTCCGTCCCGTATGAATTATCCATCCCACCTCGGCATTTCTCTGTATCGTTTGGCATAGTCTAATGTTGATTCCCAAACAAACCTTTTGAATTATGTGTTTCTTTTGCATTTATTAGTTTCATT
>Ga0224501_10005299_pt1 | contig 10170 bp, 9 predicted proteins | sample SF_Oct11_sed_USG_4_FD_169105 | JGI IMG/M metagenome (GOLD analysis project Ga0224501, IMG submission 169105) | Sediment microbial communities from San Francisco Bay, California, United States - SF_Oct11_sed_USGS_8_1 | ecosystem: Environmental > Aquatic > Marine > Sediment | place: USA...
CAGGGGGGATCCCAAAAGGTACAAAAGCGCCAATCGCATCAAGAGTCCCAAAATCAATGGCATTAGAGAGTTTTGCTTTGAGATACTGTGCACTAATACCCGCACCAATACTGAAATTCTCAGTTACTTTATAAGCAACAGCCGGGTTAATATTTATAGTCAGTACATCTGATTCAATAGCGTGGTAACGTCCTACCCATGTGTTGTCATATTCTGTAGCAAGGCCGAAGGGCACGTTAATACCTATTCCTGCTGTAAAGCGGTCACTGAGTTTTTTGCTAAAATACATATTAGGTATAAGCTTGGTAACACCTCCGTCGCCGCCATTGCCTCCGAGGAGAGGCACTGTAGTAACCCCCTGTAACACATGAGTAGAACCCTCATTATGAAATTTCACAGACGGTATAATTATATGTGATCCTACAATGAACTGCTGACCATCAAGCCGTGTCAAGCCAGCTGGATTAAAAAACACTGTGGTCGCATCCTCAGCGCTCGCAGCACCTCCTGCGTATGCATTTCCAAGACCACTTACACCTTGCTCAACAAGTGCAAATCCAGCACCAAGGGCAGAACCAGAAGCAATGAAAAGAATAAAGACGGTGACGAGTACAGTTGTCTTAATCGTAAAGACATATGGATTTTTCATGATACTCCTCCTTTTCATAGATTAATTTATTAATGTCCTCTACTCCATAAAGTTATTTTTACGTGGTCTACTACTGAAACATGGTATAAGCTTTTTTCAGACAAGAGTACTATTGAGGATGTTTTGATATTCATGGTTTTAACATTTTGTATCAACCAATTTTTCAGAAAAATAGGATACTTACCTTGAGGGTCAAAGTCAAGAAAATATATTAATCCCTGCATAAACTGATGATTATAATGTTATAAAGAATGGGAATTTATTTTTGTTGCGTTTAAGCCGTTTAAAATTAAGACTGAACCCCTCTCACTGGATAGAAACTAAAAAGGTTAGAATACTGACGAGTAAAAGAAACCATTCCTACAAGGCGGTTAAAATAAAACTTATAGATATCTTTAACTTGTTATAGTCTTTTCCTGGACCGAGAAATAAATCTTCCCATTACGCTCAAAGAAGTCCACCTCTATTAATTGCTTTAAAAAAATATGAGTGGAATAGGTGAGCAGATATCCTATTGTTTTACCCTTATAAGTTACCCCCTGGATTTCTATATCTTTATACCCGCTCCCTTTCCTCATAAAGTCCATCGCATCTTGAAATGAACCAATTGTATTCATTATCTGAAGTGAGTAAGGGACAACTTCTATATCGCTCTCAGGATTTTTCAAAAAGGCAACCCTTAACCTTCCGGCTTCACCAGAAATAAAAAGATAGGTGCTGTAAGTAACTTTTGGTATTGAATCAGCACTTTCTATGTTATAGGTTTGTATGAGCTGTGCACATCCCGTGAATAACAACAATGTTATTAAAAGAAATAGATTCTTAAGCTTTGCCACTATCTTGCCTCCCTTAATATTCATATCTTTTCCTGAAAGTCACTTTAATTTATGTATAAATGCTTTGATTGTATGTTGAAGAGCCTCTTTTATCTCTTTGCCTTATTCTACCTTAATACTCCTTTAAAATCATCCACCCGAATCTTCATCTCCTTAACCGTTATCCCATAAAGCCCATAAACAATTTCATCAATCTTCTCATCCGTCACTACAATCTCTCGTTCCACCTTTTCTCTCTCTGCTGATGGTGGTAAAGAGTTTTTCTTTTTGTGCAAATCAAGCATCTTGTTAACGAGGGATACGAGTTATGAAATCTATCCTTACCTGTGCCTCGGGATAGCCTTTTGAAAGATAGTGGGTTTTGTCTTTTTCGAACTTTGTGATTAAAGCTTGCAGTTTTTCTCTAAATGAATCAATATCAGACATCAGATAAATTATATCACATCACATCATACTTGACCGTGCAAGGGTAAGGACAATCACTTCTTTTGCGCCAGCTTTCATGAGTTGTTTCGAGCACTCTGTAACTGTTGCTCCTGTCGTCATCACATCATCAACAAGCAGGAGTCGAAGCCCTTTCACATTGCCATTAACCTTAAATACGTTTTTAAGGTTTGACAGCCGTTCATGTGCGGACAGGCCTGTCTGTGGAGGTGTTTCATTTGTCTTCATCAGCACATCCATAAAAAGAGGAATCCTTTTCTTTTTCGATATTACCCTTGCGATAAGAAGAGACTGATTAAAACCTCTTTCTCTCAGTCTTTTTATGCTTAAAGGAACCGGTATGATGCCCTGTACATCGGCTGGACTAAGATTTGACAGTGCCTGTCCGAGTGGCTTTGCAAATCTTTTTAACCCATGAAATTTGAGAAGGTTTATCGCCTCTGCGAGCGCTCCCTCATAAAGCCCGTAATTTATAGTCTTGGAGAATGGAGGGGCTTTTTTCAGACACTGTCCACACACTTCTGAATATTCTGAGGTAAAAGGCATTGAACATATTCTGCACGATGGACCGGTGTATCGATCTATCTTAGACCAGCAGGAGGCACAGATTGGTGAATGATAAAATACTTCGGGTGTGCTTTGACATAACGGGCATTTTAAGGGATAGAGTATGTTTAAAAATTTTGAGATCAAGGCATTTCACTATAATAAAAGGGAAGCACTACATTTACCGCATTTGGGACTAAGAGAAAGTTTCGTGCTTAAGACTTTATTTTTCACTCCGCAGTTTGGACAGGATACTATTTGAAATTCCGGCAAAGCGTTATTTTCTGCATCAGTGCCTGTTTCCTCAGAAAAGTTTTTCAGATAATTTAAATAAGCCGTGTCTTTCTCTACGAGTTCTATGCCCATACCGTTTTTAAACGATGCCAATGGTGTTTTGGTTGCTCTTGCGACACGTCCTTTAAGATGTGATAGTTGGCCATCTGGCATCACCAACTCGATATCAATAATGGAGTCAATGACAAAACAGTTTTTGGTTCTGATAAAAAGACCACTTTCTGACAGATTACTTGATATACCAACAAATGTTTGCCCACCCGAACTGAATTTTACTTCAAGCCTCTTCGGGTATCTTTTATGCTGTCTTTTGTGCACTAAAATTGTTCTTTAAGCATGATAAGTTCATCTCTCTTTTGACCGGTTGAGATCATCTGAATCTCCACTCCCAGCATCTCCTCAATCCTTTTCAAGTAAGCTTTTGCTTCCTCCGGGAGTTTATGAAAATCTTTTACGCCAGCCGTACTCGTGCTCCATCCTTTTACCTCTTCGTAGATAGGTTCGCACTCCTCAAAGATATTAATTTCTTTGGGGAACTCTTCATATATTTTCCCATTATATTTATAGGAAGTACAGACTTTTATTACCTCTATGCCGTCGAGCACATCAAGCTTTGTGATCACAATGCCTGTAAGTCCATTAATCCTGGCCGAGTGTCTGAGTATTACCATATCCAGCCATCCACATCTTCTTGGCCTCCCTGTCGATGCGCCGTATTCTCCACCAACTTCTCTGAGCCTGTCGCCAAGAGGACCAGTTATTTCTGTAGGAAAAGGCCCCCCTCCGACTCTTGTGGTATAAGCCTTTGAGACACCAAAGACCTTAGAGATTTTTGTTGGTCCGACACCAAGTCCTATACATGCACCACCTGCAATCGGATTTGAAGAAGTGACATAGGGATATGTTCCATGGTCAACATCAAGGAGTGTGCCCTGTGCACCCTCAAACAGCACATTCTTTTTATCAGAGATTGCCTTATTGATTATGATGTCTGTATCTGCAATATATGCTGAAAGTTCCCTGGCATAACCCATATATTCATCATATATTTTTTTACTATCAAAGCCTGGAACTTTATAGAGGTTTTCAACCAGAAAATTAATGGTTTGAAGATTTGTCCCCAACTTTTCCATAAATACCTTTGGTTGAAGGAGATCAACAATCTTAATACCTGTCCTCGCAACTTTATCAATATACGCAGGGCCTATGCCACGCTCTGTCGTCCCGAGCTTCTTTGCGCCTCTGAATCTTTCACTCTCTTTGTCTATGACTCTGTGGTAGGGCATGATGAGATGTGAATTTTTACTCAAAAAAAGGTTCTTACCAACATACACTCCCCTATTTCTGAGTCCTTTAATTTCTTCTAAAAGTGCTGCGGGGTCAACAACTACACCATTCCCTATAAGACAAATCTTGTCTTCATGGAGTATTCCTGAAGGAATAAGATGGAGTATGAACTTTTCTTCCTTGATGACAACAGTATGGCCTGCATTATGTCCTCCCTGATATCTCGCGATGACATCTGCTTTTTCAGAGAGAAAATCGACTATTTTCCCTTTACCCTCGTCCCCCCACTGTACACCAACTACTACTACAACATTAGGCATATTATTGTCTCGCTCAGAGAGTTATTTGTTTCACTGAAAGAATATTCGGGAGCTTCTTAATCTCTTCAATGATTTTCTGTGGTGCGTGAGTATCAATAGTGACTACTGAGATTGCCATACCTCCAGGAGCCTCCCTTCCAAAATGCATCCTTGAGATGTTGATTTTATTTCTGCCCAGGAGTGTCCCGATATTTCCTATAACACCAGGCTTGTCATTGTTATAGATGAAGAGAAGCTCCCCCTCAGGTACGATCTCGACCTTAAAACTATCAACACCAACAATACGAGGATTTTTCTTACTGAAGAGGGTCCCTGCAAAATAGCCTTCTTTGTCCTTTGCTTTAAGCCTGATTGTCACCATACTCTGATAATCACCCGCATCGCTGCTTTTTGTTTCTTTAATTTCTATACCGCGTTCCTTTGCAATGAATGGTGCATTGACAAAGTTTACTGTTTCCAAGAGGATAGGTGTAAGATATCCTTTTATCGAAGCTATGGTAACTGGAGCACTGTTTATTTCAGCAGCATCTCCTCTATATTCAATCATCATCTCAGTAACACCACCCTCGAATATCTGAGATGCAAACCCGCCGAGCTTTTCAGCCAAATTTATATAAGGCTGAAGCCTTGACACCTGGTCAGCGGGAATAGACGGGAAATTAACCGCATTTCTTATCGTACCATGGACGAGATAATCTACAATCTGTTCTGCAACAGCAATCGCAACATTCTCCTGTGCCTCTTTAGTAACAGCGCCGAGATGAGGGGTAAAGATTACATTATCCAGTGTAAGGAGAGGGTTGTTTTCAGGAGGTTCTTTTTCAAATACATCAAGCGCTGCACCAGCAACTTTACCCTCTATAAGTGCATCGTAAAGGTCTTTCTCATTGATAATACCACCTCTTGCACAGTTAATGATCCTGACTCCGTTTTTCATCATTTTCATAGTCTCTTTATTGATCATATTTTTTGTTTCCGGAGTTATCGGGGTATGGATTGTGATAAAGTCTGAGCGCCTGAATAACTCTTCGAGAGTAACCCGCTCAACACCCGTTGCTTTCGCCTTGTCCTCACTTAAGAAAGGGTCATAGGCGATCACATTCATCGCAAATCCCTGCGCTCTCTTTGCAACCTGGCTGCCTATATTTCCTATGCCAACAACACCAAGTGTCTTGTTAAAGAGCTCGACACCCATAAATTTTTTCTTTTCCCACTTGCCTGCCCTCATTGATATTGTGGCCTGTGGTATCTGCCGTGCAAGTGCAACCATAAGGGCAACGGTATGTTCAGCTGTAGTTATTGTGTTGCCGCCGGGTGTGTTCATCACAACAATCCCCTTTTTTGTTGCTGCTCCTTTGTCAACATTATCAAGGCCGGAGCCTGCTCGGCCTATGACCTTCAGTTTTTTCGCAGCATCAATTATGTCTGCAGTAACTTTTGTCGCAGATCGTATTATCAAACCTTGGTAATTACCGATGCATTCTTTCAATTCTTCAGGTTTCATGCCTGTTTTCACGTCAACATCAAGCCCTGCATTTTTGAGTATCTCTATTCCTTTTGAAGAGATGTTATCACTGACAAGAATCTTCAGGACATTGCTGATAGCTATGTTCTTCATGCATTCCCCCTAATCCATTAACAGTTCCTGAGCCACAGCAACGCCTGTGCCAAGTTTTACAGGATGTCCCATTCCTTTCAGTACCATCTCAATCCCTGCAACTGCTGCGATGATATCAAACCTGTCTGAGTACCCTAAATGAGCAATTCTAAATATCTTTCCTCTCGCTTTATCCTGACCACCTGCAGCGGTGATACCATATTTTTCACGGAGATTCTTATATACTGTCTGGCCATCTATACCAGGAGGCGTCATAATTGCTGTTACTGCGTTCGAGGGAGACTCTTTTGCATAAAGCTCTAATCCAAGGGTCTGAACAGCCTTTCTTGTCGCATGTGCAAGCCTCTCATGTCTTTTAAATACATTCTCAAGTCCTTCAGCCTGAAGTATCTTCAAGCTCTCATTCAGTCCTACAATAAGTGAGACAGGTGAGGTAAAGTTTGTCTGGTTTTTTGCGAGATTATCTCGCTCTTTCTTGAAATTAAAATAGAATTTTGGCAATTTTGATGTTTCTGTCTTTTTCCATGCCTTTTCACTCACACTCACAAAGGCAAGGCCTGGTGGAAGCATCACACCCTTCTGTGACCCACCTACCATTATATCTATTCCCCATTCATCAGTCCTCAGGTCGTGGGCAACAAGTGCGCTGATTGCATCAACGATAAAAAGAGTATCTTCATATTTTTTTACAATAGAAGCAATGGCCTTTATATCATGGTATACACCGGTTGAGGTCTCTGATGCCTGGACAAACACCCCTTTTATAGACTTATCCTTTTTAAGCTTCTCCTCGATAATTTCAGGCTTGACCGCATAACCCCATTCAACAATAACCTCTTCAACCTCCAAGCCATATGCCTGGCATATCTTCACCCACCGTTCTCCAAATTTTCCTCCGTTTATCACGAGAACCTTGTCCCCACTGTTAAAAAAATTATTCACTGATCCAACCATTCCCCCTGTGCCTGTTGAACAGAGGATTAATACATCGTTCTTTGTCTGATACAACCACTGTAAGCCCTTTTTTGCAGAATCAAGTACAGGAAGAAAATCCGGTGCCCTGTGGTGTATTATAGGCATTGCCATTGCGAGCAACACTTCCGAAGGAACAGGTGTCGGACCAGGGGCTAACAGATACCGCTTTAACATAGCAAAACCTCCTCACATTCTCAGAAGGTCAAGAGTTAAAAGTTGTACATTAAAAATTATTGAACCTCTAAAACTTTTAGCTTTAACCTTTCACGTCTAAATTTGTTTCTCGATTAAACTAATAAAACTACCACAATGAGAGTTGTTTGGTCAAGAGCGACTACTTTACATTATCCCGATTTGAGGATTATAATATTATAATTAACTTTATGAAAAAGAAGATATTTTTTGCTATTGTTATTCTCCTATTGGGTTTTCTCTTAGGTGGAATCTCATTTTACATTCTTGGCCAGATTACCGGGCAACAAAGGGGATATCTGCCATACGCTACACCAAATGTACCCCGCCAGGTACTTGAAACAAGTAAGGCATTTTCCGAGATTGTCAGTGCTGTTACGCCTTCTGTCGTCAATATATCAACAACAAAAGTCATAAGAAGACATACAGACCCCTTTTTAACTGATCCTTTCTTTGACTTATTCAGCCCATTTCATGATTTCAGGACACCAAAGAAATGGAAGGAACAGAGTCTTGGCTCTGGTGTAATCGTCTCTTCAGATGGATATATAATCACGAATAACCATGTAGTCGAAAAGGCAGACGAGATAAGGGTGACACTTCTTGATAAAAGAACTTTTAAGGGAAAGATTATGGGTGCTGATCCTAAAACAGACATTGCAGTAGTGAAAATAGATGCGAGCAATCTTCCTACAATCCCCTGGGGCGACTCTGAAAAGTTGCAGGTTGGAGAGTTTGTTCTTGCAATAGGTAACCCTTATGGCCTGAGCCATACTGTCACAATGGGGATAATAAGCGCTGTCGGAAGAGCAAATGTCGGAATTGCAGACTATGAGGATTTTATCCAGACAGATGCAGCAATAAATCCCGGCAATTCAGGCGGGCCACTTGTGAACATTAAAGGAGAGCTTATCGGGATAAATGCAGCGATATTTTCCAGAACAGGGGGGTATCAGGGAATTGGATTTGCAGTTCCAAGCGATATGGTACGCCTTGTCATGGACCAGCTTGTGCAGAAGGGAAAGGTTACCAGGGGATGGCTTGGTGTGAGCATACAGGAGCTCACGCCTGAAATCTCACAGAAGTTTGGTCTTAAAAAATCAAAAGGTGCTCTTGTAAGTGATGTAGTCAAGAATAGTCCGGCTGAAAAGGCTGGTATGAACAGAGGTGACATAATCCTTGAATTTAACGGGAAAGATGTGAAAGACGCGAGCAGCCTGAGAAACATGGTTGCCCAGAGTAAGATAGGAACAGAAATACCAGTCAAGATACTCAGGTCCGGAAAGGAATATACAGTTAAGGCAACTATTGCTGAATTGCCAAGAGAAACAGCAGAGGTTACACCTTCTGAGTCACCCGATGACTCAGAAGTAAAAGCACTTACAGGCCTTACTGTTATGGGGCTCACAAAAGAAATAGCAAGACAGCTCGGTCTCACTAAAGATGAGAAAGGAGTTGTGGTAGTGAGAGTAGAACAAGGTAGTCCGGCAGATGATGCAGGGATAAAAAAAGGCGATATCATAAAAGAAATTGATAGAAAACGTGTAGATACCCTGGATGATTTTAATAAAATTACCTCAAATATAAAAAAGAATGAGACTCTTCTTCTCTTTATTAACAGGGGGAACAAAAAATTTTATGTTCCGCTCAGGGCAACTTAAAAAGGCAACGAAGCAGTATTAATTTAAATTTTTTATTGTTCATTACTGATAATTTTTATTAAACAAAGAGGGAGGTGATACAGAATGGTTATTATACGGCTTGCAATCTTCATCATTTTTACATTTTCTGGTTATATCTTAGGCACGAAGTATAACTACGAGATTTATGGCATCCTGCTGGGAGGATTTTTAGGTATTATTGCTGTAGCTATAGAGCCACTATTAAGGAAGGTCGCGCTCGGAACAATTATTGGAGGAATCTTAGGTATTTCATTAGGACTTTTATTCGCAAACCTTCTTATCATACCTTTTAACCCTATTTTAGGTGAGGAGAGCACCAATGTTTCTGTCGGATTAATGGCAGTATTTGGCTATGTGGGACTTCTCCTCGGCCTGAGCAGAGGCAAGGGAATTTCTATTGCGGGTATCTTCAGGCTTTTCAGGGGACAGGGTCCCGAAGAGAACATCAAAATTCTTGATACAAGTGTGATAATAGATGGACGTATTTCTGATGTCTGTGAGTCAGGATTTCTGGAAGGGGTTTTTATAATTCCTCAGTTTATTCTCCAGGAACTTCAGCACATCGCAGATTCAGCCGATTCCACAAAAAGGGCAAGAGGGAGACGTGGACTTGATATCCTCCATAAAATCCAGAAGATGTCTAATATCACTGTGAAGATAATTGATGAGGATTTCCCGAAGATAAAAGAGGTTGACTCAAAGCTTGTTGCCTTAGCAAGGCTTTTAAACGCAAAGGTAATCACTAATGATTTTAACCTTAACAAAGTAGCAGAACTCCAGGGAGTATCTGTACTCAACATAAATGAGCTCGCGAATGCATTAAAGCCTGTTGTTCTTCCAGGTGAAACAATGCAAATTTTTATACTTAAAGAGGGAAAGGAATATAATTCATGGGGTGCGTACCTTGATGATGGTACCATGGTTGTCGTTGAAAACGGGAGAAGACTCATAGGTAAAAATGCAGAGGTAACGGTCACAAGCGTGCTCCAGACAACAGCAGGGAGGATGATATTCTCAAAACTTAAAGAGGAGTATGAAAGGGAAGAGTTCAGAGCTGTTAAATGAACAACAAAGTATTTGCAATTGTCCCTGCTGCCGGGCTTGGTAAAAGGTTTGGTCCGGGGAGCAACAAGCCATTTCAAACTCTTCACGGTAAACCTCTTCTTGTGTGGTCGCTTGAAATATTTGAAGCGATCGATGAGATTGTGGAGACAATACCTGTTCTCAAAGAAGAAGATAGGGAGAAAGGACAGAAGGTTTTTGAAGATTATAATCTCTCGAAGATAAAGAAAATAGCTTCAGGAGGAAAAGAACGACAGGATTCTGT
>Ga0224501_10005300_pt1 | contig 10167 bp, 13 predicted proteins | sample SF_Oct11_sed_USG_4_FD_169105 | JGI IMG/M metagenome (GOLD analysis project Ga0224501, IMG submission 169105) | Sediment microbial communities from San Francisco Bay, California, United States - SF_Oct11_sed_USGS_8_1 | ecosystem: Environmental > Aquatic > Marine > Sediment | place: USA...
TTGCGTGCGAAAACGGGTTGTTAACATCTAAAAACCATTTAGGCTTATAAGGCGGCAGAAACTCATCGATTTTTTCTTGGTCTGGAATTTTCACAGGCATGTAAGTGTGTGATAGAGTGAAGGCTTCAAGGCATATCATAGCTGGCAAAAGGACTCGTTCATTCTCGCAGAGTTTGTAGGCCTGAATTATGGTGTCGAAAACTTCTTGGTTGTCAGCGCAGTAAAACTGAATCCATCCAGTGTCCCGTTGAGACATGGAATCGGTGAAATCAGCCCATATGTTCCAACCGGGTCCTAAGGCACGGTTAACTACAGGCATTGTAATCGGTAACCGTGAACCAGAAGCCCAATGTAAAGCCTCATGCATAAGCACCAAACCGTGAGACGAGGTTGCCGTGAAGGTTCTGACTCCTCCAGCCGCGGCACCTATACATGCTGACATAGCGCTGTGTTCAGATTCCACACGAATATATTCAGCGTCCATTTCTCCGCTTTCAACCAGTTCAGCTATCCTTTCAACTATCGATGTTTGAGGTGTTATTGGATAGGCAGCAACGACCTGAACCCTTGCTGCTTTTGCGGCATATGCAGCAATGTGATTCGCAGTGTCAATAACTGTTTGCGCCATTCATTCCCCCTCCCGCTCCATAGTTATCGCTTTAACTGGACATTCGTTAGCACATATTCCGCAACCTTTACAGTAGTCATAATCTATTTTTGGGGAATCATCTTCTTGACATGTTATGGCTCCGTCTGGACAGTAAATCCAGCAAAGCGTGCACCGCGTACATTTCGAATAGTCGACCACAGGACGAAAAGTTCTCCAAGAACCAGTTTTTCCCATACTACCAACCGTTGGGATAGATAAGGTTGTGATAGGCATTTCTTTGCAAGTTTTCGGAGCAATACTCATAATTTCACCATCCTTTTATCAATCGTTTATAGGCAAGTTCTGCTGCATTAGCATTTTTTTCTCCGGTACTGCCGGACCACGTTTCTTTTATGACCTTTAAAATGCTTTCCAGTTTAACTTCACCTGTTGCTTTGGCAAAAGCTCCTAAGATTGAAGTGTTAACAACAGGCAACCCAGCGACAAGCAGCCCTAATTCAAGCGCAACTCCTGTTGCATCAACAGTGGCAATTCGCCGACCTTTTAAATCTATTGCCTCAGGCTTCTTAGTTGTATTCATGACTATTATGCCGTCTTTTTTCAAGCCCTCGGTTACGTCCACAATTTTGTAAATGTTGGGGTCTAGCACTATTATGTAGTCGGGGTTGTAGATTTGACTGTGAAGAAGTATGGGTGCATCGCTTATTCTTGCGAAGGCTTTCACCGGAGCGCCTCGTCGTTCAGCTCCGAAATATGGAAAAGCTTGAACCCACTTGCTTTCGATAAAAGCGGCATGAGCCAGTAACTGTGCAGCTGTGACACCTCCTTGTCCACCGCGACCGTGGATTCGGATTTCCTTAAGCACGTTTCTCCCTTCTGTTGAGAATAAAAGAGTCAAATCTTCAACCTTATTAGTGTTAGCTTAGGTAAATGTTAAAAACAATGTTAAGAGAACAGCAGCAGCAGTCGCGAAAATGGGAACAACTATTTTTTTAGCTTTTTGAAAAGTTCTATCTGCAAGGAGGCACAGAGTTTCCAGTTGTTTTGCTCCAATAACCTTGACGCATGGAACTATCTCGGTTCGGCATGCTACCTTTGCACGTTCTAAATCGGATATAGCGGCAAAAGCAGCTTCTCTAACATAACTAATCAATTTTTCGTGATTCATAACTTCGCCGACTGGATGATACCCACGTTTGGTTAGTACTAAAGCATTTACCGCATGAGTATCTGTTGTGAAAACCTCACCTTCGGCTATTCCGATGGATTGAAGAGCTGAAAGAATTTTTTCACGTAACCCAGAAACCATATTGTTGCCGTCAATAACAACATAGGCAGTTTTTTGTTTACCTACTTTAATTACAACTACGGTAATGCCGCCAGGTCCCATACCATCTTTGAGGCTGAATTCCTTCGGTATAACAGTGGCGGCGCCAACTTTGAAGAATGAGCTTTTTAAAGAAACAGCTTTCTCTAAACATGTTATTGCAACCTTTTTCAAGGGCTCCAAAGTTTTTTGTGTATCAACTGTTCCGTTAATGCTGTTATGTGCGTTAACAACCGCATAACAGTCTAAGCCACGTGTCAATGCTTCTTGACCAATGAATAAGCCTAATTCCTGCGGCAAATCTTCGGTTGTTTTTGGAGCAAGAGTGAATGAAAGAAAGGCAGCCTTACCGAAAATTTGGCAGCAAGCAGTAGCTAAACCATTGCTAACTTTAATAAAAGGGGTTGCTTTGGTCTGTGAGGCTTCAAAGTTAACGGTTCCAACAACGTGATTAATGATTTTTTGATTTTGAAGTTGAGAGGTTAGATCAAGCTCGTGCCCAAGTAAACCATGAGGCACGCAAGCTGTGCAGTTAAGCTCCTTCTCTAAAGTGGTTTTAAGTGTGGAAGGTAAAAGACTGCTTCCAACGTTTTTGAAGGGGCCGGGATGAACGGAGGGAACGGCTATAACTGCTTTAGGTCTGGAAGCGTCAAACTTTATTATGGAAACGTCAATGTCTTGTTCTTTGCCTAACTTTTCAAGAAACTCTTCAAGGGGGGCGTTTAAGTTCACTACCCAGTTGAGCAAAAAAGCCTTAAAAAGAGGTAGGGAAGGAAAACCAAGTGTTTGCTTACCTATGCGATTCAAGAGGGAAATGAAGGAGAAACTTGAAAGAAAACCTACAATCAGTGAAAAAATCAAGAATAGAAGTATAGGTGTGAGAGGAAAGTTAATTCTTGTCCAAAACACTAAGAACGGAATTATGCAGGGAAACGGTTGAAGAAGAGAGGCTACGAGAAGCCGTTTATAGTCCATAGGGGATGTTGAGTTGAACACTGTTAAACGCAAGATTAGTACGGCTGAAAACCCTAAAAGGCAGAGCTTAATCCACCATGATAAACCAAATATTATGGCAGCAGCAACACCGACAAAAATGAACAAAAACCACAAAGCCCAACAGAAAAGGGAAAGCGCCGCAGTCCTCCTCAAATCATAAATCGGGTCATGTCTCAAAACCCACATGCTTACTACATAGTCAAAAATTAAATCTATAAACAGAACAGTGAAACCGAGAAAAAGTCCGTTTATCAGTCCCTCAAATGAGGGAAAAAGAATAATTGTGGAAAACAAACCTCCACTTATACAAGATAATGCTAGAAACAAAAGCACTTTTCTATATGACGGAAGCACAAATAATGATGAATAATGTTTGACTAGTTTATCCATAGACTGGCTTAATGAAATTTCAGCAGTCACATATGTCATCTCAGATGGATTTTTTATGAGGGAACATCCAGCATATTAAAGTGTTGCGAGACCAGTTAAATCAATATTGATAGTTTAAGACAGCCTTAAAATAATTACTATGTTGAGCAGCTTAACGATTTTAACATAAACACTGAAAAATGGGAAAGCATAAAACACAACAAGAAATCTTCTGCATGAATGTTCTAATATCACCTAGGAAGGGCAACTGTTTTATCCTCAAAACACTATTTAAAATTCTGCGAACCCCATGCCGGAACAAAATCTACCACCAACAATATTTCATATGCTTGAGAAAAACGTAGGTAAGAATATACGAGTGATTTTGGATCCTTCTTATGGTTTTGAAGGAACGTTGAAGGCGGTGACCCGTGAACCTGCGGGGATATGGCTTTCAAATGCGGAGGCTATTATATTACGTGCAACAATTGCCCAGCCAATACCGCAGGTTACAAGCAGAGAGGAGAGAAGCGAAATATTTGTTCACCTTAACTCTGTGCAGAGAATAGAAGTTTTACATGTGGCTTCTCGCCGTTAACATTTTAGCTAGAAGAACACATGCGCCAAAACACACATGATTATCAGCGCAACCGCTAAGCCTACAAGCATTTCAGGTCGAACTTTAACGCCTTCAGTTTCTTCCTCAAAGAATCTGAGTAAACCAGCGCTTGCAGCGGGCATGGGTGCTGCTTTCTCTTTCTTCTTTTTCTTGCTCATCCTAAAGCTCCCTTTTTAGTCTGGCAGTTAACTCGTATCGTCTTCTCCATTATTAATGTTACGTTGTTTCAAAATAGTTTTTATTTTTGAACCGCTGATAGTGTGATGCAAGAGGAGGAGTTTGTAATGTCAACTGTTCGAGATGAATATAATCATGTGTTAGACCTTCTTCAACAACATCATAAATGGTTTCGGGAATGTATCCCACTTATAGCAAGTGAAAACATTCCAAGCCCAGCCGTACGCGAAGCCCTCACAACAGATTTTGGAAACCGCTATGCTGAAGGATGGCCCGGAGAACGCGTCTATGCTGGCTGCCGCTTCATAGACCAAGTAGAGTTCAAATGCATCGAGCTAATGAAGAAACTTTTCAACGCAGAATTTGTGGATGTCAGACCAATTTCGGGTGTTGTGGCAAACCTTGTTGTTTACACAGCTTTCACAGAGCCCGGCGACACAATGATGGCTTTATCAATTCCGGCTGGCGGACACATCACAATGGGCAAGAAGAAACTTGGAGGAACAGCAGGCGCTGTCCACGGCTTAATTGTTGAATACTTACCCTTAGACTATAAGGAATTAACCATTGATGTTGACCGGGCGAAAAATAGGATTGAAAAACTCGTCGCAGATGGTAGACCACCAAAACTTGTTATGTTTGGTGCAAGCGTTTTCCCATTCCAACATCCAGTCAAGGAGTTAGCTGACATCATCCATTCAGTGGGTGCAACCGTAGGATACGATGCGGCACACGTAGCTGGATTAATTGCTGGAGGACAATTCCAAGACCCACTTAGGGAAGGAGCCGACGTCGTCAGCTTAAGCACACACAAAACATTCTTTGGACCCCAACACGGCGGAGTCTTGTCATGGGAAAAGTATGCGGAAAAGATAAAACGGGCAGCTTTCCCCGGCATGTTGAGCAACCATCATTTGCATGCTGTTGCAGGCGTCACAATTGCATGTGCGGAAATGCTTGAATTTGGAAAGGAGTATACAAGCCAAATAGTGAAAAACGCGAAGGCCTTGGGTCAGGCGCTATATGACAGGGGATTCAATGTTTTGGCAGAACATAAGGGCTTCACACAATCCCACGTAATCCTAATAGACATAACGAAATATGGCGATGGAGGCACAATCGAAGAGACTCTGGAAAAGGCGAACATAATAATAAACAGAAACTTGCTGCCATGGGACATAAAAGAGGGAAGACATTTCATGCATCCAGGCGGCATAAGACTCGGCGTCTCTGAGATCACAAGGCTTGGAATGAAAGAGTCTGAAATGACGGAAATAGCAGAATTCATCAAACGCGTAATAATAGACAAGGAACCACCAGAAAAAGTGAGAGTGGACGTGGCGGAATTCAGAAGGGATTATCAGAAAGTGCACTACTGCTTCGAAAGTGCAACAGAAGCTTACAAATACACAAAAATCCGCTAAACCCTCTTTTACCATTGTTGTGATACTAAGTATCGGAGAAAACATGAAAGAGAAGCTGCAAATATGGACTATTGGACATAGCAACCGTTCAATAAACACTTTCCTAGAATTATTGAGTGAGCATGGAAATCAGGTTCTTGTGGACGTTCGCAGTTTTCCAACGTCAAAAGTTGAACACTTTAAAAAAGAAAAGATGGAGAAGTGGCTTCCACACCATGGAATAGAGTACGTCTGGTTAGGTAAGGAGCTTGGAGGATACCGTCGAGGCGGATACAAAAGGCATATGTGAACCAAACTTTTCAGAAAGGGAATAAAACAGCTTTTAGAGATTGCAAAAGCTAAGCGTGTCTGTATCATGTGTATGGAAGTGAAACCGAAATACTGCCACCGAAGATTTATCTCAGCACACTTGGAAAGAAAAGGCGTTAAAGTAGTTCACATAATCGAAAAGGGACAAAAGAGCCTCCTAAGTTAAATTTTGAACTTTTGTAAGTTGGGTATCCGTTATCTGTTAGAAGTTGAATTCGCATCCGAAAACTTCAAGTCCTAAATTCCAAGGATAATTAGAGAAGTCCATGAACAGCTCGATATGTCCAAGGTTTTTGAAACCTTGTTTGTATAGGAATTTTACGGCATTCACGTTTCGTGCCACTGGCTTTATATCGAGGAATCTTACTCCCTTTTTGCGGGCTTCAGAAACAACCGTTTCTATCAATTGCTTTCCTATTCCTTTGCGGCGGTGGGCTTTGCTAACTATGAGAGGCTCTATTTCAGCTTCGTTGCCCTTAACGATTAGTCCGACAAGCCCAACAACTTTCGAAGCATAGACAGCGACCCAAAGTTGGTCAGGTTCAACCGCAGCCAAGTGTTTGTCAAAGTAGTCTTCTGGATGTTCTCCGCCAATAGTTGGGTCTTGATAGATCTCACGATGCCACTCAGTCAACTCTCTCCACAAGGCACGACATTGCTCCCTGTCATCGTTTTGATACTTCCGAATAACAAATGGTAGTGCCATCCTTTCACCTGCATTAGAAATTTGGATTGTTGTTTATTTTAAATATTGCTTATGCATTTTCAGACAACATGGGTGAAGAAGCGTGCATATATGCGAATTTCAGAAGATAATGCGGCGCATATACTTTCATAGAGATTCTAAACGTGGCATAACAGGAACATATGATTGGCTTATGGATGAAGCGAAAGAGTTAGGAGAAGCATTAAAGACAGATGACAAGCAGGCTTTAGAAGACGAGTTTGCAGACGTTATCGCATGGCTGGCTTCACTCGCAAATGTCGTCAACGTAGATCTTGAAAAGGCAGCTATAAACAAGTATGACAACAAATGCCCAAAATGTGGACATTCACCCTGCCAATGCACCTTTTAGTTGAGAAATCGAAACTATGTCTCCAATCTCTTAGCGCGTTATTTCTCTATGGCTTTTCTTATTTTGCGCAGTTCTGCGAGAATCTGCTGGTTAATGTCCTTTGAAGGCTTGACTTCGGCTTCTGCTTCTATCGCTTCTGGTTTCATTCCTCTAACAAACTTGATTATGATGTCTTTTATTTCTTCAAAGTTCTTTATTCCAAAAATTACGGCTTCTGCCACTCTAGCACCGCTGCTGCTTGTACCAGAAAAACCTGCAGTTTGAATTGAAAGCTTACCCAATCCAAAACGCCTAGAAATTGGACCTTGATAAATGTTGATGTTGGTTATGCGGTTGTAAGGCACAAAACTCTTAGTCTTCCACCATACGCCCTTCGTAACTGTGATCTTGTCATCTTCTAAGAGATAAGTTATTGAAGAATAAAACTTAGGAACCCAGTATAGGACGAATCCGACAACAATAAGAAGCGGTACAAAAGACGACAGAGCAACCATAACACCAATCCACATCTCCAATGAAAGCATAACAAAGATAACAACTGGAGTCAGCCACCAAAGAAAACCGCCTACCAACACGATCCCAAGATAAACCAGATAAAGCTTCTTTAACTCCCGATCTGCCCCATATTCCTTTATTACCGCCATACCAACACCAGCCCACCAAAAAATACGTTCATTTAAGCTTTAAACCATTTGGTCAGTTTCATCTGCTAACCCTTCATAGCTAAATCGTGTATTTTAGGTTTCAACATCGAAAACCTAGAGGGAGGTAGGTTTACAGAGTTTGCGTAAAAAATCCGCAGATGTTTCTAGAAGCTTTGGGAAACCTCTTGAATTCTGACTAGCAGTTCTTTCGCGTTATCTCGTATTTTATAACGAATCATTAACTGGCCACCCTTACTCAATGACGGAACTTTCTCAACAATTTTAGCTGCCAAAAGCACCCTTAAATGCTTTTCAACAGTTGACCTGTGACGCCTCAACTTCCCAGCTATCTCACCCGGATTAGAAACCCCTCTTTGAATACATTCCAAAATCTGCAGTCGCGATTTGCAAGCCACCGCCTTCAGAATCTTTTCAGTTTTCTCGTACTCACTCATCCTTAAGGTCTTCTCCGACTGATCATATTGTTTGCCACTTAGCAGATAAATTTGCCTCTTGGTGAATAAAACCACCGGATGTAAAAAAAATTTTGCTATAAGCCTTGGAAACCCTTATTCTAACCGAGGCTATAAGAAGGATGAAAATGTGATGTTCTATGTTTCATCCCAGAGTTAAAGGCACATATTACGAAATGGGTTACAGATACGGAACTATCTTGTACAAACACGGTTTCAGAGTCACAGAGCAACCAACTGAAAAACTCGATTTTGGAAGAAAAAGTGAAAAAGAGGTCAAACGAGTTTTTCCAGAAGTTTTGGAAGAAATCCAGGGATTTGCAGACGCCTGTCACGCTTCATACGAAAATTTAGCAGCCTTCATTCTAAGCATCGGCGCCTTCAAAGCCGAGCCCATGTGCAGTGCCTTCGCAACGTTCAACGGTTCCGATGTTGTGTTTGGGCGCAACTACGACTTTTATTACAGTTTTAAGAAACACACCGAAAGCTATCTTACCTGTCCTAAAGACAGCTACTGGAGCATGGGCCATTCAGACATTTTTGTTGGAAGAGAAGACGGCGTAAACGAGAAAGGCTTAGCCATAGTCATAACCGGCGTAGGAGAAAAAATCATCAAACCTGGCATCAACTTTATCCTTGCCGTAAGATACGTCCTTGACAAATGTGCAAGTGTAGAAGAAGGTGTCAAAACTCTTTCAGATGTGCACTTCTCAACCACAAACAACTATTTGCTCGCCGACAAAGATGGCAACATGGCAGTCGTTGAAGCTTCTTCAGACAGAGTAAGAGCGCGGAAACCCGAAGAGGGCAACAGCTTCATAGTCTGTACCAACCATTTCATGCATCCTGAAATGCTAAAGATGGAAAACCAGAAAGAAAGATGCTGGGACTCGGTGCCTAGATACACAGCGATCTACAACGCACTCAAACAACAAGATGGAAAAATCGACGTAAAAACTGCACAGAAAATCTTGTCAAACCACAGTGGATACGTATGCTCCCACCAAAAAAACATTAGACTTGGCACGCTCTGGTCAGTCGTAGCAACCCTGAAGAAGCTTCAAATATTTAGGGCGGAAGGGCATCCATGCAGAGCAAAATATAAACCAGACACCCGCCTAAACCAAGCAATTCTAATGCGTCAAAGAAAATTAACGTCTTAATAACAAGAATTAAACCAAGATTTACTAAACTCTCATAGTTAAAATATGGGCTCAAGTTTCAATGTTGAAAAACCTATTTCCGTTTGCCACGGCTTTTCTTGATTGGTTTGCGTTTGCCTTTGCCCAGTTCATTCAGCTTTTTCATCCACGCGCCTCTAACATACAAGGCTCCAACGCCCGGCTCAACGACTGTTCCTATGCCAACGGTTTTACGCTTCCTTTTCTTCCGTGACTTCTTACGAGGCATACCCTTTCATTTGTTAAATTGAGAAGTCTAATATAAAAACCCCTAATGAACATAAAACTCACCACTGCAACCTCTTTTGCCCCAAGCCAGTAAGCGTCCAGACTGATGGTCTGCTCCCCTCCCGTTGAACTAAACCCCTTGCCTCTAAAAGTTTCAGGTGATGCATAACAACCCCATAATTTAGCCCCGCATGTTTCGCAATGGTTTTGGCGTCAGCGGAAATTCCCTCCAAAGCATTTAATATGCGCGTTCTGGCGCGCAAACCAGGTTTTACGTTTCTAAAGTCAATCAAGTAAGCATTAGGGTGATAAACTTCCTTAACCATATACACCAAAAAGCATTATGTACCTATGCATAGAAAAGGTTTCACCCTTAGACAAAATCTACTAGGCTAATTTGCTTCGGCTTTTTACCCTCAAACAAAGCATTAATCTCCTCCCTTACAAGCAGAATCCTTTGAGCATAATACTGCGGCAGCCCATATTTTTCAATCAGATGCTGCGCTACATCCACATATTTTTCTATACCGCCCCGATAAACGGTTAAGGTCAGCGCCCCACCGCATGCCGGACATTTACCACGAAGCGGCAAACGCCGGAAACGCCTATTGCACGACTTACACCTAAAACCTTGCGTTGAAAAAGCCCGAAGGTTCCCAGCAATATCCCGAATAAAATGTGTAGTTAAAACCTTTAAGGCTACCTCTTTAACATCAACAGCCTCAATCTTCTCA
>Ga0224501_10005301_pt1 | contig 10167 bp, 11 predicted proteins | sample SF_Oct11_sed_USG_4_FD_169105 | JGI IMG/M metagenome (GOLD analysis project Ga0224501, IMG submission 169105) | Sediment microbial communities from San Francisco Bay, California, United States - SF_Oct11_sed_USGS_8_1 | ecosystem: Environmental > Aquatic > Marine > Sediment | place: USA...
TTTTCATTTGACTGATTGTACACAGTACGAGGGTACACCGATCGGCACAGCGAAGGGAGTAATATCATTGCGTAGTAATGCGCCAACTTTGGACGGGTACTTGCAATTATCCCTTTAACAGGGCCAAGTCAGGCCATTCATTGACTTGATAATTGTACAGGGCTATGGGAGACAATATTTTCTTGCTTTCAATTTTAGATACGAAGAGTTTAGATCTCACGTGACCGGTCTATTAGGCACGCTGAACTCAGAAGGGCTCGGCTCCGGCATGATTGAGAGAAACTCTACCGCCACATTGCGTTTCCGGAAGGCTGTCCTAGCTGTCATGGCTGCGAATAGACTTCAACGAAACTGCGGCCAGCATCGTCTCTTCAGTTTTGTGGATGAAATGAACACTTTGCGGATTGTGTGCATAGGTAGCCGAACTAGACGTAAGTAATTGACTGCCACTGTGTATTGAACACCCTTTTTAAATTCATCAGTGCCAGACATAATAATTTGTGGGCAGATGACATCAAGAATTGGACTCGCTTATCAATGCCAGAGCTCCGGCGCATGACTGCAGACCGGCAGCCCTGGCAGACAACGACCGATCCTGACCTCAGTTTCCCCTACAACTACAGCAGCCACGGGATTAAAGTAAAAATTTTTGTGAGGGTCTTTTTGTGATTTTCGGTCGTATGATTGGCAGGATCCCCGCGTGATCCAGCGACTGAGGAGGCTCTGAATGATGAGGCTGTAGTAGACTGGCTGTCTAACAAGGAGACTATCAGCACTATCATGGCATGTACTGAAGAAGTGATGGGTTCATTGAGAAAATACTCCAAGAAAGGTACCCAGTTTGATTCCACCATTCCACACACAATACCTGTCAATCTTAAATCATTGTGTTCTGTTCACTATAAAGCCCTCATGTTTATATGGTCTGAACTCTGGCTAACTCGTTGAATCATTGAGAATACTTCACACTCACAAACTGCTGACACACTGACACTGCTACTTGGTATACAGATAGCAAGATAAGCGTGGATGCACTGGTGTTGGCCGCTCGTAGCTCATTCAGAAAGCTGATAAGTCGTATGGAGTGTCACTATCCTAGCACAACAGTCACACCCAGTCCACACAAAGACAGACAGAGCACAATAAAGCTACTAGGAAGAGGTTTAACCAAGGCTCTAACTTGCTGCCCCGATCACCACTTCTCCTCCCAGGTATGTACTCACGCCAGTTAGAATAAATCAGTCTAACAATCACAACTGTGTTGTATCCGAATACACAAGTGTGGAACGTAATATGTTATATATATTATATTGATGAATTCCCTTGGGATTGTATGCGTGCGAGTTTCTCTAAATGTCACCTGATGTTGTGTTTTATACTACTGATTATGCATAATAAATGCCACGATTTAGTGCTAATGGCTTTATATAGATTCGCTATATTTTACCGTTAGTCAAACGCTAGCAAGTGTAATGTAATGTCCCTCTCTGTAGGTAATACTTACCAGACTACAGGAGCGTGTGCTTGCCTTTATTAAGATGCTTCACTCTAGCGAGTTGGAACGGAAGGACCTTCGCCAAAGAGTCAACCTGCTCTCAGAAAGTGCCGACGATCTCAAGCGCGCAGAACTTCACACGGAGAATCTGGAATTGGAACTTGCGGTACTCCGAGAGCAGGTAACTAATTAAGCCTATGACAAAAACAGGGTGAAGCGTTGGCTTAGTAAATAGTCTGCACTGGGTTAGTTTAAGAGGTCTGTTCGACCCCCGGCTTGGACATGAATTTGGCGTTTTTCACCTTTTTCAAGTTTGAATTGCGAAGGTAAGCTAAATCATGAAGGGCCAGTCAAAGAGTTACTTTCTGTATGGGGAACACCATGGAACATCCTGAAAAGACTGTATTCATGTACTAGCAGAGAATGATCTTATCATAAGGTCCCGTATGGGCAATGAAGATATGACAAATGTTTTTTGTTCGTAGTTACTGTAGTTTTCAATGTTATTTCAGACTGGCCGAATGGTGGCCACTGAGAAGTTTGAGAATGTAGTAGCTGAACTCGAGTCAACACTAGCCCGAGAGAAACGAGCTCAAGAACTTCTGAATGAGCAGAGTACTAAACTGGCTGAGGTGAAACGGCAACTGGAGAAAGTCTGCCGTGAAAACTCACAACGTGAAAGCGAACTGAGTGACTCTGTGGCTGTGAGTGACTATACCTTCGATAAACTACAAATGATCTCAAGTCTGTGCTGATCTTCAGGTTCCAAATAATGTTCTTGGGGAGAACTTTCGTTCTGAGTGTGAACTCCTCACATAATAGTTCTAGTTCAAAACTAAAACAAGCCTTACTATGAGATGGAGCGTCAATGCTGCCCTGTTGCGCTGACCATGGTGCTCCATGCTAAGCGATGAAAAACAAAGTATCTAATCCGGTAGATTCACTGTAACAGTGAAGATGTCATATGAGGAAAAAAGCCTGTTATCAAACTAATGGCCATCACTCATTACAGACTATGCGAAAAACGGCCGATGAGAGTAATCGAAGGCAGGAAAAAGTTCATCAGCTGAAGACAAGGATTTCCCAGCTGCAACTGGAGAAGGAGCAGCTGGCTGAGAATGTATACCATGCTGAGCAGACACTGAGAGAAGCGGCTGGGGATAGGCAGGCCCTGTCATCATATATTAACGCCATCACTACGCTACTTGAGAAGGTATTCAAGGAGCTGTCGTTTGGTACCTCTTAAACTGAACAGTAGACCTAACTAGTTCATAGAAAGCTATCTGTACCCCGGATTGAGCTTCAGCTTGTAAGTTGGTGAAAAAAAGAGAATTTAGTTTTAGTGTTCACTGCATCAATATTTGTCCGATTTTACTTGCGTTTCCCCGTTCACTCCAAACCTATCTATTTCTATTTTAGTGTCGCCGAGATGCTAGTACCGCAGATATGTCTAAGATGGCCGCTGCCAAGAATCTTATGCCAACAAATAAAGTAACGGATGACATGATGGGGGTGCAGTCCATGGTGCATCTGTATACAGACTCACTTAAGTCATTACATAATAACATGAGCGGTCTCAAAGAGGAGCTCGCGTCTCATAAGCGACATATCAAGCGACTTAAAGAGGAGCTAACAGCCGCGTGCAAGAGACAGTTACCCGTTTCCTCACTGGTCAGTAATAGCCACCATATTTTTCCCTAGCTGTTATCGCTCACCACCTAGATTCTACTAATGCTATTAGGATAGCAGAATAGCTAGAGCACTTGCATCAAAATCCGAAGATCCATCTCACCTAAATCTTATCTCCTACCGCTCCCGCAAGCTACCGCTACCGCAAGCTACCGCTCCCGCAAGCTACCGCTCCCGCAAGCTACCGCTCCCGCAAGCTACCGCTCCCGCAAGCTACCGCTCCCGCAAGCTACCGCTCCCGCAAGCTTTCGCCTCAGGATTCCCATCAACTCAGCTGCTTAGAAAATTGTTTGTGTCTTCTGTGCTTTTAGGGGGATAGATTGAGCGCTGCAGGAGAACGTTTGGAAAGCACTGGGATTGATCCATTCTACATCAACGCTGGCCAAAGGTGATAACATAGGCTATCACGTGTCTAAGTCAGTCAGGATAGCTCAATGAGCCTATCTGACTGTTTGTCCTCTTCGCAGTCCTGGTTTGATTTCGGTCGTGGCGGAGTATTTCAAGAGACTTTTCCCTGGCTGATCACACTCCGCCAACCTGGGAGAATATGGGTCAATCTCCCTTCCATAGCACCACACAGCCTATGGTTTTGGAGGAGGATGGCCTACGTCCAACCATAGACAGATACTGACTGAAAAAATTGTGTGGCTACTAAAGGGATTTTTCCCTGGCTGATCACACTCTGCCAACCCGTCCTGAGCCAGCGTGGCAGAAAATGGCGCAATCTCCCCTCAACGACACCACACAACCTGTGGACAGCGAGGAGGAAGGCCAATGTCCAACCATGGATAGACCATGGCTGAAAGAAAGAAAGGCACCTGAGCCCTGAAAGCAAATGACATGACTAACTCATTGTATATCTTTGCAGTATGGATGATGATGACAGTCCATCTGAACCCGTTACAGATTACCGTGTACCTCCGCAGTGTGCTGAACTCCTTCGTAGCGATATGCGCTAATTAGCCCTGTCTGCTATAAGTTTTATAATTCAATGGTGTAACCAGTTTTGCCTTTTAGTCTTCCATGTGATTGATACATATATAGATTATGTAGATTACCGGTGTGACGTTTTCTAAGATTTGTGGTGCCTATCGCTGTGCTTCTTGTGACAACTTAAGAAATAAATGAGTCTAACTTGTATTATCTATTCAATCATGTATGTACAGTTACTACTCACAGCAATATCACAGCAGAAAAATGTAAAGCGATAAAAAGGCAGACCTATTTATGACCTGCCGGCTAACTACCAATACTGACCACTTCATCTATTTTATTAAGGAACAAGGATGAAAGTCTCTTCACAAAGTTGTCCTTCATCAAAGCCTTCTCCCATTTCTGAATCCACATTTTACGATCTTTCTGCCAATATGCAGAGAAGGACTACAACATAGGATAGCTCAGCAACCAGTCTCCTAGCGCATATCTCATATCATGCAGAACCATCCGTCTTGCTTTGGTGCTAACGGCTCTTGGCATTAGCATAAAATTACCTCACAGAGTTGTGTGTGAGTGATTCTTTGTTCCTCGGGCGGCGGTTTTTGTGTTTGTATCACAGAAAAACAAGAGCTATATTAGGCCAACAACCAGCCTATTGTATAATCAGGGCACTTGCTGGTTATGCATAAGCATTCACCAGGTTCACACTTGGCGGATTTAATTAATTGAGTACGTATGGTTTATACAGATATACACTTATCCCAAGCAAACCAGGATTTTACCTCCTCTTGATCCGATTCATCATCGGAGTCTAACAGATTCTCTACATCACTAGCAGACAGGTTCAGTATCTCCTGTGCTCTCTTCTTGGCTGCGGTTAGCGCACTGGATTCTGCCCCCGCGCGGCTCTGTTTCCTGACCTGTTTTCTCTGCTGTTGGCGTTGGTGACGTAATGACTCGTGTCTGCTTAAAAGCTCCTCAGAGAGGACCTGGTAATGAGACACACTCATGTTGACAATAACAGTCATAAGGCAGAACCCAGATCACCGCATATGCACTATAGTCAAATAGTGATCACAAAAGAGACTGAAACAGCTCTCTAACCTGAACAAACTGTTGAAATTGTTCTATGATTGAGTTAGACTTGAGAAGCTGGGTGTGAGCCATACTGACGGCAGCTTCTCCTTGGTCAGCCAGACATACAAGCTGCTCCTGGGCTTTCCTCTGCAACTCGTCCAGTTCACATTGCAATTCTCTTACCTTCACTGAAAAAAGAACAATTATTTCTCAAAATTATTATCAATTATCAATTGCCGGCAAGGTAAACCATGAGAACAATTGTTGTGATTCTTTTGCCGACTGTAAAATCTAAACCTGCACCAGGAATATGCAACGGGCCAATTTTATCGTTCAATCAACTGGGAATACATTATTCGATCATCTGCAGGAGGCTAGAACAATCATCGACAGACTCGACAGTTGTCAGTCACCATGTTTACCTTGATTTTGTTGTAGCTGTTTTTCCTTCTTGCTTAGGTCTTCCGCTGTTTCCTTGAATTTTGTCTCATATTCCTTTTTGCCTTTAGTTAACGCTTTCACACTCGACTTGAGAGACTCGACCTGCTCACAAACAGAATATCATGAGGACTGCACACATGTCGGAGAGATACACTAAAAATGAAATTCCTCATCAATTTTGAAAATAGAAGAGTGGGTCTACCTGGGTCTTGCTCTGTTCGCTGATTTGTTTGTATCTAGCGACTTCCTCACACTTGACCTCAAGCGCGTGAAGGTCACTGTTAGTATTCTCTTTTGCTAATCGTAGCTTCAGTCGAAGGTCATCTAATAAACTTCTTTTCTGAGTAACATCCCGCTCAAGTCTTGTTATCCTGCAAGCAATAGTATGTTTATAGAGACGTGCTCCTAGACGTTGGGTAGGCAGCCTTCGGAAACACAGATACTTATAACTCCATACCTGTTATTGAGTTCGGTGTTCGCCTCCTTGAGTTCTTCCGCTTCCTGTTTAACTTCTTTTACAGAATTCGATTTGCTAACCAAGTCCTGATTAAGCGCCTAAATGCAGAAATGAAATGAGTATAACCTACACAGTAGCATAAAAACACTCGATCACCATTAGGGATAGCGGTGTAGCTCGGTGGCAAAAAGCTGGGCTCGCAATCGTGATAACTTTGGTTTGATTACGGTCATGGCACGATACTGTTGTATGAGCTATTCATATTAATCCTAGCTTGAAAACAATAACAAGCCTCACTTTGAGTGGAGCAGTGATACCGTCTCGCTGCTAAGCCATCACTGGTGAAAAAAAGTATCTGACCACAGTGAAGAGGTTATATAAGAAAATAAACACGAATTTATTATGATGTACGCGGCTAGTTATTGACTGGTGACTCCTATCACCTTTATCCTCTGCTCTAGGATTCGCCTCTCTTGTTCAACCTGTACTGTAGGAATACTTTTCTCAGCTATGGCCTTCTGCTCAGCTAGTCTTTCCTTGCAGCTTCTCAATTCACCATCTAGTCTCTACAACCCAAGGGGTGGTTGTCACTCGCTACCTACCGGCTGACTACATACCTCCACACAGATACAGAAGGAAAAACTAAACATGTGTATACCAACCTGATTGGTATTTCTATGGGTGGTGAGAGCTGTGTTAGCATTTGTCAGTTGCTTCTGTAAAGTCTCACATTCCGCAGTCAGCTGATCAGCTCTCAGGCATGCTTCTGTCTTGCCTTTATCTAACGTGGCCACTCTGAGCTGCAGACTGATCAGTCTCTGCTTTAGACTTGACACCTGGGTGAAAGCCGATTTCCTGCTATGCCAGCGGGCGTTATTCTTAAACACCATTGGAGATGTAGCCACTGTTCTCACTGCACATTGGGGCTGCTCCGTTCTTTTAATAATTTGGCCACATAATTCAATAGCGGTTGTCTCCAGCCTGTTTCCTTTATGGTCCATAAGCGTTGGCGAGTCCAGAACTTGAACTTCGGGCTCAGCCTTCCGTGCTATCACCTCCCCCACTGCAATGACCGTGGATAAATATACTAACATGACCGTACACCCATGGCCGGACACATTTTAAGACCTTTATCTCTAAATCAGTGTTGAAGCCAAAGGCCATGTATAGTAGAGGTCACTTACTATGCTGACAGTCTCATTTCTGGACACACACAATGACCACTTGCTATGTGTGTGTACGCTGAGTATTTTATTCGCATGCATTTACGTACATGACTCAGTAGCCTGAGTTTCTTCAGTTACTTGAGTCTCCACTGAAGTGTCCAGCTCTGACAGAGTTGCGCTCCTTAATTCATCGGTCATGGGGCGCTGGTCAGGCGAGATGGTTTCGGTCTGCTCAGGTATCTCTGTGAAACAGGTTTAAAAATACAATACATTTTTAATAGTTTCTATAGTCATTGTCTAATAATCCATTGAAGGGAAACAGAAAGTTTCTAAGTGAAAACTGGCTGGTTGATATGCATTGCAATGACCTCTATCAGAACATCGCCCCACACCCAGTCTAGACATATCTACTAACGCAGATGAAGCAGACATAGATAATGTGATATGCAGCTTAATACTGTGATGGTACATGTATTTGTTCAGACAACCAACTAGCAATTTATCAAGCCGGGTGAACTTACCTGGAGCAGCGCTGTCTGCAAGCACATTACTCAGTCTGTGTACGCTCGTCTCAAGCACTTTCTGGTACCTCTGTGCTATCGGAGTTACGAACGTCTTAACCACTCGTGTTGGTGCAACTTTTCTTTGGGAAAGTCGTCTTTTTAATCTAAACATAAAGACTGGGAAAGCTAAATGTAACAGCCGAGATTCAACAGAGTCTTTGAAAAACTGTCAAATGATGCCGTTGTTTTGGAGAACTATAAAACTATCCTGTTGTGGTTCAATAGCCAGTATCATAGAGCAATGATCACGGTAGCTGATGGCTACTCACACTAACCGATGATAACACTAAGCCCATTTTGAGGCACTGCACGAGTCGTTTCTCATTTGAATCGACTGCGAAAGAACAGAATACCAAATCTAAATAAATTGAGCAGGTGATATCCTGACCTGGTGATCTCGGTACGTAGATCATTAGTTACACTCTTTTTCTCATAAAGACTCTTCTTGAGAGAATTCAGCTCAAAGTGCATGCTTCTCTTCTCTTCAGCGAGGACGGAATTCAATTTCTGGAGTCGAATAAGCTCCACGCGCTGTTCTTCCATTATAGCCTCACTGCTAGCAATCTACGACCGATGATTCGGTGAGATTATAGCGCCAAATTCACAACAGGTGACACGTAAACAAATACGTTAAGTCGACTGACCCTAAACCTCCCAGGACCATCTTCAGTCGTAGCTTGAGCGTCAGCCCTTGTAGAGTGAAGCCACCCTGGGCACAATCAGTTTTGACTATACCAACCCTGCCCAGCCAGCAAGTTCGTTGCATGGTATATCGTATTTCATATACTGACGCTGGACCTTTACCTACAGGGCCGGATGCAACTAACTGTGCAACAGAAGTTATATAAAGGTCAGCAGAAATAGGCAGCGTGGAGGTGGAAAACAGAGGGAAAGGAAACTAACCCGTGATTTCAGACTAATGACTTGCTCAGCCTTCACAGGTGTACTTGTCATGCGATCAGCTCGCCTCATAAATTTCAGCTCATCATCGAGTGCCTGACACTTGCAGCGTAACTCATGCAGGTTAGATGCATCTTCACTAGCTTGCACAGCCATATCATCCAGTTGCTCCTCTAGGTTCATTCTATAACATAACCCATGATTGTCACAGATACTTTTGATTGATGCGTTCACAAGATACTGGTTTCTGTACATGCAGTGGATCCTACCACAACTAATATGTCGTTGTGGAACACGTACAATAAGTTGGTTTGGAATGTGTGCTACCAACCAATTCTAAGATTCTCGAATCGGAGTATGGAACCGGAGCAGCCAGCCACTCACTTTATCACCAGAAGATTCTTATTCTCATTTTTTATGTGCCGCAGTTCATTCCAGGCCGCTTCATTATCCTCGTGTTGCAGTTGTTTGCTGCTTGGACGTGCTACTGCCTTCACCAGCCTGCGTTTCTTCACCGGCCTATAAAACACCACATCACTCTTATACCCAATTTTACTCGTCGAATACAGCCAATTCATGGGTCCATTCCCATAACAAGTTGAAAAACTGTTTCAATTATTCAGGACTATATATAGAAGTATCCGCAACAAAGCTTCATCAATGGGATTCCCACCAGAAGTTGTGTCAACAAGGCACAACTCAAATGCCTTATCAGGGTCTTTACCTGCCCAGCTCCTCCTCCGCTATTTTCAGTTGCTCGCGGACGAGCTTGTAGCTGGTGAGGAGGTTCTTCAGACGCATCAGTCTACGCTGATGAGCCGCTTTCAATGCCTCCAACTCTCCCGTCTACAAAACACAGTGACATGCAGTCAAATATACCACAGAAGCGCAAGCAGCCGGAGTTGCAATTATAACTGACAGCGGGCTGACCTAGCCGATATTCATAGAACAGCATGATTTGCTTGTTATGTATTGTTTTACGCGGCAAATTGACCATCCTCTTTACCTGAAGTCTGATCTGGCCTATGCTTGTATTTGGGCAGTAGAGGCTGGAGTCGTGAGAGGAGCTCACACCCACAGCGGGACCCAATATGTCTGTAGTGCTAACAAAAAATATCACAATCTTAAGCCACACTCTCTACCCGCTGGGCTATGGTCACAGGAGCAGTAACACCTTCGTTGAGACATCAATGCATTATAAAACAACACACATCCATGTCACACCTTCAGCTGCAGTCGGATTTCAGTATGCTCCAGTTTGCCTTCCGCCTGCTGTAACTGTTTACTGAATCCCGACATCCTGCTGCTCAATCCCGACTCGGACCTTGACCGGGCATGACGACTATGACCCACGGCAGCCGCTCGGTCGATGTAGTTGTGAGCTCTTTCCTGATTCAGCCGCTCCAGTACCCTAAAAGATATAGTTGGAACGTTTTCCCAGTT
>Ga0224501_10005302_pt1 | contig 10166 bp, 6 predicted proteins | sample SF_Oct11_sed_USG_4_FD_169105 | JGI IMG/M metagenome (GOLD analysis project Ga0224501, IMG submission 169105) | Sediment microbial communities from San Francisco Bay, California, United States - SF_Oct11_sed_USGS_8_1 | ecosystem: Environmental > Aquatic > Marine > Sediment | place: USA...
TGAGACGGCAAGATGGCGGGATGGCGGGATATTGAGATGGCGGGATGGCGGGATATCGAGATGGTGAGATGGCGGGATGGCGGGATGGCGGGATGGCGGGATGGCGGGATGGCGAGATGGCAGGATATTGTGATAACAAAATAGCAGGGACTGCAAGATAGCAGAATAGCAAGGGTTGGGCAGTATGGATGCAGCATTTCCCAGGGCCCATAATGTCAGGACAGTGGTGTTCAAACTGGGAATCTAAATTGGGACCTCTGATTCAAAGCCCAATGTTTTATCCCCTGAGCCACCGGCTCAATGTGGATCATCACTGTTGATAATTCACTATTACCCTACTCATTGCAGGACTGGACAGTAAACCTGATGATATGTCTCGGCCCAAACCTGGAACTATTGTACCATTAGATAGTCGAGAATACTTCAGTTATGACCCAGAGATGATATTCCAACCCAAGGAATACGTTGGCTATGCCACCAAGCAGGATGAAATGGTGTTTGCTCGTGAGTTTTAAATGACCCAGATCATGGGCTTATAGTAGAACAGCATTACATTGCCGTGTCTTAAAATGCATGATTTCCTTATGAGCGTCTGAAAGTCGATGGTGATGGCTTCAGGAATTGAGCACAATGGCATGAAATGGATAAAGTGAAATTGATACACAGTTACCGTACGGATTTATTGATACACAGTTACCGTACGGGTTTATTGATACACAGTTACCGTACGGGTTTATTGATACACAGTTACCGTACGGGTTTATTGATACACGGTTACCGTACGGGTTTTTGTGTAGGTTAACTCCAGTGTGCTCAGACCCTAATTCACTTCGAAGTTCCCAAAAATTTTCCCTATTAACCAGGAAGCGAAGAGGATGCCGTTTTGTTATGTAAACAGAAAAAAAGAAGACTGATAAGTTTAGATACATTTTCAATGCACTGCCAACATGGTGCAGTGTTTTAGAAGAAACAGAATTCTAATGTGGAGATTTTCCACAGATTATGATATGGTGATATTTTGGTTGTACATGTATAAGAAAAAATTGTATTTTGGTTTTTTCAAGTTGAAAGTGTAAAACTAAGCAAGCAAATTGTTTAGGTGCTATGTATGGTATGTTCATTATTCCCATCTTTGCATCTATGTACCAGTTACTTACCGTAGCCGCGTTTTCTAGGTATTATCCGAGAATCGGATCAGACTGATGGGCAGGAGCTAAAAGCAATGCTACGAGATTATGACCTTGACATCGGCAAAGGTTATCCGGTGCAAGCTAGTGCAATAGGTAAGGTTTAAGTGATCTAAACTCTCTGGTGTACAATTCAGAAGTGAGTATTTTGGTCACTTGAAGTGGCGAACTTAAGAGCTGTCCTGAACTTCAAAAGCAGTATCGCAGTTTCCCCTCGCTCATCCTGACAGCAGGATTTATAATAGGGAGTTGCCCTCCCTGCTGGTAAATAATGTTTACCATGCTATTGCTTTTGTATTCAATACAAAAAGCAAACATGGTATTCAGTGTGTCCAGTAAAGATTGACAGCTCAAGCTGAGCCTTGTAGCCGGTAGGGAGAGCATGCTACATGGCTGGGACGTGCCAGGCCTTGACAGGGAAACTGGCTTTGAGGTTCAGTCAGCTTTTAGAAGCGGCTATTTGAGCCTGAGCAGTCCCATCTGAAATGAAATGCCTTCAGTTTAGAGAAAATGCCAGTGGCTATGAGTACATATCAAGCGTTTGTTGTTCATTAAGCTACTAAGATAATTGAGTAGTCTGATAGCTAGAGGCCAGAGTTCCCTGAGAAGACTGCTATGATGTACGTACTTTATAGATCTGTTCAAAGAATGCAGACGATCTGATCAAAGTCGTCAACTCATCATTAGTGATAGAAAAGGCCAGGAGAGAAATCGACCATCCTCTGCCATTATTGAAGAGGCAAAGAGAACTGTTTCTAGACTACTGGAAGAGGTGAGGAGTTTTGATACAAATCCTATATTTAATGTCGTTATTCGAAAGTACAGGTGACACACAGATTCTGAATCGATCCTCAACTCACCTGCTCCTAAGCCAAATGCGTTATCCACTCGGCCACCATTTCTCACCTGTTACCCTTCTTTGAATCTATGTTATCAATGCATTGGTTAGTAATCCTTATGAGTTTTACCATAGGTGTATTCTGATCCTACATTATGGAAACAGCGAGATAAAGTGAAGAAACGGCTGCTTCTAAAATGGCATCCGGATAAAGCTGGAGACTCCGAACTTGCCACTGAAGTCTTCAAGCATCTTAAACAGTGAGTATTCCAGGCACCTGCCTCTCTATCTCAAGATACGGCAACATCTTCACCTGTCCATCCAGCCAAGCGCTGACTTATTGAATCGCGCACTGGGTTCAGATCTAATCTCATGTACTCTGGATTAAATTACATATAATTTTTTTCTCATCTTATGAGAATGCTTCTTATAAGGTTGTTTACATAGAGTTATAACTCATTGGTGCTGTTATCGATAAGAATGCGGAACCTGTCCACTACCGTACACTATTCCTCGCATTTGAGTAAACTGTTCCGCCAGAAAGATGGGCTCATCTGTGGCTGAATTCTAATTGGAGAGAGGCATAGTTACACCCATGGAATTCAAGGAATTCAAAGAAACCAATCTGGGACAGCCTAATTTGAATACGCTATTCCAGATCTTTTTGAGCCTTTTTTTATGTAGTGCTGTCTTGTTTTTCCTCCAGGGAGATAGATCGAGTAGAGAGTAAGTTTACTCTCTCTGACTCTGAAGATGAGGAGGAAGGGGAGGTGTATGAGTGGGAAGAAGTGGTAGTTGAAGACGCCAAACCAGAAGTTAAGCAGACAGAGCCAGAAGAGGTAACTTATACAATGATCTTCTCAGACTTTATTTGCAATGCTCACTCAGTAATGATCGGTTTATACGGCGCGGATGCTAGTCAACTAAACTCTTTGTTGATAATCAATTATAATCCTGCAACTAGAATTGGGAATCCATATAAGGCAATAATTAGCAATTGAAGTGCTCTTTTGAATATCCCATTTATATCAAATGACCACCAGATGTTAGCAGTTAGCGTGTTTGACAATTCGAGTTGCTGCGAAGTGTAACCAGATGACTATTGGATGAATTTGTTCTGACCAAGAAATCAGCATCCACTGAATTGAACCAGATGGACTCATAACCTCGTATAAACCTAGCATAAGATCACTAATCCACAGGTAATAATAAAAGCTTTTCTGAATATCTCTCTGACGTTTATCTCTACAGGCGAAGGGTGATTTGGATGGGGCTGTTAGGTGGCTAAAACAAGCTAACCTTGACCTACAGACAGCCAAACTCCTCCACAAGCAGGAAACAGGATATGAGTGGGTGTGTCATATCTGCTCTGAGGTTATACGTAAGGTCATGGTCGCCACCATACTTGGTAAGTCTGCTCTGCTAGTCATTCATTTATGTGGGGGTTGGAGACCCAATTGAGATTTTTATAGTTTGGAGTTACCTTTCCCATTTTGTTTAGCCATAGATGTATTTATATGCCTATGGCTGAGGCACTTCCTCTTCACATAAAAATAAAGCCACCTGACCACACAAGTCACAATAAGTCAACCCTGCCTTTTGTGGGATGTCTTACATGGTAACATGTCTGGAGCGTCTGCTCAGAAATAGGGACAAGTGGAAGGGTAATAACCTATCGCAGTACTGAGGGAATGTCATTTATGTATTGTAATAGTCGTTGATAACTTGTTTGTGAAACTTTACCACCTTCCACTTCAGACTTGATTGTATTAACCCATAAAAACAAGAAATTGAGCAGGGCTGCTTGCTACATTATGCTTACTGCGTGCTGGTATGAGATAAACTGTTCGGCTTTTGCAGCAAAATCTACCCTGACAACTGACTTGGAGTGTACTCGATTCACAAACAAGCTTTATGATGCTATAACTAGAATCAAAGGTTGTCCATCAGAACTGCCTGTGCACTTACTAGAGATCAGCAAAATGAAGGTCTGTATGCATGTGTACCTGAAAGCCTCTGGTCTCTGGACAGTGCGATATGTTCATGAGTGAGTGCTTGGCCTAGTCAAGCTGAATGCCCACAGTGAGACTGAGCGCCTCACATAATTCCTAGCTCCTACCCCGCCGACAAGCCTCAAACTTAAGAAAACGTTTAAATAAGATGGTTAATTGGTCATGTGAAGCAGTAAAGAAAGTTCATTCCCCGGAATTATCCCACCTAGTGCTATGCTCCGTTCAATGGAATGTTTTTTGTGCTCATTTGTATTTACAGGCATTGCAATTCATGTGACCTCCAAATTGTTACACCTATGAAAAATAATGTCAATTGATGGCCCTGAAACTTCATAATATACCCATAGTACCCATATACTGATAATATCATACCCATAGTACCCATATACTGATAATATCATACCCATAGTACCCATATACTGATAATATCATACCCAGAGCAACCTGAGCAGTCTACCCATTAAATTATTATAACATCAAACAGGCATTTGCCTTTTGAGTTGTATTCTATGCAGTCTCCCTATGATGTTAGGTTGATGAAACTTCAACAAGACAGCCTGGAGCCCACAGTGATGGTCAGATTCCTGCAGACGTGTTTACCAGCGAAACCAGTGTTAGGATGCTTTCACTTACTGATACGATTTGTGACAGTCTCCGAGACTTTATGTTCAACACCATACCGCGGGAAAATTCCAAATCCGTGACACAAGAAATTGCAGAAAACAAAGAGAAAATAGCTCCTGATAGTGCGATACCGGAGAGGATTTCACAAAACAATGGAATGAGCGAGTTAACTAAACAACATCTTGCTGATGCTACAGCTCGGTTGACACAGAATGGTCATGGGAGAGCAACTCCTACCCAGGAGAGGATAACTGCCCGATACTCCACTCCCATAAAAAGAGGTCCCACAAGCCGTTTAACACGGGAGCCAGGTCGGCATACTACTCGTAAAACAAATGGCATGTCATAGCACATTATAACGAAATGATGGATTATTTTATGACTTGCACCCTGGTCAGCTATTTGTCTGTATTCTATAGGAATAGTGGTTATAGAGGTCAAACTGTAGAGATTTGTGCATTTGTTGATTCCATAGAATGACATCACACCTGTTTTGGAGGTATTGAACCCCATTTGTGTTTGGAGAGTTGTGCAACTTTTTATTGGACCACGGTGCTTCTTTTGCAATAAAATCATATTCTAAAAGATATAATGGTAGCTGTAGCTAGTGACCAAACCATTTTGGCGTACATGTAGTTCATCTAACCTATAAACTGGGAAAGCCATCAGTGAAGAAGAAGCAGTAGCTTAGTGTATAGTGCATTCGGTTTTGTACCAGGTGACCCGGGTTCGATTCCAAGCTTGTGCGTTACGTAATGCTTTCTCCCTCATCAGAGTAACAACTGTATGATGTGCGGGTGATATGTCAAAACTGAATAAGATGGTACCTTTCAGTTAACCCCCAACCTTTTATGATCACGCACTTCGGTCTTATAGCACCATACATTACACTGAAATCAAGAATTGGCTGAGAGTTGAATATTGTGCATGTGAACTATCTATAATGTTCTCCTAGTGTAGGTGTTCACACAGACGTATTGTATCCCATATAAGATATGCAGGTTGCATGCTTCCATAGTGCTTATCTGTGCATGTAAAGATGCTAGCTAAATAAAACGCCTCTCACACCAGTTAGCGAAACTGTTTAATCAGCTATGTTTCACATGTTGTATTTGTTAACAGTGTCGACACTGGTATTATGCCGTGTAGACTAAAATATTCAAGAAGGCAATGCCATGAGAGCCTCCAGAGTCTTCTACACCATCCTGCAGCAGTGCATACATCAGTGCGCCTTTTTATATAGCTAATGAAAATTTTATAATATGAGGAACTGCTTTGTATATAATACTGGAAATTTACTTATTGAAGAAAAGCAAGCACCATCATGACAAGGGAAGCCAAACTGACTGTAATACTGGTAGCATGGTTTGGTCTAGGAGAAGCTCCAATCAAACCGGTTCTGTGTCCTTGGTCATCCACTGTCCAACCACATTTTTTTGCCACATCAGCCGGGATTGGTTCGCCGTTGTTTCCCCATCCGTTGCATTTTTCCCTATCTCGAGCATTCCCGTCTGAAATCATTTTGCCCATGTCTGTTGTAGTTCCGTCCGAGTTACCACCGGGATTGGTATCGGGATTCGGTGTTGTGTTACCTTCTCCATCGCAGAACTCGTTGTTATTGCCACAGTTGTTGCCTTGTTGGTTATTACCATGATCTAGGCCATCAGAATTGTTATTACCGACATTATTTCCTGTCAACGAAAAATAGCATCATCTCAATGATCATGCCGGGACTTATAAATGTCCTATATATGTCACTGGTTTATGGATGCGTTTGGCTCATATCCTCCCCTAGAGTTAGGAGAGGATAACCCTATAGTTAAGCTACCTGGAAGCTAGGATATAAAAACGTCCAAGCCTGGTTGCTGGTCACAAGATAACAAAAACTTCTTTACAATTAACCAGTTACCATTTTATTATCTTCTGGCTAACCCAAGGCATTTACATTGTAGAGCTTAAGCTCTTAAGGTCAAACATATTTAACTGTCAAAATCCATGCTGAAAGCTGTCACAGACTTGGCAGATGTTACTTACCTTGACCCCCTTCCGTGTTTTCTGGGATAAACTGTTTCCAATCAAAGTCATTGTTCTGTCGTCTCACACGGAAACTCGTAACGGCACCAACCAGGAATATAACTCCCAACAGAGCAAAACCTCTGCACATCATGTTCCTACAAAATATACATAACTTGGGTTATGCCACAATCGCTAATGGACATACTCATGCGAAGTTTTGATCCCATGGTTTGTTGATGCTAACTAAAGTTGCGTCTTTTTCATGATCATTTTTGCATTTTCTAAAAAATGGGCAACTCAAACTTATTACGATGAGAATACAAGGCAAATCACCAAACTTAGTCTACTTATGATCTTTTAACACACTCCCAACAGTCTGCAACTTGAAACTGAACACCCTATTGGAGTAAAAGTGAAGATCAGCCAAAAATCACCCCGCCCCAAACCAGACAAGGCTCAATTATTGGAGACTTCTTCAACGCTTGCTATAACTGAAGATTGGTAAAGATTAGCGTGTCAAGATTTAGTGTTATGATTCCAAACCATGCCAAATATAAGCGCTAGAGAGCTAGGCCATTTGGGGTTTGCCAAAACATAGGTTTACACAAAGCTCCGAGGCTTATAGCTTCGCATTTTATAGATAAGATGAACTCATGGAAACCATCATTTCAGGATTGCCCATGGTGTGCCCCATAGAGAAGTTTACTCTATTCTGAGTTTTGTATGCCAACCACTTTGCCTGACTACATTATTTTGAATAGCACTGCGCACTCACCAGATTCACGAATTAATTTGAATAGTGTTTTGATAACAAGTAAAGCTTGTTTCTATAGGTGGTTGCCCCTCACTAGGTCACCCCAAGTACATGTATAGGTTACACGTATAGCCAGAGCCTTTTAAATAGACTTTGAGTAATCGCATGAATATAAAACCACTGAGTCATCCGAGTCACTAGTCATCCATGCACAGAAATAGCAAATGATGGTTATCCCATCACCCGCACAGTAACTGCAATAAAAATGAGTGGATGGGTGGGTAACAAGATTGATGAATATGGATGGTGGAAGTCATCACATCACATAGCATTGCGTAATTCCTTATAGTGACCTCATTATATGGTGATGAAAGTTGGGCTACTGATGACTTCCTTGTTTTGAACCTACGTACCACTTTTGGATGAAACACGCATCTGTTCATACGTTTGCAGGCTACTAAGTGCATTATAGTGTGAGGATCTTGCGGTTTCCTTTAGGCAGGAAAATTACTGATGGAGTATTTTATAGGACCCAATGATATGCATGGTTGCCAGTTTGCCACCAGTGACATAATGTCATTGGCTAATCGGTTATAATTCTCTAATACCTGATCAAGTATAGCGATTGTGACTGATGTTGTGTTTGTGACTGATGTGCACGTTCACTCAGCCTTAGGTTTATTTCCCTAATCCCATGTATTTTAAGCCTCTGGCCACATGGGGATTAATTTGTTTTGTTCTCTTATTTGGAGATCCCGAGAGCTGTATTGGTGTTGGGATGAACTTCCTCATTGAATGTTACAAACAAAGGCGAACTGGATTGCTCCTTAAATTGAAATGCTCTCTATACTCTAAAAGGGATTAAGTGACTCGCACGTACGCATCTATGTTATGAACTCCACACCATACCAGACTGTTGAAACAGTTAACGCCTTTTCAAAGGGTATACTTTTTTGATCAGGAGAACTGGGGATCAGTTCTGAGCCAGGTTTTGACTAAATGTAATAAACTACCCATAACTCGCTGAAAACTCAGTTGGGGTACGCCAGCCACCCTTTGAAAAGGCGTTCACTGTTACAGTATTATAGGTCATGCTATCACTATATACAATGTTTCCAGAAGAGGAACTGGTTTCAGCTGGGCCACCCCAGCTATATGCCATGTCAGATGTCTAAACTTACCCGCAAATTAGTTCTTGACTTTCAAATAGAGCTCACTAGCACCGTCTCTGCTTGTCTCCGCTATCCACTAAGCTGTAATGAGCTGTTTCCCTAAAGGAAGTACCAGGAAAAAACAGCTATCTCATTAATCATCTGGTCAACGTATAAATCAATCTGGAACTAGGCAACCAAACTGCGCAGTTACTACATACAGCGGTATTATCCTAGTATGAACAGATCTCGTGACTGTCTAAACTGTGCCAGGACAGCTCCCTTCTAGAGCTACATGTCAATGTTATGATTGATGAATGCAAACATACTTGCAGGCTTGTCTATGTGTTGTTAGTGTTAGTCGTTAGTAGTGGTTTTTTGTGGTATCCTGTCATAATTGATAGTTGCTGGGTACTGCTCATTGGGTGACCTACAAAGAATGAGCTTGTTTAAGTCAAGATTGGAAACAAAATAACAACAACTTGCCCGGGCTAAAAATGAATTGACAAAGAGAGGATCGAATCCCATGCTAACATGTAGTGCGCGGTCATTCAAACTACGCAGTACACGAATACCAGAAATCTATGGCATCAAGAACTGTTTACTGAAATATAATCTGTTTTGTTTTACAGTTTTTCATAGACATTCGGTGAATTACCTGAGGTTTGTTCCAGGAAGGGAGTTAGGCAAGGACCTTCTCATCAGGACCCCACAATGACCTGAAACTAGGAACTACTAATCTCAAGTCGGTCACATCAACCCACCGACCTTTATGTCACTGGCTCGAGCTAAGCCTCGTACCTGTCGGTTGTCTGTTGGTTTCGGGTTTGTGAGAACTCTATAGGACAAACCATGGACCATCCTAAAAAGAAGTCACTGACTTAGTGATGACATCCGTGTAAAACAATATGGTTTCTTTTTATCTGAGATATTTCTAGTTAAGCAAAAGCAACGAAGACTATCCCTTTTAACCCATTGCTGCAAGATAAGATTAATTATTCTAATAGACTTTGATGCCAAGAGAAAAACCACAGCCCCTTGGCTGAAGAGTGGGAATGTGAAAGAAAAAGGCAAAAATACCATCACCGTGGTGACTTTATAACATATTGTTGCTTCCTTTCAGGTGGCTAGTCATAGGGCTCGAGTTACACTGACTCATAGCTATATTTGGAGGATAGAGATAATAGTAAATATATAATAAGTCCATAGATTTCCTTTGAATCTTTTGTCTTAGGAGGCAGATATATTTCATACTTTATATCATAAAGCCCCCTCCCATTATCTTTTATAAATCATGCGACATGTATATTCATGATATCACATACAAATCCGTTGATCCACAAATATTCAATACATGCACCTGGACCTTGGTACTGTAACAGTTTATTTTTGGCTGGTGTAATCGGTTGTCATCATTTAAGCCTCAACAATTCGCATTGAAAAGGAGAGCGAGCCCTCACATGTGTCTCACACAGGTCATTATGCATCTGAGACTGGCTGAAAGCAATGACCTGTGAGCACTTACATGTACCAGATGAACAGGCATAGCGTAATAACTAGTACTTAATCAATGGGAGGACAACT
>Ga0224501_10005303_pt1 | contig 10165 bp, 10 predicted proteins | sample SF_Oct11_sed_USG_4_FD_169105 | JGI IMG/M metagenome (GOLD analysis project Ga0224501, IMG submission 169105) | Sediment microbial communities from San Francisco Bay, California, United States - SF_Oct11_sed_USGS_8_1 | ecosystem: Environmental > Aquatic > Marine > Sediment | place: USA...
TCGTCTTTTGGTCAAGGACCACTCACTATCGCTGCAGTGATTGCGAGTTGCCTCCCTTTAAGAATGTGAAACAACTACAAAAGTGCATCTGTCCTCAACCATGAGTTAACCTCTCTACCTTTTTCTCTGTAGAGTCAGAATACCAGTGTTTGGGACAGTGAAGAGTGCGACCCCGAAATACTTGAAGCAATCAAAATGAAACAGGAACTCGAGAAACTTAATCAACTTTCCGAAAAGGTCAGTATCCAGTTATTTTCCAAAACGATCTTTCCACTGTTGGATAAAGGTCTCCTTCAATCCTCAGTAAGGTTGAAATAGTGGGATAGCTGAGTGGCTAGAGTCCTTGACCCCATCTCAATAGATATTGGGTTCGTGCTGCTCACACAAGTCTCAGCTACTACCCTACTACCCTACCAGAGCAAGGCGTCAGAGGCCTGCCTAATAGGCTAGAAAAGTGCCTGAGGAGACCAATAAAACAAAGTTTCTGCTATTAATATTGTGTAGAAATTAGGCTTATCAGAGTGTACTCTAAATTTGTCTCCTGATGATGGCCACAGACCTTAAAAAGTTGCTTAACAGGCCAGTAATGGGCCAGCAAAGTGCCTCAGATGAATAGAAAATGAAATTTTCTGCTATGAGAAAAAAAAACTGTTAAAATATTCCCTAGTATAATAGAGCACATCCTAACTTCACACCTCTCTCCCTCCCACCCTCCTTCCTCCCGCTACCCCACCCTAACTTCACACCTCCCTCCCACCCTCCTTCCTCTCGCTACCCCACCCTAACTTCGCACCTCCCTCCCACCCTCCTTCCTCCCGCCACCCCACCCCTGAGGGATGTCAAAGGTCATTGTTCTAAAAGAATAGCTTCACGGAATTTAATTTTCATTGTTATCTTTGAAGGTGACAGCGACAGTTGAGGAATATACATTTACTGTCAAGCAGTGGTTCGCTGAATCAGAAGGAGATGGAAAAACTGAACGGCTTATAAAACTTACTGGATCTAAAATGTTTGATAGGAGATGATAAGTCCCCCGCTCAGATTTATACCCAGCAACGCTTGCTTACTTACGGTCTGCAGAGAGTTAAATGTTACATAGAAACAGGCCGTTGAGATGCTCAGACTCTCGAATTCCCTGGGTGCCGATACCCACAGATGTCAGGAACATGGCTGATTCTCACTGCTGACTCATGAGGTGTTACTCACTCTGCCTGAGAGATGTTCAGACTGTATCATAGTGTATGAGATGATGAACATATGAGAACTTCTGCTCTAGGTCATGGATGATCTGCTTAAACTATCCGGAACTATCCGGAAATCTTAAAGTTCTTTGTTCACTTTAACCACTGTATACCTTACAATTTAGTCGGAATTTTTATAAAGACTAAAGTCAGCTCCAGTAGCAACATTAAATGTCAGCTTTATCTTCATCGATAACCAAAGGAATTTCAACTCGGCACACTATATCTGAATTCTATGATGTGCTCTGAATAGGAGGGGGGTCACTAACAAACGGGTTGCTTGGACCTTCAGGACGAACAACAAACTGTTTTCAAATGCTAAAAATGCCTTACTGCGATAATTCTGTGCATGCCAAATATTTTTCTGAACTTGATTAAATAAATTTGTAAAATAGTTTGTTTAGATACATTATTTTCTGAATGAGTGCTCCCCACTTTTGATGATGGTACCAGGTTTAAATACAGCTGTGCTTGTAATTTTTCAAAAATTCTCGCTGCTCACCCAGCAAGGAATGGATCTCTACACAACAACTACACAACAACACTCTAACAATTTTCAGCGGACGGGAAGGATAAACCGGGGAAGTAGCTACCTAACAACCATTTCCCTGCATGACCAAAAAATTAACAACCTTTTTTTACTCCAAATAATTCCTTGACAAATACGTGACCATTTTTCATCCCATAAAAATTGTCTATAGGTTCATAGTCCATTATTCAATTAGTTGATGAGGCGAGTTTCTATCAACAATTGTTCCCATTTTAGGTTTTGGTGATATCCATAATTCGATCGCTCTGAAATTTCATAGCCAGTCTGTTGTTAACTATGCTACCATCCTGTTGGTGTTCGATGCTCAAGGGATATTCGAGAGATCTTCTAGGCGATTCAATGCCTTGCTGATGCTGTTGATGCTATTGTGAAAGCTTGTGATGTGGGCCTTTCTGACCCCATGGGGTTTGTATGTCACCAAGATAGAGACTTCGTATGGCTGACAAACTAACTACGTACTTCATTCAATGACTAAGCGAAGAGCAGGCAATCTGTCCAGCGGCCCTATCAAAACCAATCTGTCTACTATTCGCTGTTTCTTGTGTAACCACAATGCACTTGAAAAAATGGTCATTATTCGGGAAGCTAATGCTCTATTATTGGGGACTATTAGGGGGAGGTAATTACTATAATCCATTACACATGTCACCACATGCGACTCATTCGACGCACCCCATATGCACTCCATATGCACTAGTCTAGTCGGCGCAGACATTATTACCGATTGTCAATTAGATACAATACGAACATAATGTTTTGGATGATATCGCTAGTCCAAAGCCTTGTTTTCAGGTCGGTTCAGAGAATTGGCACTCCTATGTAATGGGTCTTGTTGACCTGCCCCTGCAACCCGAATCTAACAACAGAGAAAGGAGAAAGTGACGCGCAAACTTGGAATCAAACCTGGGTCGCTTGATCTAAAGCTGGATTTGCTACCAACTAAGCCACCGCCTCTTCTGTTTTCCCAGAGGGATTTGATTGGTGAATAATCCAATATAAACCAAGCATTTGATTAAGATATATGCACAGTATAAACCCCTTATGCTTGCTTCAAATGGCCAAAGTTAGCAATGCACCTTTTGCTGCATTAAAAAGTATAACCAAAATTTTTTCAGGAATTGTCCTCTCTTGGTGGACATTGCGGCGATTCCATTGAAACTTAGCGAAAGCACAAGCTTCAAAGCTGGGCACCACCTTTGAAGTTCTTGACATGGCACACTGTAAGGTACACCTCGAGATTCGGCCATTTGAAGCTGCCAATAGCGGCCGTGATATGAGCCAAATATGGTCAAATAGAATCAGATCAACTATCGACTGGATTACTTTAAAATACTAAAATATATTTCAGTGTAAAATATGCAAAATTGTTAAATTAAAAATATCTTTAACCATAATAAAATAATTAGGAATAAGCCGCTAGTGTAGCTTCTATTAAGTGGACGTAGTATCGACTTCTTCCTCACTACTGTCGTCTCCATGGCTACCTAACAATTCCTCCTCTGAGTTTATGAGTGGTCGCTGATCTCTGGGTGTTTGATACGCGTTCCTTGCAGCTTGATGGAGTTTCCTAGATAATAAAATGTGTAATATGCATGATTGTGTCTTCTGAAGGTAAGTAGGTAGATAGGTAGGTGGGTAGGTTGGTAGGTAACTGGTTAGGTAGGTAGGTAGGTATGTAGGTAGTTGGTAGGTAGGTAAAAAGGTAGATAGGTACATGTAGGTGCTAATAAGTTAGGTAAGTACTATGTAGATAGGTAAGTACTAATTAGGTAGGTAGGTAGGTAGGTAGGTAGGTAGGTAGGTAGGTAGGTAGGTAGGTAGGTAGGTAGGTAGGTAGGTAGGTAGGTGGGTGGGTGGGTAGGTAAGTAGCGAAGTAGGTGCCCATAATTTTCAGTATGAGCGCCAATCGTCCATATAAGGAGCCCGACCGGCAATGCGCGATGACGATGTCTTGTCGTTTTATTTCAACCATTGTCTGTCCATTCGGCCCTCCTCCTCAAAGTCCACACGCAGGTTTTGTGGTGGCATTGAGGAGAGCGAGCTATTTTCTGCCACGCTGGCTCGGGAAGGGTTGACTTAACTTGCACACACAAATTTAACTAAGAACTCACCTTAGGTTTTTTCTTCTGACAAGAAGGATTGAAATCCAAATTACCGTCAGCAAAAACAGAACGAGGCTGACTATCAATGTAGTTACCAGTGTAGTTATAAGCGTTTTTCTAATGCTCGGATCAAATGAGTAAGCTACAAATGAAACAGATATGGATTTAAAATATACAACGTAGCATGAAACCGATACACATGGTGATATGAAATGTGAAAGATGCCACTCAATATTTCGTTAATTTTTCAGCGGAGTGCCAACGTACATACACGTAGCACAGGGGGTATCTAGCTCAATGCGAAGCGTGCTCGGATCGGAACCATACGATTCCGGATTCAAGCCTTGGGATGTGCTGGACACCAACTGTGAATATCAAAAACGTTGCACGATTCCTAGCTTCTGCCATTCCAAAACAGACCAATAGCATAGGAGGGAGGGTAGCCTAACTGGATGTCCATGTTGAATAAAATATATAATGAAACCAATTGGAATAAAAATATACTAAAAGTGGGGAAAATAATCATATGGGTAAAGAGGAAATGAAATAAAATAATTATGAAAAATATCAAAATTAAAAGAATGGGATGAATTAAAATGGAACTGAAATAAACATGAGATGAGAACAAAACTACAAAAATGTTAAAAGGCATGAAACAGACAAAAACAGAAACAATTAGATTATAATCTTCAACTTTACCTTTATGGTGGCCGGTCACCATTATAGTGTAGTTACAGACAGTACCTGAGTGTACCGTGGTGTAACTGTAAACTCCCTCTGGTAAGCGTAGGGTGCTTGTCCCATTTCCCATTTCTACACTGACTGTCTGCTCACCGATAGACAATTCATATTGAGTCATTGCCTCCCCCGCGCATTCTGCAGAAAAACTAGTAGATTTAACCACGCCCACATGGTAATTTGGCAACCATGGTAACTTAACCCACCTACAGACCTACTTAGAGTGATGACGAGAGATGAGCCTGGCCACGCATTGTGTCTAGTAGAAGGAAGAAATAGTTTCCGCTTTGCTCGACCTACTGGAATTAGCAACCAACTCTCAGTTTATTTCTTGTATGACCTCCTCACTGTTACGGTGAAACTGCCGAGTTCTTGTTTCTTGACCAGTTATGACTTAATTAGCATGGAGCACCATGACCGGGTCACTGTCAAGGCTCCACCTCATAGTGAGGCTTGTTTTTGTTCATAGCTAGGATTAATGTGAGGAGCTCATATTCATAATAAGCGCTGGCGGTGACCGAAATTCAAACTCAGGTTTTCATGGGTGCAACCCCAGGTTTCTGCCTGGTGAAAAAACAAGTATCTAACTCGGCAGCTTTAAAGGGATTCTGAAGCTTGCAACAGGCCTTTATGATTATAGTAAACTCAGCTGCTCCTGACCAATCATGGACCCCAAACCCCATAAAGACATAAACAATACCAGATACCATATCTAAAATTCACATGGAATTTCAGTATCCCTTAAACATAACCGTGAATAGGTGATACAAAAACAAATTGCTTATACAGGGCGTAGCCGCAGAGCCCATCATTCTGATCACAAACACTGCTCATTCTTATCGTGAATCTGATCTGAAACTGGGTCGGTATAACGACAACATTAGCTAGGTTGGAAAGCGAGACTTTTGGTACTCTCTGCGGCTTCCTGTCAGGGAGTGGAGCATTCCGTTGTGATATGGTTGTGCTTGAAGCACCTGAAGAATTGCCAGCCGGTATAAACAAATCATTTAAAGATGGCATGTCATGCCTATGAAATTACGTCGCAGTTACCACTGTTAGGCTCCGCCTCCTCTGGTTTATGTTTGTTACTAAATAAACTTTACTTTATATAAGCGGCAATCAGACTTCATCCTACCAACATGGTATTCCATCCTAAACTGACGTGGTTGCACTTACCATGAGTACCTGAAGGAATCTCCGCCTGAATAACCTTGACCTCCCGGAGATAGAGGAAGGATAGTATTGAGACAGGATGTGTGTATATGGCGATGAAACGAGCTCTCAGCTTCTTGAAATATATCACCTCCATTGGAGATAAACGATTTACCTCTGTATCCTACAAACAAATTATTTAAATCTATAATCAAAATTTTGTCAGCCATGATTGGTCAGTCGGAGAAGAAATGTATCTCAAGGACTGTACTCTTTGTAGCCCAGGTTCTATTCCAGGCCACGGCGGAGTATTTCAAGGGAATATCCCTTGCTGATGACACTAGTCTGGGAGGACCAAAAACGGGATGGCAGGTGAAACAGTGGTGAAGTGATGACCTTTTTGAAAAACACCATCAATCTCATGATGATCAAAGGATACCTATGGATCAACTTGCAAACAAACAAAAAATCCAACCAAAATTGAATTTAGTAATTTAGAAAACGTTAGTATTTTTAAAAGAAATTGTTTCCTACCAGAGTTAAGAGAAGATGGCGAGATACTCAGATAGCTCACAGGTACAGCACCTGGTGTGCAATCACAAGTCATGGCGGGTTCTCATTGTGAGTGTGAGTTACTCATGTAAATCCTTAATCCTTTTCGAGCACGGGGCTTTAGATCGCCAAAATCTGGGTTCAAGCCTTGTCATGATTGGGTACCTTTTTATTGTTTGTTTTCTTTAAGTAATTCTGGGTCCAAAACACTCGGGCACCCAAAGTCATAAAAGACAGAATTCCTAATAATGGTGTTCTGCTTGGGTAAGGATCTCCATTATGTTTGTTACCTGCGTAAACTTTGTCTCCCAATTGGTCACATTTCCTTTCCCATCTATCGAAGCTTTTATCCCAAATTCCCGGATGTTTACTTTACCTAAAATCATGAGGTTTCGGTAGCTAAAATGACACAATTATTTAGATGACCCGAAGCTAGTAGAGAAGGGACTCAATCATCGCTTAGGGTGACTGAGACTGACCCCCCCCCAATCCTCAGGGATTACGCAGTCGGAGGACAATGCTTCTCACTGAGCTAACTGGTATCCTGGTGGGCCCAAAGACTTATGCATAATCAAGTTCCACTATGTCAGGCACTACCCGGGCCGAGCAGTCTTACACGAGGTCATCTCAGTGGTTTATGCGATGGATGGATATTGGCCTAGATATTTGCCATAAAACTACATTTGGATGTTAATTTAGATGTAAAATGGTAGTCCATACATGTTATCCAAAACCACACTGTTTTAATCAGTACACCAAGAGTGTTGAAAATCTCCGCCATTGTCATAGCAGTAATTTGTCCTATGGCAATACTAACCTCGGTCACACTCACTCCCAGAAGAGTGTATCTCTACTCTGGAGATATGGTAGGTATCGCCCAAATCTACCATCCACCATTCTCTCAGATCCTGCCGCCATTTTCCGCCAGTGTCAATGATGACATCACAGCTGTGAACTTCCTCAACGACCCCATTTGTACTGAGGTCAAGGTCACCCAGCCAGAAGTGAGTACTGCTGACCTGTGGACGTCTACCCATCGCTAAGTTCACTTCTGAAATACAATGCAATGTTTGATTTGGGTTAAATTTAGGTACACTACATACCAACCAACCAGTTCGCTAGCCAGACATACTAGGACAAAACCCCTTGATATGAGCTCGTGTGAGCTCTATCGGAACCACCTAACGCACAAAGAGGCACAATTGTTAACCAATTAAAGTATTTACCAAAAAAGTTTATTTACAATTCCTGCTGTACACGTAATTTCCATAAACTGCGATGGATGCTCCAATTACGGGAGACAAATGTTTTGTAACTCCTTTCTTCAAACTAGTTGATGCAGTCATTGTGCTGTCTTCTCTTGGCCATATTTCTTAACGGACCCTTTAAACCTTAGGCTCGGACCCTTTAAACCTTAGGCTCGGTGACCCTTTAAACCTTAGGCTCGGTGTAGTCAGGGCACAAGGAGCTAGGATTTATGTGAGGAGCTCATATTCACAGTGGGAGCTGGGATCCTAATGCAAGCTTTCACAGTTGCGAACCCCGCGATCTACCACCGAGCTATCTCACTATCCCTATATCAATATCTTCGATAAAATTAGTTGTGCAGCGATTCCAACCTCGATATCGAAAACAAACTGAACTCCAACGTCATCAATAGACATAAAATTCACAGGAATCACTACAACTATGTTAAGAGTTGTCTTAACTTTATGCTAAAGGGTAAACAACTCCGCAATAGCCTGACATCGCAGGAAAAATTGACGACCGTGGGAACGGCTATTTGCTGATGCCCACTGAAGTTGTTCTGTTTTGGTGACATGAACCCATTGAAACCGTGGGAGCTGCTAGCCTTGTTAGGGCTGACTGATTGTCGATCCATATATGGGTAGGGTTCCACAGTCGGTGGATTCCAAATCATCAAAAAGATATGCGGTGTATCTTTAGCCTTTTGTGTGCTCCACTCCCCATAACACCCGTCACATGCTAAGGGACCAGGCCACCTGGTTTTGTTTCAAGTTCAGGCAAAACTTTGCCTTCCCCAACACCCTCATTGATTTCGAATCCCAATGTTAAATAAAGAAGGCCCTGTGTTACCTTCTCTATGTGGGTGTAAGCAGAAAATCTTCTAGTTGCACACCTAGGGAAATGGCTCAGTAGGTCAATTTCTGCACCACTCCTGGCAGTTGTTCTGTCATAAGGACACAAAGAAGAAGGCCTTCGGGATAGGTGGCTATGCTGATAGGTGGATGGTGCAGAATGCTTTCTTACCGGTCGTGTTAATGGCTAATGAACGGTTAGTCATGACAGAATCTTTGTTCGGTGAGAACCAGCCCGCTACTGACTTCATATCATCAAATAGGGAGTCCAGTGTGCCTCGGTGAACCCGTGCAGGGGATGTATGGCCTAAAAGAAAATAAGATTTCAATTCTCACAAACACCTCGAAGTTGAGGCATGGTCTTGGCTGAGAATCGTTTACAGTGAGTGGTGGGCGAAAATTTTAGAACGATTGCAGTGGCAAGATGAGTATGTACACAAGTCTCCATGTTTTTAAGACTTTTTGAGACCCATTACCTTAGCAATCATTTGGGGGACAGAAAAAGCTGTGTTGTCTCATCCCCGTGTCCTTTGTGGCAGCTTGGTGGCCCTAATTTTCTCTCTAACCATTAAAGCTAGAATATATGCAAGACGCTCTTGCTCACGCCCTATTGTTGCTTAATTTATAGTAAATGCCAAGACCTCGCGCAACAGACTATAAGCTCTATTCACTTGCCAGGTGGCTCGAATGTTCAGATGCTCTCAGGTTATGAGATTTTTTTCACAAATTTAGGAAAAAGCAGAAGTTCTAGTCATGCAGCTTTCTATTTCACCCTCGTCCAACTCAGATCGCTATGTTCAATAAGGGAGGCCCACCCATAGCGTCATCTTTGCTATAGATACGAGGGTGCACACGGAAAGTTCTAAAATAACGGACTCCAATTTCTGCATACCTCTGAAGCCATAATACTATAGTCAGGATATGAAAGAAGACAATGTCATACAAGACTATTTTGAAATCAGCTGGCTTACCACTGCAGCTGAAGATAAGAGCGGTACAAAGAAATACTAGTAGCTGGTTCTGTATTCTACAAGCCATTGCACTGACTTACTGCAATTCCTTACTGACTAGACTGATTGAGTGTCTATAGCTAGTTGAACTATGATCAGTAGATAAGCCACCATAACATAGGCTACCTGTTATCAGTCTCCAGTGTTTACTAAATCACAGCCCATTTCTGATAGGGTCAATTCAGCTGCTGGCCGGTTGGGAGTATCCATAATGAGTAACCTCTATACGCATTACGGTTTTGTTGGGCCAACAGTTAGAGCAAACCATTTGGTCATACCTTCTGCATCTTAACCACTCTATAGTTACTGTGATCGTTACTTTTGTAGTCTCTAATGTAAGATAATCTTTAAGTTATAAATAGTATCGAAAACGCATATTCATTACAATCTTCGAATATAGAGTTTTAGTTATTTTTAAACTAAATAATAGTGTAATTCTCAAACAATTCAGTTCCACCCCGCTCAGAAAACTTACTATCAAATAAGTCAGTTCTCTCTAATATTACTCACTGTATCTCATTGGAGTGATCTCCCTTAGCCAATCAATAATTTCAAAGGGAAGACAATTTCTGACAGAGAAATGCCCTGTCCTCGGCATTGTACATCATGGCTGCCACGAGGATCGACTCCGCCAGTCCAAGATTGGAATATAACACATTTATTACTTTTTTCAATGGCGCCACGCAACCTGTGGACAGTGAGGAGGAAGGCCGAGGTCCAA
>Ga0224501_10005304_pt1 | contig 10164 bp, 8 predicted proteins | sample SF_Oct11_sed_USG_4_FD_169105 | JGI IMG/M metagenome (GOLD analysis project Ga0224501, IMG submission 169105) | Sediment microbial communities from San Francisco Bay, California, United States - SF_Oct11_sed_USGS_8_1 | ecosystem: Environmental > Aquatic > Marine > Sediment | place: USA...
TCAGGTTTTTTTTCACAACCCAGCCACTATCGTGCCCCTATGTTGATGGCCTGATAGAAAAAAGGATGGTTACCGAAATTAGTGGTCGTGATGCGGTTGAAATGAACGACCGTCTTTCGCTTACGGGGTTTAGGCGTAGCCATACCGTTGCTTATATTCCGGTTTGCGATAACTGCAATTTATGTGTGTCGGTTAGAATACCGGTTCGTAATTTTATCCATACCCGCTCGCAGCGCAAAATTAAAAATAAAAACACCGATATAAGTGTTTCTGTTAACCCGCCAACCGCCACGCACGAGCAGTTTTTATTGTTTCAATCATACATAAAAACGCGCCACGGCGAAGGTGACATGGCGATGATGGATTTTTATGATTACCAATCCCTAATTGAAGACACGCCCGTCAGAACCAACGTGGTTGAATTTCGCAACCCTGAAAACCAGCTTATTGCATGTTGTATCGTAGACCATATCAAAGGTGGAATTTCAGCGGTTTACAGTTTTTATTCACCCGAACTTGAGCGACGAAGCCTTGGAACGTTTATAATTTTATGGCTGGTCGAACACACCAAAAATTTAGGCCTCAATCACGTATATCTGGGGTACTGGGTTAGCGAAAGCCCCAAGATGGCCTATAAGAAAAAATTCTCTCCGCTGGAGGGATATTACGAGGGAAAATGGGCCGCAATACAAGGCTAAAAAACTGGATTATTCAGTAAACTATGGTTGTCTAAGGGCTTTTCTAGTCATAAGCTTGAGTACATAAAATTCGTTAAACCACAAAATTAACACAATATAATAATCAGACCAAACAGCGGAGGATGGAAAAAAATGAAACGTCGTGATTTTCTTAAAAATGCTGCCACGGCAGGTATCGCAGGTGCGGCGGCAGCCACACTTGCCGCGCCAGCCATAGCGCAAAATGTACGTGAACTTAAAATGGTCACCACTTGGCCTAAAAATTTTCCCGGTCTAGGAACTTCGGCGCAGCGCCTTGCCGATAACATAACGGCAATTTCTGGCGGCGCCCTTTCGGTAAAAGTTTATGCCGCAGGCGAGTTGGTCCCACCATTTGAATCGTTTGATGCCGTTTCTAACGGCACCGCCGACATGTATCACGGCGCCGAATATTATTGGCAGGGAAAATCAAAGGCATTTAACTTTTTTGCCGCAGTTCCGTTTGGCCTTACCGCAACCGAAATGAACGCATGGATTCACCATGGCGGTGGTCAACAGTTGTGGGATGAACTTTCATCCGGCTTTAACATAAAACCTTTTATGGCGGGCAATACCGGCGTGCAGATGGGTGGCTGGTACAATAAAGAAATTAACTCGCTTGATGATTACAAGGGTTTGAAAATTCGTATGCCAGGTCTTGGTGGTGAAGTTTTGCGTCGCATTGGTGCCGCAGCGGTTGCCCTGCCTGGTGGAGAGATATTCCCCGCCCTGCAATCAGGTGCGATTGATGCGACCGAATGGGTTGGCCCGTGGAACGATTTGGCCTTTGGCTTTTACAAAGTTACCAAATATTACTACTACCCAGGTTTCCACGAACCCGGAACGACCCTTGGTTCGGCAATGAACCTAAAGGTATGGGAAAGTCTTTCCGCTGATCATAAAGCAATGGTAAGCACCGCAATGGCAGCAGAAAATTCTATTTCTCTTGCCGAATTCAACGCCAAAAACGGCGATGCCCTAGACACGCTTCGCAATGAGCATGGTGTTGAGTTGCGCAAATTTGACGATACTACCTTGAAGGCAATCGGCGAAGCGTCCGGTTCGGTTGTTCGTGAGGCAGCCGAAAGCGATGAAATCACTAAAAAGGTGTTCAACAGCTTTAATGATTTCCGCAAAAAATCAATCGCTTGGTCCAAAATTTCGGATCAGGCTTATTGGAACGCACGCATCCTTCCGTTCAAATACTAAAAGGTGCGTTCATTGTAAAAATATCAAGGCTCGCGCTAATTCTGTGCGGGCCTTGATGTTTGCTAGGTAGTTTTAATAACGTTCCAATAAAAGGGCAAATATCCTTGATGTTTCCACTTCAGCTAATAGCCAAATACGTTGATATGCTCAATGAATGGATTGGGCGTATAGTTGCTTGGGCTGCGTTAACCATGGTGTTGATTCAGTTTGCGGTTGTGGTGATGCGCTATGCGTTTGGTGTCGGCTCAATAATGATGCAGGAATCGGTAATATACCTTCATTCAATATTATTTATGGTTGGGGCCGGATACACTTTGTTGCATGACGGTCATGTGCGGGTTGATATTTTTTATCGCGATGCGTCAATTAGAAAAAAGGTAATCGTTGATTTACTTGGCTCGGTATTTTTCATCATTCCTGTTTGTTCGCTTATTTGGTGGGCATCAATGCCGTATGTGCAAAATTCCTGGGCGGTGTTTGAGGGATCCAAAGAAACAAGCGGAATTCAGGCGGTTTTTCTTTTAAAATCTGTTGTTCTGGTTTTTTCGTTTCTTGTTTTTATTCAGGGCCTTTCAACCATAGCCAAATCTATACTCACCCTTTCAGGGATTGCAATCCCACACCAAGAACATGACAAATTGGAAATATAGGAAATGGACATAAAAGAATCCCTTGATGTTCTTATGTTTGCAACTGCAGTTGTTTTTTTACTAGCCGGGTTTCCGGTTGCGTTTACCTTGGCCGGAACCGGGCTGTTGTTTGCCTCAATTGGATGGTTTTTCGGCGTATTTGATTTTTCCATTTTTGGCGCAATGCCTTCGCGTATTTACGGCAACGCCATGACCAACGAGGTGCTGGTCGCGGTTCCGCTTTTTGTTTTTATGGGGGTCGTGCTTGAACGTTCGCGCGTGGCGGAAGAACTGCTTGATAGCATGGGAATGCTTTTTGGTTCAATCCGTGGCGGTTTAGGAATATCTGTTTCCATTGTTGGTGCGCTTTTGGCGGCAAGCACCGGTATTGTTGGCGCCACGGTGGTTACCATGGGGCTATTGTCATTGCCCACAATGTTGCGGCGCGGCTATTCGCCAACCCTTGCCACCGGGTCAATTTGCGCCGCTGGTACATTGGGTCAAATCATCCCCCCATCCATTGTTTTGGTATTGTTGGGCGATCAAATTTCCAATGCTTACATCGATGCCCAGCGCACAATTGGGAACTGGTCGCCTGAACCTGTTTCCGTTGGCGACCTGTTTGCCGGCGCATTGTTGCCGGGGTTGATGTTGGTCGGGCTTTATATTTCGTATCAGGCTTTCATGGCCATATTTCGCCCAGCGTCATCACCATCAATCCCCCAAGAAGAATTAAACGTTGAAGGTTTGGGCAAGCGCATAATGCAAGCGCTCATCCCACCATTGGTGTTGATAATATCCGTTTTGGGTTCAATCCTTGCCGGTATAGCCACCCCAACCGAAGCCGCCGCAGTCGGGGCCGTGGGCGGGCTTATGCTGGCTGGTTATCGTCTTGGCGGGGGCAAGGGAAAGAAGATTATAGCATTGTCCGGTGGCGCGCTTGTGTTGTTATTGGTTCTTGCTAACACAATGGATTTGCGCGTCGCCAGCGAAAACATATCAAGCAATAACATTTTTGCCATAGTTGTTGCGATGGCGGCATCCGCAATAATTGCTGCGGGAATTATTACAAGCATATCAAGCACCATGGCCATTAAGGTTGAAAAAACCGGAACCCCAATTTTGCTTGAGGTATCGCGCTCAACCATGGAGATATCCGCCATGGTATTTGTTATATTGGTTGGCGCTTCGGTGTTTTCATTGGTGTTCAGAGGCTTGGGTGGTGATGAATTTGTTCACCAAATTCTTTCTGATCTTCCCGGTGGTCAAATTGGTGCAATAATTGCCGTGATGTTGGTCATGTTTGTGCTTGGGTTTTTTCTGGATTTTATTGAAATTATTTTTGTTGTTGTTCCAATAGTCGCCCCGGTTTTGTTGAAAATGGATATCAACCCGGTTTGGCTGGGAGTGATGATGGCAATGAACCTGCAAACATCATTTCTAACCCCGCCATTTGGTTTTGCCCTGTTTTATCTTCGTGGTGTTGCGCCACCGGAAATTTCAACAATGCACATTTATCGCGGCGTCATTCCGTTCGTGTTGATACAAATTTTTGGGTTATTAATTCTGGCCCAGTTCCCGGCAATCGCCACATGGCTGCCAAAGGTAATATTTGGTTAGCTATTTGCGCGCATATAGTGGGTGGATATAACCTGTTTTTTTCTGGGGCCTTCAATCCGCCAGACCGAAAGCCAGGTGTTTATATCCACCGCGCGAAACAGCCCTTGATAAAAATCATCATCGCAACGATGTTCAACCCTTAAAGGGCCGGCACTTAAATCAAGTACGTGAAAAAATTCGCCATCGCTAAACCTTACCTCGGCCAATGCGCTACCGATAAATTTATATATGTATGAACGCGTGGCATCAAATTGCCCATCCGGCGTTTCAAGCAAACCTTCTTCGTTGTAGATAAGTGTATCTGCCGGGGATTTTTCATCCGCCACAAATGATGCACTACCACTAAGGGTTACTTTTTGCCCTTCACCCACCTGATGGATATCGCGCTTAATTAGCCAATGCCCGACAAGGTAAGATTGCAAAGTATCAATGCGAAACGGGGCGACCGCAAATGATCGCCCCGTTTCAATGCCTTTGTTTTGCTCATAGGCCATATCAGGTTTTGGTTTTTCTTTTACCCAGCGCTTTCCATGCAAGCGGCATTACGATTGCCGCTAGCGCTATTTTGGTGATATCGCCCAACAAAAATGGTGTCATACCCCATTCAATAATTGGCTTATCCCAGCCAAGGATAGACCCTAGCCACAAAAGACCAAGTGAATAGATAATTGCGTTACCAATAACCATGGCGGCGGCGGTTGAGGAAAAACCCCTATCCCAGCCGCGTTCGGCCAAAAGCCCCACTGCCCATGCGGCGGCGACAAATCCCAGCAAATATCCGCCGGTTGTGCCCATCATGTAAGCCAGTCCTATACCTTTTTCCGGTGTGCCGGAAAACACCGGCAATCCTGCGGCACCCTCGGCCAGATAAAGCAAAACCGTAGCCGCGCCCAAGCGCGAACCAAACGCAACACCCAAGCCCAAAACCACAAATGTCTGCATGGTCATCGGAACCGGGTAAAACGGAATATGGATTTTGGCGGAAATGGTCAAAAGGACGCTTCCCAAAACTGCTAAAATTATATTCCTCAGCATGCTCGAAGATGCCGGCCAAAGGGTCGTAACCATGGTTGGATGAATATTAACTGCGTGGTTCATGTCTAAATCCCCATATCAAAAGATTGGTAATTCAAATATCAGGCTATGGCTTTTAAGTAAATCTATTTGATGTTGGAAATCCGCGCATGGCCTTTAACCCGGCACCAGCGCGCTTGCCAACCCATTTTTTTAGCTCTTTTTTGGGCTCAACCCGCTCACCGCCAGCATAAGGGTACGATAGTCCCTCATCCATTACAAAGGCCTTAACGTCGCGCAACACCGCATTTCCGCCCTTTTTGTAGCGTTGCAGTATCACGCCCCGGCCCCTGCTCATTATGGGCATGTCTTCGATATCAAATATCAGCAGTTTATGGTTGGACCCTATCACCGCCAAGCTATCGGCGTCTTCGCGGACATACGAACACGCCGCCGCTTCTTCGCCATTGCCAAGGTTTAGCACCTGCTTGCCGTTCTTGGTTTGCGCCACCACATCATCAGACGGAACAATAAATCCACGCCCCGCGTCAGACGCCACCATTATTTCGCGCTCAGGTTCAAAAATCATCATGGATGCAACATCGTGGTCGCCTTGCATATCTATCATCAGGCGCAATGGCTCACCATGACCGCGCCCACCCGGCAATTTATCACAGCCAATAGTGTAAAACCGCCCGTTGGTGGCAAATACCAACAATTTATCGGTGGTTTGCGCGTGCAGCATAAATTTAAGCTTATCACCTTCTTTGAATTTAAGGTCAGATCCTTTTTCAACGTGGCCACGGATGGCGCGGATCCATCCTTTTTCCGAACAAACCACGCTAACTGGTTCGCGTTCAATCATTGCCTCTAGCGGCACAACAATCGCTGTTGGCGCCTCGCCGATTACGGTACGTCTTTTGCCAAGCTCTGTTTTTTGCCCATAAGCTTTTTTAATCTCATCAATTTCGTCGCCAATAACTTTCCAGCGCTTATCCTCGTTCTTAAGCAGGCTATTGAGCTCTTTCTTTTCTTTGCTCAACGCATCGTGCTCGGTTTTTATTTCCATTTCCTCTAATTTGCGCAACTGACGCAGGCGCATATTCAAAATAGCTTCCGCCTGCACTTCGGAAAGCTTGAAAGCCTTCATCAGCTTTGGTTTGGGCTCGTCCTCGTTGCGGATAATCTTGATAACCTTATCCAGGTTCAAAAATGCAATAAGCTGACCACCCAGTATTTCAAGGCGGTGTTCAATTTTGCCTAAACGGAATTTGCTTCTGCGTTTCAACACCACGTGGCGGTGTTCTAAAAATGCGCTTAAAACTTCGCGCAGGTTCATGACGCCGGGGGTATTTTCCGCATCAAGCACGTTCATATTTAATGAAAAGCGTTGCTCAAGGTCGGTCAGCTTGAACAGTTGCTCCATCAACATTTCCGCTTCAACCGCGCGGCTTTTGGGTTCAATCACGATGCGGATATCTTCGGCAGATTCATCCCTGATGTCGTTTACTATGGGTAACTTTTTGTTCTGGATAAGCTCGGCTATTTTTTCAATCAGACGAGATTTTTGCACCTGATAAGGGATTTCGGTTATTACGATATTCCATGTACCGTGCCCGGCTTTTTCGGTTTCCCACTTGGCCCGCACCCTAAAACCACCGCGCCCGGTTTTATACGCATCAACAATTGATGCGCGGTCTTCAACCAATATTCCGCCGGTTGGGAAATCCGGACCCGGAATAAAATCAACCAGTTTTCCAACTGTTGCGTTGGGAAACTTAATCAAATGCTTTAGGGCATCACAAAGTTCGGAAACATTGTGCGGCGGAATGGACGTTGCCATACCAACCGCAATACCGGCGGCACCATTTGCCAAAATATTGGGAAATGCCGCGGGCAAAACCTGTGGCTCGCTTTCTTCTCCATCATATGTGGGGCGAAAATCAACTGCGTCTTCGTCAATACCGCGCAACAATGTCATGGCGACATCGGTCAGGCGGGCTTCAGTATAACGCATGGCGGCCGCATTATCGCCATCAATGTTGCCAAAATTGCCCTGCCCATCGACCATCGGGTAACGCACGGCAAAATCTTGGGATAATCGCACCATGGCGTCGTAAATGGATGCATCGCCATGGGGGTGGTATTTACCCATAACATCGCCAACCACACGGGCGCATTTTTTAAACCCTGATTTGGGGTCAAGTTTCAGCTGAAGCATGGCGTAAAGCAGCCTGCGGTGAACCGGTTTTAGGCCATCGCGCACATCGGGCAGAGAGCGGCTCATTATGGTTGAAAGCGCATACGCCAGATAGCGCTCGCCCAGGGCATCGGCTAAGCGGGTATCGCGGATATCGCCCGCCATTTCATTTGGCAATGATGGTTTGCCCATTATCTACTCCAGAGAATCGATTACATTTGCGCCATTATGCTAGGCCAAGGCAGGTTTAAAAAGTGTTCTTAAAATGTTTTTTGTTTTGATATCCGGGCAACAAAACGCCCGCGTGCCTTGGGTAGGTGCCTGCCGCCCATATTAAATACGTGGCGTTCAAGAAAATGACCGGTCAATTTTAGCCCTAAAACCACATCATCCACCGAAGATGCCACCTCGCCGTTAACCTTGACGAACCCCGGCAGGCCAAGCATTGCATTTTTATAGGGCTCGCCAGCGGCCTTTGACACCGCCCGCCCGGATTTTGGTGAAACATACACAAGGTCTTCGGTGGTTCCGGTGGCGGCGCATTTGCTGAAATCAAGCCCGTAGCCAAGTTCGCCCAATAAACCTATTTCCCATTTTACGTAAGCGCTTTGCCATTGGGCCGTTGGCGCGTCTGAATCAAGGATATCAAGCAACGCAGATAAGCCGTCAAATGCCTTGGGGTGGGCCTCGCGTTCAGCCATTGAGCCTTCGCTTAGCGATAATGCCGACGTCATTGCCGCCAAGTATATTGGCTCGGCCATTATTCTTGCGCTAAATGAATGCTCTACCTCAAGGCTGTAAGAGCCCAGATGCTCTGATAACCGTCCGCGCCAGCGTGCGTGAACGCGGTTTCCCGGCTCAATAACGTGGCGCGTTCGCCTGCCCCAACCGCCCCTGACAAGACCTGAATGTATTCCACCGCTGCGCGTAAGAATATTTACCACGGCAGATGTTTCGCCATGGCGCCTACTTGATAGAATTATTCCTTGATCCTGCCATTCCATGGCCCAGATACTACCTTGTGTTATTGATCCGTGCGCACGACTTTTAAGAAAAGCAAGAATCAAGCAAAACACAATTTAACCGCACCAATGCGCTTGGTGGTGTTTGTGCAGTTATTGTAAAAGATGAATATCATACTATAACCTATTATTATTAAAGTTTTTTTTATTCAAGAAAGATGACCTTGTGCCTACCTCTGCTAACCTTTAAAAACCTTCTAGAAATCAAATCAAAAACAATATTCCCCTGGAGAGACACAGCAAATGACCGTTAGTTCATTCCACCCGCCCCAGCGAATCCTAATGGGGCCCGGCCCGTCAGACGTTCACCCCCGTGTTTTGCAAGCATTAGGCAGGCCAATAATCGGTCACCTTGACCCAGAATTTGTAATGATGATGGATGAAATGAAGGGATTGCTGCATTACGCCTTTCAAACCACCAACCAACTTACCCTGCCCGTTAGCGCGCCCGGTTCGGCGGGAATGGAAACGGCTTTTGTAAACCTGGTAGAAGAAGGTGACAGTGTAATTGTTTGCGTAAACGGCGTTTTTGGCGGACGTATGGTTGAAAACGTTGATCGCTGCGGTGCCACCCCGATTGTTGTAGAGGATGACTGGGGAAAGCCGGTTGACCTGCAAAAAGTGGAGGATGCACTAAAAGCCAACCCCGGCGTTAAGGCGGTTGCCTTTGTTCATGCCGAAACCTCAACCGGGGTGCAATCTGACGCCAAGGCAATTGCCAAATTGGCGCGCGAGCATGGTGCACTTAGCATTATGGATTGTGTTACATCGCTGGCCGGAACCCCTGTATTAATTGACGAATGGGGCATTGATGCGGCTTACTCCGGTACACAAAAATGCCTTTCATGCATTCCCGGTATTTCGCCGGTCACATTTTCCAATCGTGCGGTTGAAATGATTCGTGGGCGCAACACCAAGGTCCAAAGCTGGTTCATGGATATGAACCTAATAATGGGTTATTGGGGAACTGGCGGCGGTGGCGCGCGTTCATACCACCACACCGCACCGGTTAATTCGCTTTACGCCCTACACGAAAGCTTGGTTATGCTGAAAGAAGAAGGCATAGAAAATTCGTGGAAACGCCATATGCACATGCACAAAGCGCTAAAAGCTGGGCTTGAGGCCCTTGGCCTTTCGTTGCTGGTTGAAGAGCAATACCGTTTGCCACAGCTAAACACCATCAAAGTTCCACAAGGCGTTGACGAAGCCGAAGTAAGGCGGCGCATGCTGGCCGATTACGGCATTGAAATTGGTGCTGGTCTGGGTGCGTTAGCCGGAAAGGTCTGGCGCATCGGGCTGATGGGGCAAAGCTCTAATGCCAGCCACGTAACCCTTTGCTTGGCGGCGCTTGAAGGAATACTGAAAGACCTGAAAGCACCAATCGCCAATGGCGATGCCTGCGGTGCGGCACAAAAAGTTCTGCTGGGATAATTTTCCAGATACAAACAAAAAACCCCGGAACAGTTATTCAGGTTCCGGGGTTTTTTAATTTATCTGCGCTTAAACGCAGCCGGTCGGCTTGGGCAAGCCGCCCCATTTGCAAATAAGCTTCATAGGGCCAGTCATGAAAGCATCATAAAGATCTTTTTTGTCGATACCCATTTGCTTAACAAAACCACGCAGTGGTGGCACGACGCCGTATTCTTCAAACATGCGCCTTGCCTCGACAATGTATTTCATGTGCAGGTCATTTAGTTCGACCCCGTCACGCGCGGCGATTTCGCGCGCCACTTCCGGTGTCCAATCGGCACGGT
>Ga0224501_10005305_pt1 | contig 10163 bp, 10 predicted proteins | sample SF_Oct11_sed_USG_4_FD_169105 | JGI IMG/M metagenome (GOLD analysis project Ga0224501, IMG submission 169105) | Sediment microbial communities from San Francisco Bay, California, United States - SF_Oct11_sed_USGS_8_1 | ecosystem: Environmental > Aquatic > Marine > Sediment | place: USA...
AGGCACCATCTTGACAAATGACCCGCCTATATAGAGCCCCTGACGAGGGAGAAAGCACAAAGTGACTCAAACTTGCAATCAAACCTTGGTAACCCGGCCCAGAGCCAAATGTACTATTCATTGGCTGACTGGTCTGCAGATAGTTTACACTTTTGGGTGTATAAGCCTTGCGAGATATAAATAGCTGACCTCTTATCTTGCTCATATAAGGATACAAGTTTGCTTTTAAAAGTTAATTTTGTGCGTTTGTGTACAATGACATGGTACAGAAACCATTCTACACAAAAGATTTTTATTATATATTGTATTATAACTATATGTCAACTTGTGACACTTACTTCTGGTGTTCCATGGATTGCTGCAGTCAGCCCATGGCAATTTCTTTTGAAAACTGGCGAACAAGTAATAGATAGACCAAGCTATGATGACATTATAATAGACGCAAACTATTGAGGAAACAGTCACCATTCCCATTCCAACACCTGTAGACAAAAATGGCATAGCAAACGTATTATAATAGTATATTATATTACAGTGTACTATATTTTATCACTGTACATTATAGTATGTCATATTATATCATATTATCTTGTAAATTGCTACCATGGGAATACTAACCAGCCAAGAGAGGGCAGAATCGATAAGCTGTCACCGGTCCGCAACTCGAATATTGCCCCAGGGATAACTCCAGAAAGAAAACTGGCATACCAATGAAGATTAACATGATAAAATATGGAATGAAGAAAGCCCCTGCAATAAGGAAATCTTAGTCATAAGTTTAGAAGCATTCATTACATGCACTAATATCAACAGTCTCCTTTCAAACATCGGGAGAGTTCAATGGCTAGACCACTTTGGCCAAAATCGAAAGATCCTGAGTTCAAGTCCTAGTCATGCTGAGAACAGACTGTGAGAATGAACTTCTCATATAACTTTGAGCTCCTTTTGCTCCAATAACCCTCAAGCTTAGGAGGCCCGTTTTGCAGGGTGGCCGAGTAGAAATTTACAAAAGATGTTAATCTGGGAGCTTTCAATATATAATACTACTAGGTCAGTTAATGTAACAGACCTCCTCCATTGGAGTAGCTCAAATAGGGAAACCTCCAGACATTTCCGAGACCAACAGCATAGCCTAGACAGGAGAGAAGGAAGTCCATCTGACGACTCCAATTCCCTCTCGCCACATTTTCATCCCCGTCTATTGTACCAGTCAAACTCTGTATAAAAAAAGTGTGCCGTGAGACAGTAATCAGTCTTTTTTCGCATCCTGACCAGTGTCAGGGTACGCGGGGATTGCGGGATACCTCAGTGGTAAGAGTGTCAGGCTTACAATTGTGAGAACCCGAGTTCAAATGCCAGTCATGGATGGCTCACTGTGAGTCTGCGCTCCTCAGCTTGATCTTAACTCATTAGAGAGGAAGCATTGATATTGACTTGCTCATGGTGCTCCTTGCTAAGCCATATTGGTTAAAATAGAAATATCTAACATGGCAGTGAGGACCTCATACGAGAACAAAGCAAGGGCTATGCAGAAATCGGCCAATACATGCTATACGTATCCTCCCTCCAGAGAATGTGAAAGTGTGACTGTGAGAATAGTATAAAATCAGTATTGTATAGGATTATGGCCGAGGCCGAGAAATCATAGTGTGAGATTGTTTGTTGCGTCGATGTCATTTTAATTATATAGTATTATAGTGCAAATGGGAGTAACCCCTTTTGCATAGGACACAGATATCTTTATAAAAAATGAATGGAATCATTTACTGAGTGCTACCAACAAAGTGATACTCTAATAAGACCTACTGCAAAATAGTTAAGATATTGTCTATTGGCCACTCAATGACTCACTGATATATTTCTTTTTCTGTAGCCATAGAATTAGACGGAAACAAAATCAATAAATAATCATATCAGGTGAGGACAACTTCATGTATTGATTCAGTAAAAGTAAAGAGCGTTCGTTGCACATTAATATTCCTTCAGGTTTCTAACAACTCTGAGGGTATTTTAGTACTTACTGGTTCAATGTGAACCATGATGGCTCTGGTCTCACTATGTCATCTAGATAGCTAGTTATCAAACAGATTAGGGGCTGAGTATGCACGCAATCCATAACTAACATTCATAGTCTGCAAATAACTAACATAAATACAACATACTCAGAGAGAAAATAATCATACAGTTTGTTGTCTATTCTTTGCGCTGCATAATTGCCACAATTATCAGGCATGTAAAGCACTTTTACAAGGAATTAAACGTAATGAGTCTTTATCTACCAGTTGATGGCTTGCTACTAGTTTACCAAACATTTTCCATGAGCTATTACAACTATAACTACATTATAGATGGGGGTCATGTTTTTATATATGTGCGTGTGGTGTAAACTGTAATTATTTAACGGTCCAATTTAAATCATGACAAGTGGTCACTTCATTAAACACAACAAACTCAAAGTTGTAACACAATGGCATAATTCTTTATAGAACCTCTAGCTCAGCTGATCTATAAATCTATAGCTTAGTTTTTTTGTGAATGTATTTTGATTGACAAAATATATAAATTGGTATTTGTCATATAGCAGGTATTGCAAGATCAAAGAAAATTTTACGCTGCAATCAAGGCAGGATAAATTACATGGTAGTTAAAAAAGTCTGGACAGCAAAAGAGTTGTCCATCCTTTGTTATTGTTCCTTTACCGCTCAGACCTAGCTTGCAGTAAACAGGCTATAATCATTGATTGACGTGCCACTGTATGGCATAACACATAGTACTATTTACCACATAAATTATTAAAATATAAACTCTGGGCAAATGATCACGTGTGTAGCCTCCATGATATTTCCGTATAATATGTAAATAGCCTCACAATTTAGAAAAGTAATTTCCTATTATGAACGTTAGCTCATGAAATAACACATTTATCTCGTTTCCTTGAGTTACCGCTACGTGGCTTGGCTTTACTGTCCGTGTTGTTATTCACTCGAGTACCGTTACCGCTAAAGTCTCTTAGTTCTGTCTCATTACGCCTCGAGCGCTTGTCATTGGAGCCAATGTGCTTGACAGCTTGTTGTGTAAAGCCTTGAGAAGAAAGACCTATAAAAAAAACCAGGGCATGGGGGAAATGTCTATCGCTGCATAGTTAAACAGGTAAAGACCGTTATCATGACCAAGAAATATGACACTATTGAATACCAATGCTGTGAACCTGTGTGCTCCATATTTGGGGGATATGAGGGCATGGGATATAGATGCATTTCCTTCCCACAAGAAGTATTAAGTTCTAAAACTGATGGTTGATATTTTATGCTTAGGTAAACATAAAAACCAGGAAGGCCCTATTAAGAAAGCATTATTTATTTTGTATATCTTTGCCTTATGCAATACAAAAATATGTCAGCCAGAGTGCATGCAGCTGCATGGGACATGCCTCCAGTTTATAAACTCAGTCCTAATCTAGCTCTTGAAACTGACAGTGACAGCCACCATGTAGAGATATCAATAATGCTGGGGATTAATCTTACTTGGTCCAATACTGGATTGACGTGATTCCTCCTGTCTTGAGCTTAATTCTAACAGATATCGTGCGGCGAGATACTCAAACACTACAAGGTAAAGGTTGTCCCTTAGCCAATGGCCCGGTGAAGCAGAGAGTTTTTTGAAAAATCCCGCGAACAAGATGCCTTGAACCCAGGACCTTTAGCGCCAGTGACGAGTGCTTTTGGGCAAAGCAACTTCACACAACAAAACTCCAGCCCAACGAATGATTTTGCAGGCAGCGACAGCCGCATTGGCAACAGCGTCATAGCGATGATGGTAATCAGTATTACACCACATCCATATGTGTAACCTGCTGCTGACCACGCAAGAGACTACACTATGCTGCATCAGCTCCTAGACGACGGTACAGTTACAAAAACACAAGGTTTCTAAACCAGTTAGGTTGCGTCTATGTGGAGTCATCTGTTTAAAAATTATATTGGTCACACTCCATGTATTAAAACTTGCATGAAGTTTGCATGATTCGGATGTCAATGAGAAATCCATGGCCCACTAACTCCAATTGACGCGTGTCACGCAATTTTCTGAATTCAACAGGATCCAAATCATTGGGCCACCTACACGTATTGCCGTTGTACGCAAACCTTCGGGGAATTATATCAGGGTGTTCCCAAGCAGTCTCATTCATGACTGCATGACATTCAGAGAGTAGACAATACGCTGACTGACCAACCTGAATCGATATTGAAGTTATCTTTAACTGAAGTTCGAAAGAGCTTAAGATTGTGCCTGTTAGCTAAATTTACTGGCTCATCTCTACAAAGGAAAAACTGTGTGTCACTCAAACAGTTAGGTCTAGCTTCATCATTATCTAATGGATTACTCGCTAATTCTTGCACAGAGCTCATACAATCTCCGTGGATTGAGACAATGAGCACCACCTGGGGTGGTTGGTTACTAGCCTCAGGCATTAAAGGCTTCAAGCGCCCAGTCTCCAGCAACCCATTAACACCGGAATGCCCTGCCACAGAACAAAAGAATGCGGCAGCAGCTACCCTGATTGTGATTCACCTCTTGCTGTCTATTGTATTTGCACGGATGCATTCAGGCACGGATTATCTATTGTTCAGTCGAAGTTTGAGAACCACCATGACATATAATGCTCAACTCCAATCAATATGAATCAATGCTCGCTGCAACCACGATGTATGGCAATGTAACAAATCAATTGGTGGCCAAATAAGAAGAAGGATATTAATGCATATAACACATGGCTAAGGTCTTTGAAAAAATAACATTGGTAGTTTCTTGTTGTTATTACGGTTTTGCCAACAACTTCAGATTATAAAACAAAAATGGGGCACCTGAACTCCACTATGATTTGATAACAAGGTAGCCTGACCACTGACTTGAAACAATACATAAATACATTTCTAGTAGGTCTACGGTAGTAGAGATACGGCATAGCATGGCATACTTACCCATAGCATGGCATACTTACCCATAGCATGGCATACTTACCCATAGCATGGCATACTTACCCATAGAGTTATCTTCTCAATGGGGCACAGGGGTGCCAGCAAAAGGTCTCATTACGAATCACCCTGAGAAACACTGAGTCGAACAGACTCAGTAGGTTAATTTCTGCACCACTCCTGGCAGTTGTTCTGTCATGGAGGCAAGCAATACTATTACTTACTCGTGCATCAAAGCTTGATCCTGTAGGTCAATTTTGTTTTGCACGAGAACCATTGGGATACCGCCAACCTCTTGGTCTACCTTTCTTTTCCAATCACTGATAGCTTCCATTGAATCGCGATCAGTTGTGGAAAATACGAGTACACACGCCTGAGCTCCTGTGAAAACATACGTTAGACTACATGTTCCCGTTTATCCTGTAAGGGATAAGAGTCACCACCACAATAGACACTATTTTCAAATATGAATTTACTTCGCATAGGATATTTGGCAATACAGTATACAGCATCCGGCAAAGCACTATGGTGCACGGTTAAAAGACCTAAATAATACAATGAAACATACCTCCTTTATCAAGAAGATGGTGAGGAAAAAGAATGGGACCCCACCATTGCTGCGACAAGTTGGCTCTCTCACAGCTACCTCTCCACATGGCCATTGGCTGAACGACAGCCTTAAGCTTTAACACTATCATAACTACACCATGTAAGATGCCATTATTTGTGGAGAAGTATATCAAGTAAGAATACCTCTGTAATAAGCCTTTGTGATTGCATCAAACTCTTCTTGACCCGCTGTATCCCATAGCATCAATCGTATCTCTTCTCCGTGAAACCTAAAGAGAGGATGGTTTACGTATATGACTTTAAACAAAATTTCCTTATTTTACTTCTTACAGTCAGATAACCCAATTGATTCAAAGAGAAACAGTAGCTCATTGGGTGGTGTATGCGGCCTTGAATCAGGTGACCTGCGTTCCATTCCACGCTCCAGCCTCAAACGCTTTTCTCCAAACATTACCTGCGCTATCGATGCCGTGACCCGCAGTGGTTTCACTGTATAAAATATTTGATTGTAAGAATGGTGTGGAGTCATACTTCACTCGGAGCTTGGGTGGTAATTATTACTACAGTTTGTTTAACATGTGTGAACTATAGATTAGTAATTCGCAAATATTAAAACTTCATCCATAATGGCATAGTTTTCAGCTTTCAAGAAATCCTTCAAGTGCATTGTTATTAAGGATATTGGAATTCTGAGTGAAAGCTGATACTGCCAACAACCTGATGTTCTTATTGTCTGTTTTCGGATAGCTTACCCAGCTTGTTATACAAGAGAAGGGCCTATATTGAAAACAGTTAGGAATAGAAACATTTGCAACTATAATAAGTGATGTCAGGTCTACAAAGGAACAGCTTTCAGGAGTGGTGAAAAATTTGGCACAATGAGTCTATTTGACTTAGCGTTTGTTTCCAGGGTTAGTCATTAGGAGACTATTAGCTTACACCCTTGTCTCCCCCATAGTGAAGACTCTATATGGGTGCTAAATGTGGCGATCCAAAACCGAAGCGGATGTTGTGAAAGACAACGTTTTGGCCCAAACTGGGAATAAGAACCAGGGACTCTCAGTCCAAGGCCCAGTACGCTGTGCACTGGACTATTCCTTCGCCCATCTGGAGATATGACCACTAAAAGTCAGGAGGTGGCTCTGTTGCGTTGGCATCTATTGAAGGGTGAGGTCGAAGAGGTACATGAAGAGTTGAGTGGATCAGTAACTTAATGCCACTAAGCTGATTAACGACATCAAGGAGGGGAGAGGATGGTTGAAAGAATTGTATCAAGCGGACACCAAGAGAGATGTCAACGAATCAACACCATCTACAGTGAAACTCCTTTAGTACAACTATATACTGATGGCACAAGGCCTCTGACTGTGATTATGTTATTGCAGTGACCTGATGGTTCTGCTGATACAGTGGACACACGGTAACTGAGTGACATCTAGTGACATCTACTGTTCTCTCCTGTGTTCCCTCATGGTACTAGGTTGATCTTTTCCATTGCTATTAAGCCATGTGAACTAGTATAAAAGGTTGTTGACAAACGGTAGTGAAACACAGGGCAAACAAGTTGTGGCATGTAATCTGATGTACTTCCTCTCCTAGACAAAACTTTTTATTCAAATTAACACGTAGACAGTCTACTCATACAAAGACAGGTCCTATCACACAAAGTGATTTATGTGTATCTGCAAATGAGACTGGTGGGGACAAAGCTGAAGCAATGAATTGTTGACTTTTATACCCAACGAAAGTCTCCAATGAGATTAATTAGCGGTGATATGGAAGCGATGGAACCCATCTACATACCAGTATAACTGTGATAACCTATGCAGTGCATGCGCCATAATATGGGGAATCAAATTATTATGAAGGTAATTAGGAGGTTAAGCCCACAGAGTAGTGATGAATGATCTGTGTATAGCTATAACATGGAGTTAGTGGAGTTACAGGATAACTCTATGAGCTGCGACCAGAATAGACAACCCTAGAGTGGACATATAGTACAACATTATGTGTCTATGTCTTAGTTTAGATGCATGGCATGTCTAAGCCAGTGGGTTGTTTTCAGGATGGTCCATGGTTTGCCCCATAGAGTTAATACTGGCTGGGCAGGCCTCCTTTATTAAACACCGTGATCCGAATGCGACGAGAAATAAAATGCACAAACTTACAACCGAACCCAGATCACCTGGTTCAAAGCCGGATGTGCTACCTATTAAGCCGCCGGTTCTCCGTTGTAGCATTAGTAGATGCACTTCTATATAACCACCACGCAAAACATCATCATGTGTATGGATGGGGATGTTAAACATTTTGCATTACCACCATCACTCAGTCATACTTACTCAAGCTCACGCTCAAGGAAATCAACGCCAATTGTTTTCTTGTAATCTTTAGTAAATATTCCTTTGCAGTATCTCTGTATCATAGATGACTTGCCTACAGCTCCGTTGCCCACAATCACCACCTTGATGGCAATTTCAAACTCTTCTTCCTTCATGCTAGCGTTTGCTAATCATTGTGGCTTTAGAGTCAGAGTGAGAGTTTTCTTTGCTGTCACCGCTAACTGCTAAAATGTTAACAATTTCAAGTTCAAAGCAAATACACCTGTAGTGCATTGCTAAAGAACAGTATATACTTGAAAAATTTGAGATATCAGGTTTAATGGAAAATGTGATACCATTGGTCAGTTAGTGCAATAAATGTAGTCAGATAACTACCTGTTCTGTTGATTACTGACAATTGAATGCCTACCTTCAAACAGCCAACAATCGTAACCTTCCTTCATTGAGTTTGATTGGTTAGTCCGATGCCTCGGCCATAAACCAGTGGTATGTTTGATGTAATGACAACTCCAGATCAATCTCTTGCAACCTTAGCCGGGTGGCCTGGCTGTCCGGAATGTGTTGGGAGTGGGGTGCAAAGATGTAAGATATGGGCAGCTCATGGATGGAATAAACCACGCATTCACTTTAGGTGTCATAAAAACCAGAGACTGATAACATGCGAGGGACAGTGTGTATGCATATAGGGAAGAGGATTGCTTAGTTTATATGCCTGATCACCAGAAAATTGGATTTGAAAGGCAGCATTGAGAAAAGCGATTAATCAAAACTGCTGCAAGATTTTGAATACAGGTACCGGCAGATTATTCAGAGTTCAATGTCCTCCGTCTGTGCATGCAGTCGCTTCAAAATGTCTGATCGAAACCAGTTCACCTACATAGTTAAGACAGGACTGGACGATGGCAGGCCATTTTGCATATTTGTCTATTTCATCACACAATAACGGAAGATCATAGTAAAAAAAGCCTCTATTGTAAGCAGAAAAATTCATATACAAAAGGGTGGGTTTTGTTGGTATTACCCCCATTTCAGTTTTTAGCAAAATGCCGTAGAACACATTGTTACACTTGACTACTGTAACTGAGACATCATTGACTCCACACTGTCATATCTAAAATCCGAAGAGAGGTGATAAGTTGTAACCATTCAGGAAAACAGGGAAGCATAATCAGGCTGGTTGATAGGAGCACACAGAAACTACATAATCTCTTCTATACAGTACACATATGGATGAAATGACTTGGTCATGGATATTTCTAAAAAATTTGTGACACTTGATAAGGGGCAATAGCTCTGCAGTATGATCTTATTTTTTTCTTCGGAAATCGGGGAACAGGCATGCACTGAGAGACTGAAAAGTCAGAAGATATAACGTGGGGATTCTCTCCTAGAATTTTTCTGCAGACCTTGGGAAATGCAAAGGTCAAAGACTTGACAAGCCAATTTCTGCATACCTTTGATACTGGCCAGGACACATTAGATGAAGATACATGTACATAATAAGGCCACATACCTCCCTCCAGGTCCCTGCATTCATGCATCTACCAGAGTTTGAGCCTCTTAAATTTAACTTAACGCATGATTGTGAGGATGGACAGTCAGAAGATGTATCACATTTTCCTGCTGCAAGTATCGAAAAAGCATATCAGTGGTGATGCATAGAATAAAAACATTGTAACTTAAATGAATACCCCCGAGCGCTGACCAGATGGCTCTATGGCTTGAACCCCTGAGTTCAAGCCACAATATGTATGGAGATTTTTCAACTCTTCCTGCTTCCATACCAAAACTATGACTTTGGAGACCCTTAGATAAGGCCGTTCGAAAACGCTCATCCCAGCCACCTACCACTTCTATCCTCCCCTGTTGCATCCCTTAAATATTAAGAATACTACAAAACAGTTCTGTAAAATGTGGAATGGTCATTGGCTGCTGATCTGTAGAGGCCTCAAACAGACCAGAACAATGCTCACCCTTCACCAAGTCTCTGATTGTGCATTTATCCCCAACAGTGACACGGGGAACTGTAGTATCCTGTGATCAGTTCATTCTATAAACTCACCTTGACCCTGTCCACACGGACATCCTTGGTACGGACAGCCATTTGCATCTCTTCGCCAGTTACATTCCTTATGGGTGCAATCTTGTATATGTTCGCAATCGAGTTCTGGTAAAAGAAAAGACATAAACTGCTCAGAACTCATTCTCTCTTGCGTCTATTATTTAATTTGCATCGAAAGCAACCCAAGCAACCCCCCCCCCCTGCAATTTTACC